>Ga0335079_10003805_pt1 | contig 17392 bp, 11 predicted proteins | sample Lox_Sample_33_FD_206719 | JGI IMG/M metagenome (GOLD analysis project Ga0335079, IMG submission 206719) | Soil microbial communities from Loxahatchee National Wildlife Refuge, Florida, United States - Lox_Sample_3.3 | ecosystem: Environmental > Terrestrial > Soil > Wetlands | place: USA... | reverse complement strand
GCACCGCCGCCGGCGGGAGACGAAGTATCAGAACCCGGGCGAGCAGGTGCGGACTCGCCGCTCGGAACGGCTGCGCATCCTGAACATCCCCGCCGAGAAGCGGGAGCCGTGAATCTTGCAGTCTGAGTCGCGGCGGGGCCTGGCCGCCGCACAGCAGGGGGGAACGAAGTGCCGTTTCTGACGCCGCCGACGCTGTCGCACTACCTCGTGCTGGGGGCGATTCTGTTCGCGATCAGCATCGTGGGGATCTTTCTCAATCGCCGCAACGTCATCATCATGCTCATGGCGATCGAGCTGATGCTGCTCGCCGTCAATCTGAATTTCATCGCCTTCTCCCGCTATCTCGGAGACACCTCCGGCCAGGTGTTCGTCTTCTTCATCCTCACCGTCGCGGCGGCGGAGTCGGCGATCGGCCTCGCCATCCTCGTCCTGCTGTTCCGCAACGTCGGCTCCATCGACGTCGAGGACCTGGGCAAGCTCAAGGGCTAGCGCAATGACGATGCGGCAACTGTACCTGCTCGTGCCGCTGGCGCCCCTGGCCGCCGCGATCATCGTCGGCCTGTGGGGATCCAAGCTCGGGCGCGTGCTGTCGCACCGGCTGTGCATCCTTGGCGTCGCCGTCTCCACCGCCGCCTCGGCGTTCATCCTGCGCGACGTCATGGCCGGCAACACGTTCAACGGTGATCTGTACGTGTGGATGACCTCCGGGGAGCTCAAGTTCGCCATCGGCTTCCTGATCGACCCGCTTACCGCGCTGATGATCACGGTGGTGAGTTTCGTCTCCCTGATGGTGCACATCTACACCATCGGCTACATGGCCGACGACGACGGCTACACGCGCTTCTTTTCCTATATTTCGCTGTTCACGTTCAGCATGCTGATGCTCGTGATGGCGAACAACTTCCTGCAGCTTTTCTTCGGCTGGGAGGCCGTTGGGCTCGTGTCCTACCTGCTGATCGGCTTCTGGTACACGCGGCCGACCGCCATCTACGCGAGCCTGAAGGCTTTCCTCGCCAACCGGGTGGGAGACTTCGGCTTCGTTCTCGGCATCGGGCTCATCGTCGCCTACTTCGGCAGCCTGGACTACGCCACGGTATTCAAAGGCGCACCCGCGCTCGCTGGGACGACGATCAACCTCGTCGGCAGCGCGCAGTGGTCGGTGCTCACCGCGATCTGCATCGGGCTGTTCGTGGGCGCCATGGGCAAGTCGGCCCAGGTGCCGCTGCACGTGTGGCTTCCCGACTCGATGGAAGGCCCGACGCCGATCTCCGCCCTCATCCACGCGGCGACAATGGTCACCGCCGGAATCTTCATGGTCGCACGCATGAGCCCGCTCTTCGAGCACTCCGATACCGCGCTGGGTGTCGTCACCGTGATCGGCGCCACCACCGCTCTGTTCATGGCGCTGCTCGGCGTCGTGCAGAACGACATCAAGCGGGTGATTGCGTACTCGACCCTGTCGCAGCTCGGCTACATGACCGTCGCGCTGGGCGTCTCCGCCTACTCGGTTGCGATCTTCCACCTGATGACTCACGCCTTCTTCAAGGCGCTGCTCTTCCTCGCCGCCGGCTCGGTGATCATCGCGATGCACCACGAGCAGGACATGCGCAAGATGGGAGGACTGAAGAAGTACATGCCGATCACCTACTGGACCGCGGTCGTTGGCGCGCTGGCGCTCGCCGGCATTCCGCCCTTCGCCGGCTTCTTCTCCAAGGACGCCATCATCGATGCGACGTATCTGTCGCATGTGCCCGGGCACGCCTATGCATCGTTCGCGGTGACCATCGGCGTGTTCATCACCGGTCTGTACACGTTCCGCATGCTGTTCATGACCTTCCATGGCGAGGAGCGCTTCCGGCACGCCGATGCGCACGCGGATCACGACGCCGAGCACCATGCCGTCGAGCCCCGCGAGAGCCCGTGGGTTGTCACGGTTCCGCTCGTGCTGCTTGCCATCCCGTCGATCTATTCGGGCTGGGCCTACGTCGATCGCATCCTGTTCGGCGATTTCTTCGGCAGCTCGATCGCGATCGCACCGCCGCACGCCGCGCTCGCCATGCTCGCCGAGGAATGGCACGGGCCTCTGGCGTTCGTCACACACGCCCTCGTCACGCCGGCGTTCTGGCTCGCGCTCGCGGGCATCGCTGCGGCGTGGTTCCTCTACATCCTGCGCCCCGGGCTGCCGGCGGTGCTGCGCAAGCGCGCTGGCGGGCTCTATTCGCTGCTTGCCAACAACTATTACATCGACCGTTTCAACGACTGGTTCTTCGCCGGCGGGTTCCGGCGCATCGGCGCATTGTGCTCGGAGATCGGCGATCGCTCGATCATCGACGGGTTCTTCGTCAACGGCAGCGCGCGCCTGGTCGCGCTTACTGCAGCGCTGCTGCGCCACATCCAGTCGGGGTACATCTACCACTACGCGTTCACGATGATCGTCGGCGTGTTCGCGCTGCTGACCTGGTGGGTCGGCCACTGAGCGGCGGGCGGCGTGTCGCAACATCTCCTGAGCCTCGCCATCTGGGTGCCCATCGCCGCCGGGCTGCTCGTGCTCGGCCTGAGCCGGGATCAGGACGCGCCGGCGGCGCGCTGGCTCGCGCTCGTCGGAGCCGTAGCGGGCTTCGCGGTGACGATCCCGCTGTATACGCGCTTCGCCATCGGGACCGCCGAGATGCAGTTCGTCGAGGCGCTCGAGTGGATCCCGCGCTTCAACGTGAACTACCTCCTCGGCGTGGATGGAATCTCGGTCCTCTTCATCCTGCTCAACAGCTTCATCACCGTGCTGGCGGTCTGGGCCGGCTGGGTAGTCATCGAGCGGCGCGTAGCGCAGTACATGGCGGCCTTCCTCATCCAGTCGGGCCTCATCAACGGCGTGTTCTCGGCTCTCGACGGCGTGCTGTTCTACGTGTTCTTCGAGTCGATGCTGATCCCGATGTACCTCATCATCGGCATCTGGGGCGGGCCGAACCGCGTCTACGCGGCGCTGAAGTTCTTTCTCTACACCTTCCTCGGGTCGGTGCTGATGCTGGTGGCGCTGATCTACCTTTACACCGTGAGCGGGGGGAGCTTCTCCATTCTCGAGTGGTACCAGCTGCCGCTGTCCCTCAAGACGCAGGTGCTGCTGTTCGTGGCGTTCTTCGTCGCCTTTGCGGTGAAGGTGCCCATGTGGCCGGTGCACACCTGGCTGCCGGATGCCCACGTCGAGGCGCCGACCGGCGGCTCGGTCGTGCTTGCCGCGATCACGCTGAAGGTGGGCGCGTACGGCTTCGTGCGCTTCATCCTCCCGATCCTTCCTGACGCCAGCCGCTACCTCGCCGGCTTCGTGATCACGCTCTCGCTCATCGCGGTCGTCTACATCGGTTTCGTCGCGCTGGTCCAGCCCGACATGAAGAAGCTCATCGCCTATTCGTCGATCTCGCACATGGGATTCGTTACGCTCGGCTTCTTCCTGTTCAGCCAGATGGGCTTGGAGGGCGGGCTGGTGCAGATGATCTCGCACGGATTCGTCTCGGCCGCGCTCTTCCTCTGCGTGGGCGTGCTCTACGATCGTATGCACAGCCGGCTTATCGGCGACTACGGAGGCGTGGTCAACACGATGCCGAAGTTCGCGGCGTTCGCCATGCTCTTCGCGATGGCCAACGCGGCGCTGCCGGGGACGAGCGGCTTCGTCGGCGAGTTCATGGTCATTCTGGCGGCGATCAAGTCGAGCTTCTGGCTGGGCTTCCTCGCCGCGACGATCATGGTGCTTGGCGCCGCGTACACGCTGTGGATGTACAAGCGGGTCTGGTTCGGCGCGGTGGCGAACGATCGCGTCGCCAAGCTCAGCGACCTGTCGCGACGCGAGTTCTGGCTGCTCGCGGTGGTTGCGCTCGCGGTGCTGGCGATGGGGCTCTACCCCAAGCCGTTCACCGACGTGATGCACGCTTCGGTCTCCGAGCTTCTCTCCAACGTAGCGAAGAGCAAGCAATGACGCCCGGCGGTCTCTCCTTCGAGCTCTGGCCGGCGCTGCCCGAAGTGGCGCTCCTGGTCGCGGCCTGCCTGGTGCTCGTCGTCGACCTCTTCCTCTCAGACTCGCGGCGAGCCTGGAGCTACTGGCTGGCGCAACTCGGAGTGCTGGCCGCCGCATGGATCCAGCTTAAGTCATTCCAGGAGCTGCCGGTCCGCGCCCTGGGCGGGATGTTCGTCGCCGACGAGATGGCGTATGTGCTGAAGCTCTTCAGCTACATCTGCGTGTCGCTCATGCTCTTCTATTCGCGCGAGTATCTCGTTGCTCGCGGCCTCTTCCGCGGCGAGATCTTCGTGCTGGCGCTGACGTCGCTGCTCGGCATCACCGTCATGATCTCGGCGAGCAGCTTCGTAACGCTCTATCTGGGACTGGAGTTGATGTCCCTTTCGCTCTATGCGATGGTTGCCCTGCAGCGCGAGGCGGGCCGCGCAGTCGAAGCGGCGATGAAGTATTTCGTGCTCGGGGCCCTCGCCTCGGGCCTGCTGCTGTACGGCATGTCCATGGTGTACGGCGCCACCGGAACGCTCGACATCACGGGCTCTGCCGCGGTGATGGCCGGCGGCGGCGCCAATACGACGATCGTGGTCTTCGGTCTCGTGTTCATCGTGTCGGCGATCGCGTTCAAGCTGGGCGCGGTGCCGTATCACATGTGGGTGCCGGACGTGTACGAGGGGGCACCGACGGCGGTCACGCTGTTCATCGGCACGGCGCCGAAGCTCGCCGCATTCGCAGTCGCGATGCGGCTTCTGGTGGGATCGCTCTCGGCGTTCGCCTTCGACTGGCAGGGCATGCTGCTGATCCTCTCGCTCCTGTCGATGATCCTCGGCAACGTGATCGCGATCGCTCAGTCCAACATCAAGCGGATGCTTGCCTATTCGACGATCGCCCACATGGGCTTCATGCTCATGGGCTTCCTCACCGCGAACACCGATGGGTACAGCGCCGCCATGTTCTACACGGTGACCTACGTGCTCACCGCGGCGGTGGCCTTCGGCATCGTGCTGCTTCTCTCGCGCGAGGGCTTCGAAGCCGAGCAGCTCGACGACTTCAAGGGTCTCAACCAGAAGAGTCCCTGGTACGCGTTCCTCATGCTGATCGCCATGTTCTCGCTTGCCGGCGTCCCGCCCACGGTCGGCTTCTACGCGAAGTTCTCGGTGATCGCCGCTGCGGTCGAGGCGGGCCTCGTTTGGCTCGCCGTCGTGGCGGTCGCCACCTCGCTCGTAGGCGCCTTCTACTACCTGCGCGTCGTCAAGCTCATGTACTTCGACGAGCCGGTGGACCGGACGCCGGTCGAGGCGCGCACCGACACGCGGATCCTGCTTTCGGCCAACGGGCTGGCCCTGCTGCTCCTTGGCGTGTTTCCCCAGTGGCTCATGGGGCTATGCGTCATCGCGCTCGCGCGCTCGTACTGAGCGGGCACGGCGGCCTGCCGTGCTAACATTTGCTCGACCTTCCCAATCGATCCCCGTGCGCGTCGGACTGTTCGTAACCTGCCTCGTCGATTCGCTGCGGCCCTCGATCGGCTTCGCTGCGCTCCGGCTGCTCGAGGCCGGAGGGGCCGAAGTGGTCGTGCCGCGCAGCCAGACCTGCTGCGGCCAGCCCGGCTACAACTCCGGGGATCGTGCCGGCGCGCGGGCGCTCGCCGCGAAGTTGCTAGAGGAGTTCGAGGGCTGCGACTACCTGGTGGCACCTTCGGGCTCCTGCAGCGGAATGATCCGGACGCACTACGCCGATCTGTTTCGCGACGACCCCGCGCTGCGCGCCCGCGTGGATGCGCTCGCGGCCAAGACCTACGAACTGACCGATTTTCTGGTGAGCGTGCTGAAGCTCGAGCGGCTGCCCGGATCGTTCGCCGGCACGATCACCTATCACGATTGCTGCGCCGGGCTGCGGGAGATGGGCGTCAAGGGGCAGCCGCGGGCCTTGCTGTCGAAGCTCCCCGGAGTGAAGCTCAAGGAGATGGGCGAGTCCGAAACCTGCTGCGGCTTCGGCGGCACGTTCTCGATCAAGTTCGGCGAGATCTCGGCGCGCCTCGCCGACAACAAGTGCGGCGACATCGCGGGCACCGGCGCGGACGCCGTCGTGCTCGGCGACCTGGGTTGCATGCTCAATATCGAAGGCCGCCTTCGCCGCCGCGGCGACACGGCGACGCGCGTGCTGCACGTCGCTGAAGTGCTGGCCGGTTCCGCGGAGTGAGCGCGCCGTGCAGATAGCCTCGATGCACTTCAAGAAGCTGGCGCACGCCAACATGGCGAACGCCCAGCTGCAGGGCAACCTGCAGAAGATCAAGGGCAAGTTCGTGGCGAAGCGCCGAGCGGCGCTCGTCGAGCTCGACGATTTCGAGGCAACCCGGGACGCGGGCCGCGCCATCCGCCAGCGGGCGCTCGACGACCTCGACGTCTGGCTGCAGATATTCGAAAGGAACGCCACGGCTCGCGGCGCCACCGTGCTCTGGGCCGCGACTCCGGCGGAGATCAACGCCCACGTGCTCGACATCGCTAGCCGGCACGGCGTGCGCAAGATCATCAAGTCGAAGTCGATGGTGAGCGAAGAGTCCGAGCTCGACCGGGCCATCGAGGCCGCCGGGCTCAAGGTCGTCGAGACCGATCTCGGCGAGTACATCCTCCAGATCAACAACTACGAGCCGCCGTCGCACATCATCGGACCGGCGCTGCACAAGAGCAAGGAAGAGGTTGCCGACCTGTTCGCCAGGGCGCACGCCACACCGCGCAAGCTCGAGATCAACGAGCTCTGCCTCGAGGCACGCGGCGTGCTGCGCCAGCACTATCTCAGCGCCGAGATGGGGATCTCCGGGGGCAACTTTTTCGTCGCCGAGACCGGCTCGGTGGTCCTCGTCACCAACGAAGGCAATGCGACGCTCACCACGACGCTGCCGAAAGTGCATGTGGCGATCTCCGGCATCGAGAAGATTGTGCCGACCCTGCAGGACGTGGCCACGCTCATGCGCCTGCTGCCGCGATCGGCGACGGGCCAGTCGATCTCCAACTACGTCGACATCCTGACCGGAACGAAAGGCCCCGGCGAGTTCCACGGCGCCGAGCACATGTACTTCATCCTGGTCGACGCGGGTCGCTCGGGAGTGCTCGGCGGCGAGCTGAGAGAGGCGCTGCGCTGCATCCGCTGCGGCGCGTGCATGAATCATTGCCCGGTCTACCAATCCATCGGCGGCCACTCCTACGGCTGGGTCTACCCCGGGCCGATCGGCTCGATCCTGACGCCTTCGTACATCGGGCTCGAGAATGCGCTCGATCTTCCCGAGGCTTCGACGCTGTGCAACCAGTGCGGAGTGGTCTGCCCGGTGAAGATTCCGCTGCCCGATCTGCAGCGCAAGCTCCGCGAGCAGGAGTTCGAGCGCAAGCTGCGTCCGTGGGGCGAGCGGGCAGCGCTCCGGGCCTGGTCGTGGCTTGCCGCGCGTCCTCGCCTCTACGCGTTCGTCACGCGCATCGGCGTGGGCTTGCTCGCCGGGATGGCCGGCAGCGATCGAATGCTGCACAGGTTGCCGCTCGCCGGGGGCTGGACCGACGGACGCGACTTTCCCGCACCCGCCGGCCGCACGTTTCGGGATCTTTACGCAGAAAGGTCGCACAAGTGAACGCTCCGCACATCGTGCCGCGGATAAGCCGCCGCGGCGAAAGTCTTGGCACCGAGAATGCCTTCGTGGTGCTGGCGGAGGTCAACAACCTGCTGCGCGAAGGGCGCGACATCGTCTCGTTCTGCATTGGACAGCCCGATTTCCCGACGCCGGTCAACGTCCAGGACGCCGCGATCGCGGCGATCCGCGCCGGCAAGCACGGATACACGCCCTCGGCGGGCATCGACGAGCTGCGCGCTGCGGCGGCGCGGGACATGGGCAGTCGGCGCGGCCTCGACATCGTGCCCGACGAGGTGGTCGTCGGCGCGGGGGCGAAGCCGTTCATCGCCTACACCATCGCTTCGGTCACCGACTACGGCGCCGGCGACGAAGTGATCTATCCCGTGCCGGGATTCCCGATCTACGAATCGCAGATTCTCGCCAACGGCGCGGTGCCGGTGCCCGTCCATCTGCGCGAGGCGCGCGATTTCGCCTTCGACCCGCACGAGCTCGAAACGCAGATCACGCCGAAGACGCGGCTGCTGATCCTCAACTCGCCGCACAATCCCACGGGCGGGAGCCTCAAGCGCGCCGACCTCGAGGCGATCGCCGAAATTCTGCGGTTGCACCCTCAAATATGGATCTTCGCCGACGAGATCTACTCGCGGCTGCTCTACGACGGAGAGTTCGTCTCGCTTGCATCTCTGGACGGCATGCGCGATCGCACGATCATCTCCGACGGCGCGTCGAAGACCTGGGCGATGACGGGCTGGCGCATCGGCTTCATCGCCAACCGTACGCTGGCTCCAGTGTTCACGCGCTGGATCACCAACACCGAGTCGTGCGCCTCACAGATCAGCCAGTGGGCGGCCGTGGAAGCGATCACCGGCCCGCAGGAAGCCGCCGAAGCGATGCGCCGCTCGTTCCTGGACAGGCGTGACCTCATCGTCGAGCTCCTCAACAAGGTCCCTGGCATCGAATGCCGGACGCCGGGCGGCGCCTTCTACGCCTGGCCGAACGTCACCGAGGCCTGCAGGATGACCGGCTGCGCAGACTCGGAGCAGTTCCGCAAGCGACTGCTCAAGGAAGCCGGTGTGGCGGTGCTGGCCGACATCCATTTCGGCCGCCGCGTGCCGGGTGACGGGCAGCACATCCGCTTCTCCTACGCAGCTTCGGTGGAGGCGATCCGCGAGGGTGTCGCGCGCGTGGCGGCTTTCGTGCGGCGCGGCCGCCGGTCGACGACACGATGAGCGCGGCGCGCGATACGGTGCTCGGCCGCGTGCGCAGCGCGCTCAGCCGGGTGGGCTCCGACGCGGAAGCGCTCGCCCGCGCCGAAACCTACCTCGCAGCGCACGCGCACGGGCCGCGTCCCGCGATGCCCGCAGATCTCGTGACGCGATTCATGACCCGCGCGGGCGACATGGAGAGCACGCTGGAGCGCGTGGAGCGCTTCGCCGAAATCCCCGCGTGCGTCGCGCGCTACCTGGACGCGCTGGAGCTGTCGCCGGCGCTCGCACCGCAGAAATCCCGTGCGGGAGTGTGCTGGCCGGAATTCGCATCGCTCGACTGGAAGGGCGCCGGCCTCGCGATCGAAGCCCGTCCGACCACCGGCCAGGACCGCCTCGGCATCACCGGGGCATACTGCGGCATCGCCGAGACGGGGACCCTCATGATGCTTTCCGGCTCCGAGACTCCGACAGCCACGACGCTGCTGCCCGACACGCACATCGCTGTGCTGCGCGCGGACCGGATCGTCGCGGGAATGGAGGAGGCATTCGCGCTGATCACGCGCGAACGCGGAAATCTCCCGCGCGCGGTCAACATGATCTCGGGACCGTCGCGAACGGGCGATATCGAGCAGACGATCGTGCTTGGCGCACACGGCCCGTTCCGCGTCCACATCCTCGTCCTCCCCGCGGACTGAGCCGGCGCGCCGCTGGCGCGCGGGTCGCTAGGTCGCGATCCAGAGGATCAACGCGAGCAGCGGCAGGAGAAGCGCGCTGGCGTAGGCGAGGTAGGCGAAAAAGCCAGGCATCGCAACGCCGCGTTCCTCGGCGATCGCCTTGACCATGAAATTTGGCGCGTTGCCGACGTAAGTCAATGCCCCGAAGTACACCGCTGCTGCGGAGATCAGAGTCAGCACGGTGCGCAGCGGACCCATGAGCTCCACCGGATCCCCGCCCGCGAGATTGAAGAAGACGAGATAAGTCGGCGCGTTGTCCAGGAAGGCGGATAGCGCTCCGGTCAGCCAGAAGTACATCGCGTAGCGCGGTGTTCCCGTCACGGGGTCGCTCAGCAGCGCCACGACGCCTGCGAGCGCGCCGGAGCCCCCTGCCTGCAACATCGCGATGACCGGTACGACCGTGATGAAGATTCCGGCGAAGAGCTTGGCGACTTCCGCCATCGGCTCCCAGGAGAAGCGGTTGGCCTCGCGCAGCGCCCCCGGGGTCAGCGCGAGCGAGGCCAGCATCAGCGCGACGAGCGCGAGGTCGCGCACCGCGTGGTGCAACTCCACCGGCGTGCCGGCGACGTGGAAAGTGACTCCCGGCATCCAGACTCCCGACATGAGCACGGCGCCAAGGATCCCGGCCAGCAGCGTCAGGTTGATGGCCCCATCGATCGCCAGCGGCTCGTAGGCGGGCGGCGCGCTTGCCGGCTCGCGGCGCCACAGAAAGCTGTCGAGCGCGTAGAAGATCGCGAGCAGCATTCCGGCGAGCGCGAACGTCGGCAGGGCGAGCGCCCGCGTCGTCCAGAAGAAGTCCACGCCCTTGAGGAAACCGATGAACAGCGGCGGGTCGCCCAGCGGCGTGAGTGCGCCGCCGATGTTGCCGACGAGGATGATGAAGAACACCACCACGTGCACGCGGTGCCGGCGCCGCTCGTTCGCACGCAGCAGCGGCCGGATGAGCAGCATGGCGGCCCCGGTGGTTCCCATGGCGCTCGCGAGCGCCGCGCCGAGGGCGAGCAGTCCGGTGTTGAGCTTCGGCGTGCCGAGCAGCGTGCCGCGCACGACGATGCCGCCAGCGACCGTGTAGAGCGAAGCGAGCAGGATGACGAAGGGCAGGTACTCGGTGAGCAGCGTGTGGACGAGATCGTGCAGGAGCTCGCCCGTGCTGTAGGCGAAGGCGGCTGGCACGAGCAGTGCCGCCGTCCATGCAGCGGTGATCTTGCCGTAGTGATGGTGCCAGAAGCGGCTCGCGACGATCGGCCCGAGGGCAAGCGAGAGCAGCAGCCCGGCAAAGGGGATGCCCCAGGCGAGCGAGAGCCCGGGCCCGGTCAAGGCTTGCCGACGGCGGGCGGCGCGCTCGCGCCGGCCGCCGACCAGCCGGGCGGATGGTGCTTCGGCTGCGGCAGCCAGCCGACCACGGCGAGCATGACGAAGAAGCCCACGATGTAGGCGAGCGTGACGTGCCACCCGGCGCGCAGCCAGGCGATCGCGTTCTTGCCCTCCGGATACATGTTCGAGAGCGCCACACCCGCCGACGAGCCGAACCAGATCATCGAGCCGCCGAAGCCCACGGCGTAAGCGATGAAGCCCCAGTCATAGCCGCCCTGCTTGAGCGCGAGCGCCGTGAGCGGAATGTTGTCGAAGACCGCCGAGACAAAGCCAAGTCCGAGCGCCACAAGCCACGACGCATCGGGAAGCCGCTCGACCGGCATCATCGACGCCGCCGTCACGAGCGAGAGGAGAAAGATCGTTCCCTTGAACGTCTCCGGCAGCACCTCCCAGTCGGGCCGGCGCAGCGGCAGCGAGACGAGAATGGCGACCCACACCCCAGCGCCGATGAACGGGAAGCGGTCGGCCACTTCCGGAAAGCGGATGTTCATAATCAGATTGGCCGCCACCGCGCAGACGAGGATGAGGAGCACGATGCCCACGCGCGTCCAATCGACGCGCACGTACCCATGGGTGTCCTTAAGGATAGGCGAATACTTTTGCTGCTGAATCGCGGCGGGGATGCCGAAGATCGCCATGGCAACGCCAGCCGCCACGTACGCTTCGAGCACCTGCAGCGGATGCACGCCGTCGATCCACATCATGGTGGTCGTGGTGTCCCCGACGACGCTGCCCGACCCGCCGGCGTTGGAAGCGGCGACGATCGCGGCGAGGTAGCCGATGTGCACCTTGGCGCGAAAGAGCTGATGCGCCATGGCGCCACCGATCAGCGCGGCCGCGATGTTGTCGAGGAACGACGAGAGCACGAAGATCATGACGAGCAGCAGGAAGCCGCCCTTCCAGTCGTCCGGGAGGTACCGCGGCAACTCCAGCGGGACGCGGCTTTTCTCGAAGTGACGCGACAGCAGCGCGAAGCCCATGAGCAGGCAGAAGAGATTCGCCAGCACGACCCACTCGTGGCCAAGGTGAGCCGCGAGCCCGCCGAGGCCCGCCCCCTCCTTGAAGCCGGTGAAGGCTAGCTTGTAGAGCGTGATGACCGCGAGGCCGGACACCGCGATCGGGAGCGTGTAGTGATGGAATAGGGCTACGCCGGCGAGCGTCAGCCCGAACAGGATGAAATCCAGCGGTACGCCCGCGACGGCAGGCAGGTCGGTCTGCGCCAAGGCCGGCTGTGCTCCGAGCAGCCCCCAGGCGCCCAACAGGGCAGCGGCGAGCAGGCGCAAAAGGCGGGGCTGTGGCATGCGGCGACTCCGAGGGAAAATGCCGGCAGCCCGACCCATGGACGTGCCGCCTGGCGTGTTTTTGTGCCGCCGATTGTAGCCCGCAGGCCAAAAGGACCGCAAAACCGGCGCTTTTCTCCTCCTCTTCCTCTCTGGACCAGGCATTCGCCCATGGCAAGCTCCTTGCTTGTCAGTCCCCGATTGGACCCTTAGACTGCTCGCTCCGTGCCCGGCAACACGGGAGGAAAGCGGGCAGCGACCGGCCCGTGGCAATGGCGCTCACCAAATCGATCGTCCGCCTCGACCCGCAGACGCAGCAAGCACACAGCGAGGGAGGGGAGAAGGAACCACTGCTGGCGCTCTCGCAGCGCAAGCTGAATGCGCTCGCCATGCCGGTGTGCTACATCGACGCCGAGCAGCATTATCGGTTCGTCAACCGCGCCTTCCTGGACTGGACTGGCAGGACCCCGGCGGAGGTCGTCGGCCGCGAGATCGTCGAGGTCGAAGGCCGCGAGCTCTATCAGCTCTACCACGCCTATGTCGAGGCGGCGCTCACCGGCGAGCGGGTGAGCTTCGAGCGCCAGCTCTCGAGTGCCAAGCGCAACGCATTCTGGATCCGGGTCGACTACTACCCGGACCGCTCGCCCCGCGGCGACGTGCGCGGGCTGCTCGCAACCTACACCGACGTCGACAGCATCAAGAAGCTCGAGCTGGAGGCGGGCGAGCGCGAGCACCGCCTGCGGCTGGTCATCGACAGCGTCGGGCTGCCCATCTTCTACTTCGACCGCGCGCTGCGGCTGCGCTTCGCCAACAAGCCCTATGGCCAGTACGTCGGCATCCCGATCGACGACCTGATCGGACAGCCGCTGAAGAATTTCCTCGCGCCCGACGCGCTCGCCGAGATGCACGGGTACGTCGAGCGCGCGTTCGCCGGCGCCACCGTGAGCTACGAGCGCCGCGAGCGGCCCGCGTCCGGCGAGCTGCGCTGGGTGCGCATGACGCTGTTTCCCGACCGCGAGCCCGGCGGGCGCAGCGGCGGGGCATTCGTCGTCATCAACGACATCGAGGATGACGTCCGCATCCGCGAGGCGCTGAAGGCGCAGGAGGCGCAGTTGCGGCTGTTCGCCGACAACATTCCCGGCCCGATCGCCTACCTCGACCGCTCGCTGCGCTACACCTTCGTCAACCAGGCATTCGCCAACTTGGTCAACCGCCCGCAGGACGAAATCTACGGCAGGACGCCCTACGAAGTGATGCCATCGGACGTGACGGCGTTCCTGCGTCCGATCATCCGCCGCGCCCAGGAAGGCGAGAACGTCGAGTACGAGCGCGTCGGCGTATCGGCCGACAACCAGCGGCGCTGGATGCACGGGCGCATCGCGCCCGACCTCGACGGCACGGGCAAGGTGCGCGGGCTGTATTGCACCGAATACGACATCCACGATCTGAAGTTGACCGAGCAGGCGCTCGCCTCGCGCGAAGAGCAGCTGCGACTGTTCACGGACAACATTCCCGAGCCGGTCGTCTACCTCGACCAGGGGCGAAGCTACACCTTCGTCAACGACGCCTTCCTGCGCCTGGTCGGCCTCGAGCGCGACGACGTGCTCGGCAAGGCGCCCGAGGATGTGCTCGGCACCGAAGTCGTCGAGATCCAGCGGCCCTATCTCGAGCGCGCCGCGCGCGGCGAGTCCGTGACCTACGAGAGCGAGCGCCTCGACGCGAACGGAAACATGCGCTGGCTGCGCAATCGCATCGTTCCCGACTTCCGCTTCGACGGCACGATCAAGGGCTACTATATCGTCGGCCACGACATCACCGACCTCAAGGAAGCCCAGGACGCCCTGGCCGCGCGCGAATCGCAGCTGCGGGCGATCATGGACGGCGTGCCGGCACCGGTCGCCTACATCGATCGCGAGGAGCGCTGCCAGTACGTCAACCGGACCTTCCTGCACTACTTCGGGCTCACCGCGGAGCAGATCAAGGAGCTGCGCCTGCGCGACGTGGTCGGGCATGGCATCTACCAGAGCGCACAGGTGATGCTGGCGCGCGCACTGCGCGGGGAATCGACCTCGTTCGACCGCCTCGTGCCCGGCGCCAATGGAGTGCGGCGGTGGATGACCATCCGCGTCGTCCCGGACATGAGCGGAGAGCGCGAGATCGCCGGTGCGTTCGTGCTCATGAACGACATCCACGGCCTGAAGCAGGCTCAGGAAGCGTTGCGGGCCAACGAAGCGGAATTGCGGCTCATCATGGACAACGTGCCGGCGCGGGTGGCCTACATCGACCGCGACTATCGCTTCCGCTTCCTCAACCGCCACAACGAGGAGTGGCTCTCGGAGAGCCGTAAGGAGCTCACCGGCCGGCGCATCAGCGAGGTCGTCGGCGAGGCGAGAGGGAGGCAGCTGCAGCCGCTGCTCTCGCGCGTGCTCGCCGGAGAGACCATCTCGACCGAGCAGATGCTCGTTCAGCCCAACGGCGAGCAGCGCTGGGAATCCGTGCACTTCGCCCCCAACCGCGACGCCGAGGGCAACGTCGTCGGGATCTACGCTGTTCACACCGACATCCACGATCAGAAGCGCAACGAAGAGGCATTGCGGCGGGCGAACTGGATGCTCTCCTCGCACATCAACAACACGCCGCTCGCGGTGCTCGAATGGGACCGCGACTTTCGCCTCGTGCGCTGGTCGCCGCAGGCGGAGCACATCTTCGGCTGGCGCGCCGAGGAAGTGCTGGGCATGCCACTCACTGGCAGCCAGCTCACTCACGAAGCCGACCGCGAGCAGGTGACCGAGCTCGTCGACAAGCTGATGGCGGGCACCGAGCCGCGGGCCACGGGGCTCAACCGCAACTATCGCAAGGACGGCGAGACCATCTGGTGCGAGTGGTATCACTCCTGCCTGCTCGACGAGCAGGGAAGGATCGTGTCCATCCTGTCCTTCGTGCAGGATGCCTCCTCGCGCATCCAGGCCGAAGAACGCCTGCAGTACCTGGCTACGCGCGACGCGCTCACCGGGTTGCCGAACCGCGTGCTGCTGCAGGAGCGCCTCACGCAGGCGATCGCCCAGGCGCGGCGCAGCGGCCGGCGGGTCGGCGTGGTGTTCATCGACCTCGACCGCTTCAAGAACGTCAACGACACACTCGGACACCGCATCGGCGACGAGCTGCTGAAGCGGGTGACCGCGGCGCTTTCGAGTGCGCTGCGCGAAGCCGATCTGCTGGCACGCCTCGGCGGCGACGAGTTCATGGTCATTGTCGAGGACTTCGACGACCCCGACGTGCTCAACCGCATCGCGCAGAAGCTCCAGGACGCGGTCTCGCAGCCCTTCAAGATCGAAGAGCACGACATCTACGTCACCTCCTCGATCGGCATTTCGCTCTACCCCGATGACGGCGACGCACCCGAGGAGCTGCTCAAGCACGCCGACGTTGCGATGTACCGCTCGAAGGAGCTCGGCCGCAACACCTACCAGTTCTTCGACGCCGATCTTGCCGAGCGGCGGCTGAAGCAGCACACCTTGGAAACCGCCCTGCGCAGCGCGGTGAAGGATGGCGCGCTCACGCTGCACTACCAGCCGGTCATGCGCATCTCTGACCGGGCCGTGGTCGGTGCCGAGGCGCTGCTGCGCTGGCACGACGAGGATCACGGCGACGTTCCGCCGAAGGTCTTCATCCCCCTCGCCGAAGAGTCCGGACTCATCCACTCGCTCGGCGAATGGGTGCTGCGCAGCGCTGCATTGCAGTGTGCCGCCTGGCGCAAGGCGGGCCTCGAGGTCAACGTGTCGGTGAACCTCTCGGGCCGCCAGTTCTACCGGGAGGATCTCGCCCAGCGCATCGCCGAGATCGTGCGCGAAGCCGAGTGTGAGCCGTCATGGATCGAGCTGGAGGTCACCGAGTCGAGCCTGCTGCACGACCTCGATGCGATTCGCCGAGTGCTGCAGCAGTTGCGCGAGGAGGGCTTCGGAGTAGCGATCGACGACTTCGGCACCGGCTACTCGAGCCTGTCGCACCTCAAGCACTTGCCTATCGACACGCTGAAGATCGACATCTCGTTCATCGCCGATATCGAGACGGACCCCGGCGACGCTGCGATCACCGAAGCGATCATTGCGCTTGCCCGCGGGTTCGGCCTTCGCGTGGTCGCGGAGGGCGTCGACGCTGCCAAGCAGCTCGAGGTTCTGAGCAAGCTCGGCTGCCACTGTTTCCAGGGTTTCCTGCTGAGCGCGCCGCTGCCGGCCGATCAGATCCCCGCGTTCAGCAGGTCCAGACACTAGTCCGCTTCCGCGCGGACCGGCACTATGCCGTCCGCCTCGCCTCGCGCTCGAGCCACTCGAGCAGCGGCTCGGCCGCAACCTCCCAGTTGCGTTCCAGCATCATCATGTGCGCGAGCCCGGGGACGATCGCCGCGCTCGTCTCGTAGAGCTCGGCCGTAGCCCGCGCATCGGCGGGCGTCGAGATCCGGTCGCCCTCGGCGCCGAGAACCAGGGGCGTGATCTCGTTCCCAGGGCGGTGATCGTGCCAGCGCAGCGTGAGGTCGAGGATGGCGCGCGGCGATTCCGGACCGAGGTGCAGGAGCGCTTCGGTAAGCACGCCCGGCGCGACGTCGGTGCTGAAATACAGCGGCCGCAGCGCGGCAAGCACATCGCCGGCCAGATGCGGCGCATCGAGCCGCTGCAGGTTCACCAGATATTCCGGCTGCAGTGCAAGCAGACGCCCCGCAATCGGACCGAGGCCGGCCGGGGGAACGGGAGCGAGCAGCGCCGCGGCGTGGACCGGCCGCGTGGCGAGCAGTCGTTCGACCACCGACGCGCCCATCGAATGACCGATGAGCACGGGCGGCGCGCCGAGGCCCGCGGCCACGCGCTCGACATCCGCCGCGTAGTCGTCGAGCCCCGCCACGAACAGCGTCTCGTGGCCGCCGCTCGCACCGTGCCCCCGCAACGAGAGCGCGTGGGCGGCGTACCCGCGTGCGGCGAACCAAGGCAGGAAGTACCTGTCCCAGCACCAGGCATCGCAGTAACCCCCGTGCACGAACAGCAGCGGCGGCTTGGCGTTGGATCGCGCCGGGCGATGCGAGCGCACTTCGAGGTTGGTTTCCGGTGGCAGCATCGTCCCTGAGACAGCGCGTGACGCCGACGTGCTAAGATGACGGCCGCCGCTGGCCGCCAGGAACAAACCGTCGC
>Ga0335079_10003801_pt1 | contig 17396 bp, 20 predicted proteins | sample Lox_Sample_33_FD_206719 | JGI IMG/M metagenome (GOLD analysis project Ga0335079, IMG submission 206719) | Soil microbial communities from Loxahatchee National Wildlife Refuge, Florida, United States - Lox_Sample_3.3 | ecosystem: Environmental > Terrestrial > Soil > Wetlands | place: USA... | reverse complement strand
TGCGCGGCTTACGTCCATCATCAAAAGGGGGAAGAGGGGGTGGCTCTCAGGGTGCTTGGTAGGAGCGAGAAATTGCTCGAGTCCTCTCGGGAGATGTACGGACCTTTCGACATCCCAAAGATCAGAACCGAGGTCAGGCGTGCGCTAGACTCGAAAAGGTTGGAAGGCTTCTCGATTTAGCCGAAGACGGGCAAATTCATCGGGTTGGCTTCTTCTAGAATGCCGCTCTTTGACCTCATGGCGTCGATGTTGACCAGGAGCGCCACAAGTGCGAATGCGACACCGATTATCGCATCATTGGAGACGGTCGGGGCATATCCCTGCCCGAAGACGACGGCAACGGTGTACGCCGTGACAACCAAGGCAGCGGTGGACAGTACTGCGCCCGCACCATACGAGAATGAAGCTCCCCAAATCCCAACCGCTCCGACTGCGAGCAGTGCCAGCGCCAGGGCAGGCGTCGCCCACGAGTACAGAGGGATGAATTGCTGGCTCGGGCACGCCGTGGAATGACAAAGGCTCGTCGGAGCGTCGTAAAACGCGTAAAGGAGCCAGACTGACTCGAGGACTGTCAGGCCTCCGGCAACCCTTCTGACCATGGACGTCACTTGGCCATCGTCAGCTTGTAGTATCCGGCTTCGATGTTCTTGTTGATGTGGTCCTTGACGAGGTAAAGCCTGTGTATAGGGTTGGCCAAATTGGGCGAAAGCGAATAGTCGCTCTCAATAACGAACTCGTGGACCTCCCCGCCCCTGCAAGCGTGGGTAATCTTCTTCCCCGGCTTGACCCCGAGGCTGTTCATGTACACGTCCTTCGAGGTGGTGCATGTGAGTATCCCCCACTCCTCATCGTCTGGGATGGCCTCGAACCCCACGCTGGCCTTCAGCGGTTCCCCGTACCTCTTGTCGTCACAGAAGAGCCTCTTGCACCCCCGGCAGCGCCAGACGTCGACGACCCCCTGGAGGTAGTTGTCGCGGTTGACATTGACCATGCCGATAAAGACAATCTCGTGTTGGTGTCCTGCTTCAGACAAGTTCGTCTACTCTCCCCCGCTTCCCGCCCTTTTCTCCATTGCGGCCTCGTAAACCGGGATCAGCTCCAGTATCAGCTTGTCCACCCGCATCCTCCTCTCGTTGATCTCCCTCACCATCGCCTCCCTCCAGGTTCTGTAGCGGTTGGCTATGCCGAGCCGGGGGTGGACAGGGATTATCCGCTCCCCGTCCCCGGACACAATGGCCATCCCTCTTTCAAGCAAGAGAGACGCTTTCGCCGATTCGGAGGAGGGAATGTGGCCCTCGCGGAGCAACCTGAGGTACAGCACGGCATCGTCCCGTTTTAGCCCAACTTCCGTGCCCAACCTACTCACCACATCCTCCTCGTCACGGATTTCTTTCCTTTCAGAGCTCAAAGTTTGGCGGTCTCCGGAGAGTTCCAAAGGAACGCGAAGTAATCCTTCGCGAAGCTCGCCAGCCCGTGATGTGACGCCCAGATGGCCAACGGGAGCCCGCCCTGGTCCCCGCCTCCAAGCAGTAGCACCACTTCTCTCGAATCAGAGACTAGTCCGCCGCCGTACATGGTCTGTCTCGTCCTGATCTCGGCGTACTTCCCGAGCTGCGCGGCTGCGTCCGGCGGGAACTCGGGAGAGGTGAGTACCATGCACTTCACCCCCTTCTCCTTGAGCGCCGCCAGGAGTGGACTAATCCTCTCGGTGACCGAGAAGAGCTGAGGGGGGAGGGCGATCAGGAGTTCGGCCCTGCAGTTCAGCAGCAGGTTCTTCACCCTCGACAGTATCTCGTTTGTCCCCCGCATGATCCAGATGTCAGGTTTCTCCTGCTCTCCCCGGCTGACGTAGATACCCATCAGCTCGTCAAGCGCTATCTGCTCCTTCTCCTTCCTCTCCGTCTCCTGCCGTGCCTTCAGCTCTTCGAGGGCGGTGTCGGGGGGCTTCGCTGTGTAGACTATGGGCCTGCTCTTCTGCTCTTCCACCCATCCGCGCCGGTGTAGCGACTCCAACGCGTCGTACACCTTTGAGTACGGTACCCTCGCCTCTCTGCTCACGTCGCTCGCGGTCATCGACCCGCCCTTCAGGAGAGCAACATACGCCTTGACTTCGCTCCCCGTGAGTCCAAGCTCCTCCAGGGATGCCGCCGCCCTCTCACTCAGGCTCACGAGAATCTTCTCCTGCTCCCACTTCCACAGAAAGCGTAAATTAGGTCTGCCCCGAGACGGTCCCGATGCCCTCCTGCAAACACGAATCCACCGAATACGTCGGAGAACAGAAGACGGACGACGGTGTGAACATCTACCGCAGATGCAAGTCCTGCGGGCTCTACCTCGTGCTTCTCCCTACAGGAAAGCTCATCGGGATCAAGGCCGTTCCGAAACAACTCGCCTCAGGCAAAGAGAAGACCAAGTCTTAACCTTTCACCCTCTGAAAGGTTAAAATGCTTATATCGGTTTCCGGAATAGGAGGCTCCAAGCGAATCTCTTTTGGCTCAAATCGCAGACGTCAGTCTAGAACTGAAGAGAGAGGTCTCCAAGGGGAACTTCATCCGCCAGACCCAGTCCATCTGCCCGGACTGCAACCGCATCCTCCCCGCGCTTGTGTTCGAGCGCGACAACAAGGTCTGGATGACGAAAACCTGCCCCGAACACGGTGAGACCGAGGAACTCTACTTCGGCTCCTACGAGATGTACAGCAAGTTCTCACGCTACTGGAAGGATGGGAAGGGGACCCACGCGGCCAACGTTCCCATGGACGTCTGCTCCTGCCCGGCCAACTGCGGCCTCTGTTCGAACCACCTGTCGCATACCGGTCTTTCGAACATCATAGTTACGAACAGGTGCGACCTTACGTGCTGGTACTGCTTCTTCTATGTGAAGAAGGGCCTGGAGGGAGCCTACGTCTACGAGCCCAGTCTCGACCAGATCAGGGAGATGGGGCGGTCGCTAAAGGCCGAGAGGCCGGTCGCCGGCAACTCCGTACAGATTACAGGCGGGGAACCTACCATCAGAGAAGACCTCCCGACCATCATCAAGATTTTGAGGGAGGAGGGGGTCGACCACATCCAGCTCAATACAAACGGCATCAACCTGGCGCTGAATCCGGGCCTCGCCAAGCGTCTGAAGGACGCAGGGGTCTCGAACCTCTACATGAGCTTCGACGGCGTGACACCGAAGACCAACCCGAAGAACCACTGGGAGGCGCCCTACGCGATCGACGCCTGCCGCAAGGTGGGGGTCGGGGTCGTCCTCGTCCCAACCGTGATCAGGTCGATCAACGACCACGAGCTCGGAGACATCATCCGGTTCGGGTGGAAGAACATCGACACGGTCCACGCGGTCAACTTCCAGCCAGTCTCGCTCACTGGAAGGCTGACGAAGACAGAGAGGGCGAAGTACAGAATCACTATCCCGGACTGCATCGAGAAGATCGAGGAGCAGACGAACGGCATGATTACCAAGGACGGCTGGTTCCCGGTTCCGTCCTGCTCGCCCGTCACGGGCTTCATCGAGGCCTTCACCAAGAAGGAGCAGTACGAGCTTTCGATACACTTCGCTTGCGGAGCGGGGACCTACGTGTTCAACGACTCGGATAGGAACAGACTCGTGCCGCTCCCGGAGTTCGTCGACATCGCCGGTCTCATCGAGTACCTGGACGAGAAGTCAGAGGAGATCTACTCAGGCACAAACAGATACATCGTGGCGGCAAAGGTTCTGACCAGGATATCTTCTTTCGTGAACAAGGAGAAGCAGCCCAAGAGCCTGAGCTTCGCGAAGCTCCTGACCGACGCACTTGTCAAGCACGACTACTCTTCCATAGGCCAGTTCCACCTGAAGAGCATGTTCCTCGGAATGATGCACTTCCAGGACAAGTACAACCAGGACGAGGAGAGACTACAGCGCTGCGACATCCACTACCTCACCCCCGACCTAAGAATCATCCCCTTCTGCAGCTTCAATGTGATTCCAGAGTGGTATAGGGACCGCATCCAGCAGAAGTATGGGATGCCGATAGAGGCATGGGAAGCAAAAACAGGGAAGAAGCTCGAAGACGGCTTGTACCGTGGGACTCTTAGACGCGGCGGGCACGTCCAGGGTTGCGGGTGCGCAGCCGGCGAGCACGGGGAGCCGCTTCCGATTCAGCCAATCACCGGGACTTGATCGGCTAGACCATCGGCCGCCCCAAACACATATATCAGAACAGGCTCGTCCGTGCTCATTTGCTCCCATTCGGGATTACTGATCTCGAGTTCGCCCTCGTTACCTACGTAGCCGCTTCGATTGGGATAGGTCTCGTAGTTCTTGCCTCACGCTGGGTCAGGCTGAGGTACCTGGCGGCCTTTGCCGTCGGGGTGTACCTCTGGTACTTTACCGACACTCTGGGAGATGCCAACTTCCTCGACGTCAACAACGGGTTCGTTTTCAGCACCGAGCTCTTCGTCCTCTTCGCCCTGTTTGTAATAGGGCTCGCTTTCTTCTTCTCCCTTGACGGAGAAATCTTCCGGTCAGACTCCGTTCAGAAGGGCGGGATCCTGATTGCTGCCCTGGCGGCGCTGGCGCTGGGGCTCCACGGGTTCGGGGAGGGGGCTGACTTCGGGACCACCGCTGCAGGGACTAGTTATCAAACGATCCTCGATGCCTTCGGGGGGCTGGCTCCTAGCGCCTCATGGGTTCTCCATAAGATGATGGAGCCGACGCTGGCGGCCGTGTGCTACGTCGCTTTCGCTGGGGCTGGTTCCAAGAAGGCCGGGGAAAAGCTGACCGACGTCCTCTCGATCTCCCTCATCTTCGTGTTTCCCGCGGTGGTGGGCTCCGTGGTGGGATACTACGTTATATTCGACCATACCTACGTCTTCGCTCTCGGCCTGGGAGCGTCGATCTACGCCCTCGCCAGGGTCGCGAAGTCTCTCTACTCGCCTGAGGAAGGAGGGCGCTGGCTGTCGTCTAAGATAGCCCTGGCCGTCGCCCTCGGTTTTCTCCTGATATTCACATCCGCCCTGCTACATTCCTGAGGGTGCCCAAAGTGGTCAGCAGGAGGTACCAGTTCCTCATAGTGGCAGTAGTGGTGGCCGGGTCCCTCGGGGCAGCGGCTGCCCTCCTCCCCAGCCTCAACCAGTCGAGCGGGGGGCACGCCTCCGTCGTACTTCCACCGGGGTGCGTCAAGCCTGCCGGAGGCTTCCTCATCGTTGCCAGCCAGTACGGGTACAACGACAGTGTCGATCACGGGGTTCCGGAGAACTCCTGGCCTGTCATACGCGTCAGCCAGGGGCAGAATGTGACCGTCGTCGTCTGCGACGCCGACCCGGCTCAGGACCACGGGTTCCAGATCGCACACTACTACGATTCCCGCCTGGTCTCTATCTCCCCCGGGCAAGTGCTGACTGTCAGCTTCGTGGCCGACGAGGTCGGCTCGTTCAGGGTCTACTGCAGCATCCCCTGCAGCGTCCACTGGGCCATGCAGAGCGGCGAACTGATTGTAGGCTAGCGCACTATTCCATCGAGTTCCGGAGGTAGAGAATCACAGGTTCGCCAAGCTTCGCCAGCAGCACTCCCTTTTCCGACAGGGTGTACATTACCTTCGGAGGCCTCGATTCTATGACGCTCCTCTCTAGGAACCCCAGCTCCTCCAGGTCCTTGAGCTTCTTTGAGAGCACCCGGGAACTGATGCCGTTCAGGAGCCTCCTGAGGTCCCCGAACCGAACCGACTTCAGGGAGTAGGTTGAGAGTATTATCTCAACGGACCACTTGCCGAAGACCTTCTTCATCACATCGAGGTTGTCCTTGACCGCGTTCGCCTCGCCTCGGTAGGAGATGCTTTCCTCGGCACTTACCATCTTCACGAACTCTGACGACACCTCGCCGAACTCCCTGAACCTGTCCTCGACCGACTCCGTACGAGCCGTCCCTTGGGCACGGTGCTGCCCCCCTTGGTACAACCCCTCGTTCGGGTTATTCCCACTTTTATAAAAGAAGAGGAACGTCTCGTTCAACATCTGCCCTCCCACCGTCCGGACGAGAGCCTGCTGGGCCGGTCAGAGACGCTTGGGAAGAGGTGCTAGTCGCCTAGGGGCTCCTGGCACGTGATATTGGACGGGGTTATTGCTGCGTTTGTCGCGTTGACCAGTGGCACGTTGTAGACGATGGTGAACTGGGTGCCGTTGGTGGCCGACTGTACAGCTATCGCGAGGTCGACGTTCGAGAGGGCTGCCGAAGCGGGGCTAATGGTGAACGGGAGGAAGATGGTCTGACCAGTTTTGATACTGGACGTCTCGAGGTCGCAGACAGGCGTGTTTGCCGCGTCAGTAGCAGGCGAGGTCAGCTGGGTGAACAGCGGCACGTAGCTCGAGCTGTTCCATTGGATCCTGAAAGCATACTCCGTCCCGTTGAACGACGAGTACAGAACCTTCGCGTAGTCGGCGAAGGGCCTCTCTTGAGCAGGGAAGCTGTCGCTGGAGTAGGCGAGATAGCCGATGAAGAGTCCGAAAGCGACGGCTCCCACGAGGGCTATCATTACGACTAACTTCGCCCTCGACACCCCGTGCTCCTCCTACCTCAGGTCGTTGAGCTTTGCTGAAGCCCTCATGAGCGAAAGGATCCTGTCGAAGTAGTTCTCCAGCTCCCCCCTGAACCTTTCTTTGTCCCAGTCTGCCTTCGCGCTTTCTAGGAACCCCTCCATCCAAGCGAACTCCTCCTCTGAGACTGGTCCCAGCGCTGAGAGTAGGGCCTGGTTGCGATAGTACATCTCACTGTTCTTCTCGAAGAGGTCGCGCCTCTTGAGCGACGCGACGGCGAAGGCGTTCCTTGAGAGCAGAGCCGCGTCCGTAACCGGGTCCCCCGACGGTCTTTCGGAGACCCACTCTGCAAAGAACTTCTTGGTCTGCTCCCTCTCCTTCCCCTCCATCACGGCGAAGACGATATCATCAACGAGCACGTTCTGGAGGTGGTTGAACGCGTCAATGAGGAACCTGGTCTCCTTCTCCCTCAGCCCCTCCCTCTCCCTAAGCTCCTCCAACACCCGTTCTAGGGTGGCGCTGTCGTGTGAGAAGGCGCCGCGCTCTGTGAAGTAGACATGTGAGAGTTCGTGAAGGACGAGCCCACCGAGCATTTCCGAGTCTAGGGCCCACTCTGAGATCATTATTCTGTGGACATCATCCTCCCTCCTCGCATACCCCATTATGGCGAGCCCAGGCTCGACGTTCAGCGTGACCTTCGACTTCACTTCGTACCCCTTCTGTCTCATTTTCTCCAGGGCCCAGTCGAGAGTATTCTCGAGGGACCTGTCTGTGCTAGCGGCCCGCATGGAACTTCGCCCTCGCGCCGAAGCATACGGATAAACATCTCGGTCTGATTTTGGCTGTTGTTTATAGGGCAGGACTGGTTAGTCCCTCTTCTCCTCATTCGGAGCGAATAATGCACGGGCCAACTTCAAGCGTGCCTAGATAGACACTCTAGCATCTTGCGAAGATCGCGCTGGGCGACAAGGACGTCACTAGGCCGAGAGCCAGATTCTACTGAGAAGGCTTGCTACTTCTGGTGTATCTCCACCCGGCGAATAGGAGCAGCACGACTCCCACGACCGCGAGTAGTGTGCCCAACCCGGAGCCGCGAAGGGGGGCACCTCGAATCGTTATTATGGCCACACCGACGATAAAGACGATGATTCCTAACACCGCCACGGCGACCACGCTCATGCTTCTGCTCTTTCGTGCAGCTATGACACTCACCATAGGACTCGCTCACTTCGCGAGTTTCCATCGTATATAGCGGAGTTCCCTAAAGTGGGCGCGTCCTCGTGTCAACGAACTGAGTTGCAGCTGTGCGCCTAGAACCCATCGGTCGCAGGGGATGGACACCATGGCGGAAGGCTATTGTAGTAACCGGGGAGAGTGACCGTGAATGAGCACGAGGCTCTATGCTGCCGGTGCACTCGCAGTTACTGGAGGCTCCCTCATGCTCGCGAGCGGCTACACGTCAAGGGGCTTCCTCTATACAGCCCTCAGCCTTGCGGAGCCTCGCATCTCTGACTTCCTGAGCGGGATGACCGCCAACGCAGCAGTGTTGGCGGTCACGGTCCTCCAGCTTGTCATCGCCTTGGGAGGGCTTACGGTAATTGCCGGCGGCCTGATTGTCTTCGCAAACCACAAGACCACGGGGAGGGCGCTCATCTACCTGGGCGGCGGAGCAGGGTTTCTGGGGCTCCTGGTCTCCTTCGGATACAGCGCTTACAGGCTGGGGGGCGTCAGTCCCGTCCTCGGCTACCTTCCCTACTGGGTGGGGCTTGCAATGGCCGTGTCAGGGAGATGGCTCGCGAAGGGCGCATAGGAAGGGCGGCGTTCATCGCGCCTGTCAAGCGGGGAATCTGGCATTGTCGCTGGCCGGGATGCGCTCTCCTCTAATGGTCAGAAATTCAGGAGGCTCTTCAACGCCGCGAACGCGAGGCCGACGACCCTGCAAGGAAGTGGAGATTCGGTGCGGAGTTCGACGCCCTGGGCAGGGAAGCTGAGGCAGTCCGCTCGATCTAGTGGTAGATGGTGCTGTTTCCCGGCTGCCTTGCGGGCGGGGTGGGAGCCGCCTTCGCCCTGATTTCGCCAAGGTCGACCTCAAACGACGCCATTGCGCACAGAATCTCCAGGAGCTTCGTGACCGAGCGGACGTGAGGGCTCGGCTCCCCATGGTCGACGGACAGCTTGAAGCCCCTTATCCCGAAGTCCTTCGCCATGGCGACGACCATAGATGCGAAGAAAGGAGCGGGCTCCTCCCCGAGGATTCGGACATTCTGTTTTTTCAGCTTCGCCACCCCCTCGGCATCGGTGGCAAACCCCGTTGGCTGCGGTTCTGCTTCTGAAGGGAGGGGGTTCTCGGCCCACCTGGCTCCCACGGAGTATAGCTCCTTCACTCCCATCTTAGAGGCCACCTTGAGGATGAACTCGGCGAACTCGTACTGCTCGTCAGCTGGGCTCGTGTCCCCTGCGAAGAGAATCAGGTCCCTCTCTCCCCTGCTGAGGTAGAAGCTGCACTCCGGGAGGGTCGACAGGCCGTCCTTCCTCACGAGGACCTCGGGAGGAAATGCTGACGCCCGGACTGTTCCTACCTTCTTGAAATCCATCTTCTTCAGAAGATACTCGGCCAGCTCTCTGGCCTGGGAATAGAGCGCCCTGTACTGCGCCATGGAGGTCGAGACGGCGACAATCATCACCGGGCTGTTGAGCGCCGGAACACCATCTGCTTCGAAATCAATCCACATTTGAAAACGGTGGCGAAGGGGCGCCGCGCTTATTTAACCATCGCCGGGAAAAGGGGGTTTCCTCAAGTTCATCTTAAATACACGAAGACCAGAAATCGTGTCTACCGATTCATGAAAGCATACTGGAAGACCCTCTCTCACAACGGAGTGAACTTCCCCGACCCTTACCAGCCTGAGGGGTTGCAAATACGGGTGAAGGGAAAGCAGGTCGAGCTCTCTTCTCTGGCGGAGGAAATGGCGTACAATCTCGCTAAGAAGAAGGACACGCCATACGTCCAAGACTCCGCGTTCACGGCGAACTTCATGGGGGACTTCGTGAAGCAGCTCCCTGCCTGGTGCGAGGGCGCCGAGTTCAAGGACGTGGATTTCTCCGAGCTCTACAGAAAGGTGGACGCAGAGAAGGCTGCCAAGGAGAGCATGACGAAGGACCAGAAGAAGGCACTCGCCGCATCGAGAAAGGAAAGGCGTGGGGCACTGAAGGCGAAGTACGGGAAGGCCATTCTAGACGGAAAGGAAGTGGATTTCGCCAACTACGTGGTCGAGCCTCCGGGACTCTTCATGGGGCGCGGAAAACATCCGCTCAGAGGGAAGTGGAAGCCGAGAATCCAGGCCTCCGACGTCATATTGAACCTGGGGGAGACTGCGTCTGTCCCTCCGGGCGCCTGGAGAGAGGTGGTGCACGACCATGCCTCGATGTGGATGGCGAAGTGGATTGACAAGCTAACTGAGAGAGAGAAGTACGTGTGGCTCCACGAGAGCACCCCCATCCAGCAGTCGAGGAGCAGGGCGAAGTACGACAACGCAGCGCGGGCGGGCTCCAACATGAGGAAGATCGAAGCCAGGATCGAGAAAGAGTTGTCCTCAAAGGACCCGAAGATGCGGCAAGTGGCAACCGTCTGCTATCTGATTCACAGGCTTGGGATGAGGGTAGGAGACGAAAAGGACGAGGACGAGGCGGACACCGTTGGCGCCAGCACGCTGAGGGTGGAGCACATCAAAGTACAGGACGGCACCGTCGAGTTTGACTTCCTCGGGAAGGATAGCGTCCCATGGAAGAAGACGGACACGCCCCCTTCCCAGGTTCTGGAGAACCTGGAGGAGTTCAAGAAGGGCAAATCAGCGGACACCGAGATCTTCCACGAGGTAACCTCAAGCATGGTCAACCAGTTCCTCTCTTCCATAGTCCCTGGGCTGACCGCCAAGGTCTTCAGGACCTGGCACGCGACGGACATGGCGAAGCGGACACTGGAGTCGAAGAGCCTCGAAAGCATGGACGACATAGACAAGCTTTACCATGCGAAGGAGGCGAACCTCCAGGCTGCAATCTTCTGCAACCACCAGAGAACCCTGCCCAAGACATGGGAGCAGTCCTACGAGAAGAAGAAGCAGAAGCTCCACGAGGTATGGGCAAAGGGGAAGAAGGACGACAAGAGGCTAAAGAAGCTCGAAAAGGAGCTTGACTTCTATGTCAGGGCGAAGAACTACAACCTGAACACCTCACTGAAGAACTACATCGATCCTCGCGTCTTCAAGGCATGGTGTGACTACGCTGGCCTCGATTGGGCCAAGGTCTACAGTAAGTCACTCCAGCGGAAGTTCTCCTGGGCGCTCCAGCCTCCGCAGAAGCGGGCGTTGGAGGAGCAGGTGCTAAGGCCCCTGGCCGCCACCAGACGTGCGGACAAGGACTCGCCATAGCTCGTCCTCGGGTGCTTCGTGCAGGGTCTCTCTGGCCCCGTCCCCCCTGACCAGAATCCTCCGTGATCTCTTGAACGTCCCGACAATTGAAACCCTGCGCGGGGAGAGCGCCTGCATGACATCGTGCTCCCTCCCCTTCTGCACCGAGAGCAGGAGCGCTCCCGAGCCAATCAGCTTCAGAGGGTCAATGTCCCACTTCTGGCACAGCTCTGCGGTTTCCGTGGCGACAGGGACCCGGCTTTCCTCCAGTTCAAAGCCCAGTCTCGACGCCAGGGACATCTCAAAGACCGCACCGAGAACGCCTCCCTCAGTGCAATCGTGCATCGCATGGACGTGCCCTGTCCCATAGGCTACAACTGCTTCGTCGACCACGCTGAGCTGGCTGAGGAGTCCGATCGAACCAGTCAGGACCGCCGACCCCTCCAAGCCCGCAGTCTTGGTCATTAGGATGGTGTCATCTGGCTTCGCGTCTCCCGACGTTACGTAATCACCTACGTAGCTGAAAGCTGTAGTGATTACTATGGGGTGGTGTAGGCCGGGCGTCACCTCCGTGTGCCCGCCCACGATGGCGATTTCCAAACGCTTCGCCGCCTCGTGGATCTGGCGCGCGATTCTTGCAACCTGAGGTGAGGTCGAGCCCTCGGGCAAAAGGATGACAGATTCGGCGAACTGGGGCCTGTGGCCGCTGGTGGCGACGTCATTGGCGCTCACCATCATGGCGTACGTTCCAATTCCCTTGGAGACGCCCGTCACAGGGTCTGCCGAGACCACGACGTATCCCTCCCCTGCTCTGACGGCCGCGAAGTCGAGCCCTGCCCTGGCTGGGGTCGCAACCCTGTCTGACTTGGCCCCAGTAAGCCTCAGGACGGTGGAGTTCAGAATGTCGATCGGAATCTTGCCCAAAGAGAGCCGTCTTACGGAGACACTCGACATGAATTAGACAGCTTCCTTTCCCATCTGTCCGTGTCGGAGTCCTGCCCTCGCACCGAACACCCCCTGAACCCTAGCGGCTATGGGAGGGGCGACAACGAGCCCTACCAAAGCTTGAAGGAGATTGACTGGGATTTCAGCGGTGGGGGCCACCAGTCCCAGCTGCAAAATCTGGGTCTCATAAATGAAGTATCCCGCAACCATTTCCGTCCCCCCCGCCAAGATAGCGATAGCCACCCAGGTGAACCTCTGCCCAATCCTTGAGCTGACCAGAAGGGTCACCACGAAGGCGAGACAAGCAACACCCGTCCATACCGTGACGGACAGGGGGTAATCCGGCGTCGAAGCAGTGGGGGTAAGCCCCAGCTGCCCGAGAGAGAGCGAAACGTCGGGGAAGGACACCAGGCCAATCACGATCACGGCGGCGCCCACAACTCCGGCCAGGAGCAAACCGACCCTCTTCTGAATCCCTTGGTTTCCACGGAATCCCTTCTGGGCAAGGTAGCCCACAATGAAACCCTCCGCCCCTTTGATAACTAGAGTCCCAGGGGCGAACTGCGGCGCAAGCAGCGCGTCGGAAAGCATCGAACCAACGCCGCCAGCGAACGCGCCTACGTATGGCCCCATAACCAGAGCGGTGATGTAAACCATGACCTCTCCCACATCGAAGTAACCTCCCGTCGAGGTGGTTGCGGCGAAAGAGAAGGTCGCGGCGAACACGAAGGCGGTGAACACGGCTGCGCCTGCCACCTCCCTGGTTCTCAAGGTGGATCGACCTGAAACCGCGTCGTGGATATATAAGTTCCAACCTATATATCGGATGGTCGCACTCCTCAGGCGATGGCCTTTCTGAGATGCATCAAGTGTTCCCACACGACCGATACCCGGGACCTTGCCCCGTCGTGCCCGAAGTGTGGGTCAGCGGTCATCGTCGCGGGTGCCGAAGTCGTCTCGGTCTCTAGGGCCCAACTTGACGATCTCCCTGCGGGGGTGTGGAGGTACAGAGCATTCCTTCCAGAGATTGCGAACGAGAACATCATCACTCTGGGGGAGGGTGCCACCCCTCTTCTTCGCGCCGAAAGGCTGGGCGAGGCTCTGGGCCTCCGCCGCCTCCTATTGAAAGACGAAAGCCGCAACCCCACTGGCTCGTTCCTGGATAGAGGATCGACCGTCCTCGTCAGCCTTGCGAGCAGGAGCGGGGTGCAAGGATGTGCCTGCGTCACGACTGGCAACCTCGGTGCGTCCCTGGCGGCCTACTGCGCGAAAGCCAACGTCAGGGCAAGGCTCCGTGTGGACCCGAACACGGACCAGGGCAAGCTATTCCAGATGTTGGCCTACGGCGCGGAGATTGAAGCCTCCTCGGACAACACCTTTGGGAGCCGCACGGACCACCGTTTCCTCACCGTGACGGCCGCGAACCCCTACCTCCTAGAGGGGGAGAAGACTACGGGATTGGAATTGGTCCAAGAGCTTGGCTGGAAAGCGCCCGACGTGGTGGTGGTCCCGGTTGGGACAGGAGGGCACCTGAGCATGATTTGGCGTTCTCTCGTTCAGATGCGCCAGTCCGGTCTTCTCGATGGGTCGTCTTGCAGGCTCCTGGGAGTGCGGCTCGAGGACGGTACCTCTAGGGCGAGCGCCCCAGGAGGGAACCTCCCATCAGCGGGTCGGGGCTCGCCTCTCGTCGAGCTGGAGTCGGAGCACTTCTTCCTGTCCGAAGCCGAGAAATCCATGGCCGAATCGGGGGGCACTCAGATCATCACGACGGGCGCCCAGACTCTTCTAGCCATGGGTCTCTTGGCAAGGACCGAAGGTATCTTCGCAGAACCTTCGTCAGCTTCGGTCGTTGCCAGCCTTTCAGAGGCAGTCCGCAGCGGCCACATAGAGAAGGGCGAAACAGTGATCTGCGTCATCACCGGCGCCGGGCTCAAGGACACCAAGGCTGTGTCTCGTCTTGCCAGGCAGACGAGAAGGGTGGCCCTAAGGGAGGGTATCGCGATGCGCTCGCCCACGATCGGCGAGACGAAACTGGCCATCCTGCGCCTCCTACTGCGGCGCCCCGGATACGGTTACGAACTCTGGCACCTTCTTGGTTCGATGAGGAGGATTTCGACGGCGAGTGTGTACCAGCACCTTTCTGAGCTCGAGGGGCTCTCGCTCATCAGAAGGAGGGGATTCGTCTTGGTGCAGGGAAGAGAGCGCGCGGTCTACGAGCTGACGAAGAAGGGCGCCGACCTCCTGAAGATGTTGGACAGACTCGCGTTGCCCAGCCGGGAGCGGGCGCAGTAGACACGGTCGACCCCTAGGCTAGCAACGAGGCAAGACTCTCAAGGCTATCGCAGATGAAAGAAGGCTCGACTCCGAGACCGAGCTTCTCATCATACCTGTTGACCCAGGCTGATGCGATTCCCATGGACTGGGCAGGGATGATGTCGTGATACACGCTCTGAGCGACGTGTAGGAGTTCCCCTCGTTTCGCTCCCGTCCTCTTGAAGAACTCCTCCCAGTGGCCGGGGTTCGGCTTGTAGCTGCCCACTTCCTCAGCTGTGACGAACCCGTCGACCTCGAGACTTTGCCGTCTGAGGGTCTCTTCGAGAATGTCGTTGTCCACGTTTGACAGTATGTACCGCTTGAACCCTCTCGAGCCCATGTCCCGCAGGAACTTGGTTGTGTCCGGGAAGGCCGGCCACTTCGGCACCGACCCGGCAAACCTCCGAGCAGCGGCATCCGTGACCGCCACCCCTAGGGTGCCCGACATCGAAACGACCGTCCTGCGAAGGACCTCTCTGTACTTCCTGTAATCGGATTCCTGGGATTTCTCCGCCTCGACGTACGCCGCGAGGAGCGTCTGTCCGCTGAGCTTCACGTCGCCGAGAGCGCTGACGAGCTCACTTTCTATACCGGCTCTCCAGTCGATCAGAGTACCGTAGCAGTCGAACGTCAGATGAGTGAACATAGGACTCCTCCGCACGTTGCCCGCTGGGTTATCCCGGGTAAATGAATCTGGGTGCGCTCAGATGCTGGAGACCGCGATTCCCACCACGTACAGGAGGACGGCCGCGACTGCGCCAACCAGGGCTGACTCGGCCCCCTCCTTTGGGTCGAAGTTCCTCGGCACGAATGCCCTTGAGCCCAGGGCGAACAGTGCTGCCAGGGAGAGCCCAACGGAGGCCAGGAGGGCGCCAGCGCGTGGGAGGGGGAAGCCGTAGGGCGCGACCGCCAGAAGGGCTAGGAGGAGGAACGCAACCCCAGCGAAGAGGGGCCAGACGAAGGGGTCGGCCCCCACGTCTTCGATGTTCACCCGGAGCTCCCTTCTGAGCATCTCTTTGAGGAACAGGTCCTTGTTCTTCATCAGCCTCTGCATGATTACTTCCACCTCCGCATCATCGTAGCCGTCCTTCTTCAGAAGGTCCCGCATCTCGTTCCGCTCTTCTTCGGGCTCCGTCTCGATTTCCATGCCCTCCCTGTCTGCGTCTATCCGCAGCGACCGGAGCTCCGAGCGCCTGGAAAGGTAGCTGCTGAAGAACATGGCAACGGCTCCGGCTACGGCGAAAGCGAATCCCGCAAGGGCAATCGTCCCGAAGACTATTCCCGCTCCGTTCAGGGCAGACGTCGTCGCGAGTCCCTCAATGGCACCGTCGCTCCCCCCGAGGATTACTCTGTCCAGGACGTTCCTGGCGGGAATGTGGGGGTGCTTTTCCTTCTGGGGTGTGCTCAAGGTGGGCTCTAATCCATATTACGAGTCCATATTTGGGGCTTCGGGCCGAACGTGGCAATAGGCAACCCCGACTGAGGGTTCGTGGCTCGAATTGGTCACTTTCTTAGAATTCGCGTAGTCCAAACTCATCCCAACTGTGCGTAGGCTCATTCTTTAAAAATGGCCCTGATGAGACTGCTGCCGGTATGACCCTAGACGAAAAAATCCGCTTTGGAATGATGGCCATCGGCGGCGCAAGCATTGTTTTTGCGACGCTGGGGCTAAACCTGGGCCCGCTCGAAATCATAGGCGGTTGGGGAAACCACTAGACCTGTCTAGTGGTCCCCGCCTTAATTTCCACCATTAGTTTTTCGAATCGCTGAGTAAGATCTACTCTATTGAATGCCCATTCCTTGGATGCCTGGTCGTACAGCTGGTACAGTATTGTGAAGCTTGCCGCCTCGGTCTGGTCTCCTGGATAGATTGTGAGTCTGTCTCTCACCGCAGCGGTGGCGCTCCCAAGGTACTGCAGTCCCTCAACGACGTTGTCAACCGGTAATGCGATTCCCGCGTGGTAGTTCTTGCCTCCGGCTTCGCTCCAGAGGAAGGGAAGGGCGTTCATGCGATGTCTAAGCATCATTGACTCGTATTCATTGACGTTCCTTACGAGGAGGTCTAGCACGAAGTATCTGTGCTTCCTGTGGAGCACCTTCTCAAGCGTGTAGTCATACCTCGTTCCTATCCAGTTCACTGTGTAGCCGTGCAACAGTTTCTGAGCACAGACGTGCGCGGTGTGATGCCAGGCCAGCTTCTTGTAGTTAATGTTCAACTTCTCTGCCATGTCCTTAAGTGACTTGTTCGCATCCATCTGGAGCTCCTTTACGATCAGGAGATCCACGTAATCGAATTTCCCCTTTCTCGACGAAACGTATGCCGCTCCTTCGTAGTCCTGCGAGCTCGGATTCTGCCACTCGAAACTCCATCGACCGGTGTCGAAGTCGTAGAACTCGGGCTTCATGGGAACACTTCTCCACCAATCAAAATCCAATATCTCCAACTTCGAGAACATGCCCTTTGCCTCCAAAGCAAGGAAGAACGCTCGGACCTCTTCAACCAGTTCGGCAGGGATGCTCAGGTTTACGATGTACTCGCCTCCTATGAGCGTCTTCGTAAAACCCACAACGTAGCAGACCTCGCTCATGGCAGTTAGAATCGCGGGAGCGTAGCCCCGATAGGTTTCGTCGAAATCGACAATGAGCATGACTCTCTTCAGTCCAAGCCTCTCGTGGTCCACTGCCGCCTGGACTGCGTAACCTTTGCTCAGTATCTTCTCTTTGTACCGATAACGAACCGATTCCTTGAATTGACCCAGCCTTCGAGCGATTTCGGGAATCTCGGGCCCCAGTTCAGTGAGAACCTTTACGAGTGCCACCGTTCGCGCGTTGACACTGCTTTCAGCCTCGTCTATTGCCGGAGTCAAGCCGTCGGTACCCCTGGCCGTGATATTATGGCCTCGCGGTTCGCATTTAAGCTATGCTGATTCCAAATCCATGATAGAGGCGGGCAGAATATTGGCGTCTTTGGGTATCCGTGACTTGCCATCTAACCTTCGACGGATGGATTTTCCGATTTCGTAATAAGCATTTTTGCCATTTTCTATGCATACTCCTATTCGGATTGATGCGTCGAGCGACAAAACGGCCGATTCCTGAGAGCGTTCTCGACTGACGAGGACCTGCTTAGGCAGCCTCGCCTGGGCCCACTCGGATGCCCCCATGGCTTCAATCATGCTTTTAACCGGCGTCTGGGTGCCGACGAATCAAATTGCCT
>Ga0335079_10003799_pt1 | contig 17399 bp, 16 predicted proteins | sample Lox_Sample_33_FD_206719 | JGI IMG/M metagenome (GOLD analysis project Ga0335079, IMG submission 206719) | Soil microbial communities from Loxahatchee National Wildlife Refuge, Florida, United States - Lox_Sample_3.3 | ecosystem: Environmental > Terrestrial > Soil > Wetlands | place: USA... | reverse complement strand
CAGGAAAAACGGGAGGTTCAGGTACGGCGCCACGTGATGCATGTGTGCATCGGCATCTACCAGCTTCTTGTGGGCCCACGGGTACAGATTGTTGATCCCGATCACGATCGGCAGGAACATCACCGCGGTGAGCGGCAGTGTGCGCGTGGCAGCCTCGCAGGGGCGGCGAACCACCAGTCCCCAGGCGCCCCCGGTAACGTACTGCAGCATCAGCCAGGCCAGCGGCCCAATGGTCAGCCCAAGCACGTAAATGTAAGACCACAGGTACGACCGGTAGAACTGGTCGTGATCCACGAAAAAGCCGATCGCGGAAAGCGCGGCGCCGGCCGCGCCGGCCATCAACGCCCGCGTGCGCCAGCGCCGCAGGTCCGACTGCAACTCCGGAGAGACGGCGAAATCTACCGTTTGCGCGGTCATTTCCCGCCCCCGGTGGAGAGCTGCCCGCGGGCATCCGCCGGCACGTCGTTGACCGACGCCTGCTGGCTCAGTTGCAGCGCGCGAACGTAGCTGACAATCGCCCAGCGATCCGCCGGCGGAATCTGCGCCGCATAATCGGGCATCGCCCCGAATCCGTTAGTGATCACGTCGAAAATGTATCCGTTTGGAACCTGGCGCAGGCGGTCGCTGTGATAGGTTGGCGGGTGCCGGTAGCCGCGCTGCACCACCATTCCGTTCCCGCCGCCCGTGCGGTCGTGGCACGGCGTGCAGTAGATGTTGAAGCGCTGCTGCCCGCGCTGGATCACCGCCTTCGTCACCGGGAACGGAAATTCATTGACCGGCTTCCCGTCCGGACCCTTGCCGGTGTAGAACAGCGTGTCGTCGTTGAGGTGGCCGCGGGCGACGGTGCCCTCGGGAATCGGGCGCGCCGACCGCCCGTCCGCGAAGAAGTTGCTGGGCCGCAGCGGGATAAACTTGGGCTGATCCTGCATGTCCTGCCGGCAACCGGCCAACAGGATCGCGATCACCGACCCGCACACGTAGAGGCCTCGCATTCTGAATTGTGACTTCCGAATTCCGACTCCTGTTTCAGTGCGCAACTTCGGACACCTCTCTGGGCTCCAGCGTCTCGAGAAACTCGCACGTGCGGTCATGATCGAACAGGGGATCGGTGGCTTCGATGCACAGGAAAAATCGATTCCGGCTGGCCAGCGCGAAGCGCGGCACGTTGAACGTCGGATGGTAGGGCATGGGCAGCCCGCACAGCCCCAACAAACCGAACACCGCCGACAAAGCAGCCAGCAGAATCGTCATTTCGAAGGTGATGATGATGAACGAAGGCCAGCTATGCAGCGGACGCCCGGCGACGTTGATGGGGTAGTAGTCCACCGCGATCCAGTACTGCATCAGGTATCCCAGCGTTCCGCCCACGATCCCGCCGATCAGCACGATCAGCGGCAGCTTGTTGTGGTGCAGGTGAAGCGCATCGCTCAACTCTTCGATCGGGAAAGGCGAATAGGCGTCGAGCTTGCGGTATCCCTTTTCGCTGGCGGCGCGCGCGGCCGCCACCAGCGCGGACGGACTGTCGAACTCGGCCATCACTCCGTAGATGGGCTTGTTCATCCTCCGGCCTCCTCTTCCACCTTGGCCTGCGGAAGCAGGGTGCGGACCTCGAAGATCGAAATCATGGGCAGCAGACGAATGAACAGGAAGAACAGGAACAGGAACAGCCCGATCGAGCCCAGGTACGTCGCCCAATCCCATCGCGTAGATTCGAAAATACGCCAGGAGCCCGGCAGGTTGTCCTGCGCCAGGCTGCTCACGATGATGATGAAGCGCTCCAGCCACATACCCACCAGCACGATCAGGGACCAGATGAATAGCAGCACCGGACTTCTGCGGACCTTCGTGAACCACAGCGCGTTCGGCGCGATGACGTTGCAGGCCACCAAAACCCAGTACTCCACCCTGTATGGCCCGAACATCCGGTTGGCGATTGCGGCCTGCTCGAAGACGTTGCCGCTGTACCAGGCCAGGAAGGCTTCCAGGATGTATGCGTATCCGACGATCAGCCCGGTGGCCATCATCACCTTGCCGCAGTAGTCCAGGTGCGTATCCGTGATCAGGCCCTGCAGTCCATAGACCGCACGCAGCGGAATCGCCAGCGCCAGAACCATGGCAAAGCCCGAATAGATGGCGCCCGCGACGAAGTACGGCGGGAAGAACGTGCTGTGCCAGCCCGGCACGATCCCGATGGTGAAGTCGAAGCTGACTACCGTGTGGACCGAAAGCACCAGCGGCGTCGCCAGTCCCGCGAGCAGCAGCGAGGCCGTCTCGTAGATGCTCCAGTGCCGCGCCGATCCGCGCCAGCCCATCGCCAGGATGCCGTAGGCGAATTTCAGGAAGCGGTTGTTGGACCGGTCGCGCAAGGTCGCCAGGTCAGGTATCAGGCCGACAAACCAGAACAGGGCCGAAACCGTCGCGTAGGTCGAGACCGCGAACACGTCCCACACCAGCGGACTGCGGAAATTAGGCTCGATCCCCATCGTGTTCGGATAAGGGAACAGCCAGTACATCAGCCACGGACGCCCCAGGTGCAGGATCGGGAACATGCCCGCGCACGCCACGGCGAAAATCGTCATCGCCTCGGCGAAGCGGTTGATCGAGTTGCGCCAGCGCTGGTTGAGCAGCAGCAGGATGGCGGAGATCAGCGTGCCCGCGTGCCCGATACCGACCCACCAGACGAAATTCGTGATGTCCCATGCCCAGAATGTAGGCGAGCGCAGTCCCCAGATCCCCAGACCCTTGGTGAACAGGATCGCGACCGCCAGCAGAAACAGGAGCAGCAACCCAATGCCAACCGCAAAGGTCGCGAACCAGAAGATCGGCGTCTTCTTGGTCAGTACGACCGTGGCGATCTGGTCGGTAACCGTACCGAAGGTGTACCCCGGAGCGATGATCTGCTGGGGAGCCGGCTTGTCGATTACCTGTTGTTCATCGGCCATTGGCTAGGACTCCAGATCCTGGTTGGGATTGCGCAGCGTGGCAAGGTATGTGGTCCGGGGCCTCGTGTTCAGGTCCGCCAGCAGCGAGTAATTCCGCTCATCGGCCTTCAGTTTGGCCACGCGGCTGTTCTCGTCGTTGATATTGCCGAAGACGATCGCCTCGGCCGGGCACGTCTGCTGGCACGCGGTCTGAATTTCGCCGTCGCGCACCTGCCGGTCTTCGCGCTCGGAATCGATCTTGGCTTCGTTGATCCGCTGCACGCAGTACGTGCACTTCTCCATGACGCCGCGGCTGCGCACGCTGACGTCGGGATTGCGCACCAGCTTCAGGACCGGCGTCTCGAAATCGCTGAACAGGTAGAAATTGAACCGCCGCACCTTGTAGGGGCAGTTGTTGGCGCAGTAGCGCGTGCCCACGCAGCGGTTGTAGACCATGTCGTTGAGGCCTTCGGAGCTGTGCGCGGTGGCCTGCACCGGGCACACCAGCTCGCACGGCGCGTTTTCGCACTGCATGCACGGAACCGGCTGATTGTAGATGGCCGGATCGTTCGGAGGGCCTTGATAATAGGAATCGACGCGCAGCCAGTGCATCGTGCGGCCACGGCGAATCTGGTCCTTGCCCACGACCGCAATGTTGTTCTCGGCCTGGCACGCCGTGACGCACGCACCGCAGCCGGTACACGCGTTGAGATCGATCGCCATTCCCCACGCGTACCCTTCGTACTTCCACTCGGGATACAGGGTCAGCCCGCGCGCCGGATTCTCGGCGCCCTCGTGAACGCTCTCGGGATTCTTCTTGAAGTCGGCGAGATCGCCCTTGTGGATGATGTGGCGCCGGTCGGGAGTGTCCAGTGCGTGGAAATCCTGCTCGCTGGCGAATTCGTACTTGCCCGAAAGCTTCACCGCCTCCATCCCGACGTCCTGCCACAGCGCCGCGGCCGTGCGCAGCCCATAGGGATTGAAGCCGAACCCGGTGCCGGCCCGTCCCGCGTGCGTGCGGCCGTAGCCGAGATGCAGCGTGATGGTCCCGTTGGCGTGTCCCGGCTGGATGAAGGCCGGAGCCTGCAGCGTGCGGCCCTGATAGGTGAGCTTCAGCATGTCGCCGGCTTGCACGCCGCCCAGATGTTGCGCGGCGGTCGCGGGGCTGACAAACGCGGCGTTATCCCAGGTGAGCTTCGTGATCGGCTTAGGCAGTTCCTGCAGCCAGCCGTTGTTGGCGAAGCGTCCGTCGTAGATGGCCGGGTCGGGCCGGAAGACGACTTCGAACTTGCCCCCCAGATGCCGCGCTCCGGCAGGCGCGGTCAGGGCATCGCCATGGACGGCAGGAGTCTTCGCCGGCAGGGCAGAGTTCGCGATCACGCCGTCGTGGACCGACCGCCGCCACCAGGCCTCGAAATCGGCCCCTTTGTGCTGATCCGCCCAGTAGCCCTTGACGATCTGGTAGGCGCGCTTATCGGGTTCCGCGGTGAACAACTGCAGCAGCTCGATCGCCGAGCGCCCGTCGTACAGCGGCTGGATCAGCGGCTGCTGGATCGTCACGGTCCCATCGAAGGCGCGCGCATCGCCCCACGTCTCCAGGAAATGTGTTTCCGGAATCTGCCAGTGGCAGACTTCGGTGGTCTCGTCGTGATACAGCCCGAGCCGCACGCGCAGCTTGGCCTTCTTCAGCCGGTCCCGCATTCCCAGCTCGACGGGCGCGTTGAAGGCCGGATTCCCGCCGAGAATCAGGAGAAGATCGACTGCCCCGGCATCCAGATCTTTCACCAGGTCGTGCAGCGAAGCCACCTGGTCGGCTGGTTCGGCTTCAATCGGGTCGGTATAGAACACCGTTTTGCCGACGTTCTCCAGCTTCGAATTGATGACGTGCGCCAGGGCGTGCACCACCGGCGGCTGATACTCGCCGGCGATCACCAGGCTCGCGCCCTTGTGCAGTTGCAGGTCGCGCGCGATCCCGCCCAGCCACTTATAGATATCGTGGTTCTCGCCTTCTTTCGGACCTTGCGCGATCCCCAGCGAAACCGCCAGCCCCCAGGCGAATTCTTCGATATCTCCCGCCCGCAGAGCCAACCGATGGTCGGCCTTCGCGCCCGTGGGCGTCGGCATGGGCTCGACGACGTACATCCGGCTCATCGTCTCCGTGCCCTCGCCCACTCGCCGCCGACGCGCAAACTGGCGCGCGTAGCGCAGGCTGCCCGGCCCCGACGACAGAAAATCCGCGTCGAGCGAAACGACCACGTCAGCCTTGGAAAGGTCGTAATAGGTGTTCACAGGTTGGCCGAACGCCTGTACGGCGCCCGCCCGGGCACTGTGCGGTCCGGCTGGGTCCCACTGGTGCCACTTCGCCCCCGGATAGAGCTTCTGCAAGGCCCGAATCTGTGCGGCCAGCGTGGGCGAGGTGACCGTCTCGGTGAGGATGCGGATGCCCGCGCCATTCTTCGCGCGCTGCTGCGCGAGCTGGTCGCGAACCACCCCGGCAAACGCACCCCACGGTCGAATTTCGCCGTTGAACGTCACCGCCTGCGAGCGGTCGGGATCGTAAAGCTGCAGCACGGCCGCCTGCCCCATCGCATCCAGCGCGCCCAGCGACGCCGGGTGCTCCGGATTGCCTTCGAGCTTCGTCGGACGGCCTTCGTGACTCTCAGCCAGCACGCCCGTCGCCACGCCGTTCAGCGTGGTCGCGGTGGCGAAAAACAGCGGGCGGCCGGGGATCAGCTCCTCGGGCTGCCGCACGTAGGGCATGATGTGTTCGGTCGGCTGCCGCGTGCAGGCGGCGAGACCGCCCAACGCCAGCGAAGCGGCCATCAGCTTCAGAAAATTACGGCGCCCCTCCCCCGGGTTCTCGTCTTCGCTCCATCCGATAGCCTGCCGCGGGAACTCGCGCTCCAACAGCTCCTGGAACTCCGGCGTGCCCGCCAGATCGTCGAGGCTGCGCCAGTAGTCCCGGCCGCGGGCCGTACTCAGGCGCTCCCGAACCTCGGAGATGTTCAGTTTGGGCGAATCGCTCATCGGTGGCAAGTATTACAACTGGTCAACGCACGCGCGTCCTTCACGTTGTATTCCTTTTTCAATCGCAGTCCGATCTCTTCCTGGTCGCCGTCAGGCTGGTAGCCCATGGTGGTGATGAACTGCCGCGGACGGAGATGCTTCTCCGGCGCGCGATGACAATCCAGGCACCATTCCATGTGCAGCGAGCTCTGCTGCCATGTCAGAGCCATCCTGTCTACGCGGCCGTGGCAACTCTCGCACCCGACCCCCTTGTTGATATGAATGCTGTGATTGAAGTACACGAAGTCCGGAAGGTCGTGAACCCTTGTCCAGGCAATGGACTCATTCGTACGAAAGCTCGCACGGACCGGTTCGAGCGTGGGACTGCTGAGCCAGATCTGCGAGTGGCAGTTCATGCACGTCTTCGTCGGCGGGATGCCCGCGAAGCTCGAGTTCTCCACCGACGTGTGGCAGTAGCGGCAATCGAGCCCCATGCCGCCCACGTGGTGCGCATGGCTGAAGGGCACGGGCTGCTCGCGCGCCTGATCCTGGCGCGTGGCGTAGCTGGACCGGTCCAGCACTGTACCCACCCACGCCACGAAACCCAGAAAAAATACCGCGCCAAAGATCGTGATGCGCGAAAACGTGTTCGTGCTATGACGAAAAATCTGGGACATGGTCGATTAGCGTCCCATGCTCGATTGCAGCAATGATTGGTTTCGCATCAGGAAAAACAGCAGCCCAGTTATCCCTCGAAGAACAAATTCCTCAGTTCAGTTCACCTGTAGGAGATGCTGAATCGGGAAATTTGTTTCATTTTATCCAAGCCGATACCGAAGCACAACTTGAAGGACGTGGATATTCTCGACGAGTTATCGGGCCTCGAGCAGATACGCGCAGTCCTCGTGATGGCTGGCGCGATCGCTGGTGCACACCGCAAACTGCGCCGGCGCACGCCCTGAATGCGGTCCCCACAGCGTTGCCCCCGCGTATTCGCCGTCCTTTCTCAGGGCATAGAACTGCAGGTCGACTTGCGCCAGCCGGTCCATGTCGTTATCGAAATTGCGCACCACGCGCTTCAAGGCATCCAGCGCCGCTTCCTTAGGCGACATGCCGTGCCGCATGTTCTCGACGACGGTGTGGGCCCCGCAGGCCCGGATATTCTCTTCTCCCCTACCCGTAGATCCTGCTCCTCCGATATCCTGGTCCAGCCACAAGCCGCCGCCGATGATCGGCGAGTCGCCCACGCGCCCGGGGATCTTCCAGGCCATCCCGCTGGTGGTGGTGACGGCGGACATTTCGCCCTGCGCATTCAGTGCGATGCAATTAATCGTGCCGTGCGGAGGATGCGCGGCATTGCGGATCGCCTCCAGGAGCAGCTCCTCGCCGGCATTCGGAAACTCTCTCTTCAACTCCTCGAGATCGAGGGCAGCTTTCCTCTTTGCCGGCGGCGTGTCAATCCCGGGCCCCCAATTGTTGTGATTGTTGCCGTCGCGCAGCGACTTCTTCCAGACCAGCCACTGGATGCGCGATTCCTCGGTCAGCAGGTCGTCTTCCTTGAATCCCATGATCCGTGCGAACTTCAGCGCGCCTTCGCCTACCAGGAACATATGGTCGGTCTGCTCCATGACGGCCTTGGCCACCTTCGACGGAGTTTTGATGTTGCGCAGCGCGCCCACCGCGCCTCCGCGGCGCGTGGGTCCGTGCATGCAACTGGCATCGAGCTCCACCACGCCCTCCTCGTTCGGCAGACCGCCGTAGCCGACGCTGTTGTCCCGCGGGTCGAGTTCCACGATGTTCACGCCGGCGATTACCGCGTCCAACGTATCGCCGCCGCCCTGGATTACCTCCACCGCCTTCGCGCAGCAGTTCATGCCGCCATTGTTGCGGTTCGCGCTGGAAATGACGATGGTCTTCGGCCTTGCCTGTGCGGCCACCTTCTGGATCAGGGGCAGACTGGCCGCGCCCATGATGACAGCGCGGCGGCTCACGCGAAATTCCTTCATGTGGTCTCCGTGGGGCAATTATGGCATGCTGCCGCCCTCCGCGGTACCTGCTACACTTCTCCCCATGAGAATCCTGACCGCCATCCTGGTGGCCTTCTCGCTGGCGGGAACAGGTACTGCGCAGAAACAGAAAAGGCCGCCCGATGTCCAGATCGTCGATACCCGGGCGGTCCGCGGAACCACCAGGATCGCCGTCGACGGCAAAGTGAAAATCACGGCCGACAAGCCGCTCAAGGGTCTGGTAATCGTTTTCGATTTTCGTTCGCCTGAAAAAGAGGTGATCACCAGCCAGAAAACCGTGGTTCAGGAAGACACCGCCGAACCAGGTAGCGCAGGCACTTATCACGCCGAAATGGCGGACGATGTCCGCGCCGTCTACTACACGATTCGAGCCTTCGACATGCACGAAAAAGAACTGCGCGTGGCGAATCCCGGGCCCTACGTCGTGGAATAAGCAAGCCTTTTCGGGGGCTTTTTACAAAGTTTTTACAAGTTGCGGATTACCTATTTTCGGGCGGCCCGTAGCATACCAATAGACACCCAAACCAAAGGAGGGAAACGGGAATGCTAACAGGGAATAACCACCAGGTAATGCCGTATCGCGACGAGCACTTGAGCCTCGACTTCGAACACCAGGCTGCCGCACTCGACAGTGAGCGGATGATGCTCACGCGCAAGGAGTACGACCTGCTGTCCCTCCTGGTGCAGCACGCCGGCGAGATCATTCCGCGCGAGGCCCTGCTGATGCAGGTCTGGGGCTACGGCGCCGAGATCCGCACGCGGACGCTCGACGTCCACGTGCGCAGGCTTCGCAAAAAGCTGGGCGCCTACGCCGACCAGTACATCGAAACCATCTTCGGCATCGGCTATCGCTTCCAGCCCTATCACGCCCCGCGATTTTTCACCGCGATGAACAAGCCCGTAATCGCAATGGGGGCGTAGCGGAGGCCGCAGGCCGTAGCTGATAGCTGACGGCTGAAAGCTGATAGCCAGATACATTGACACCCCCAATTGGGTGCTGTTAGCCTGAATTTTCATGTCCGCAGCGCCCGCTCTTCGTGTCACTCCGCTGAATTCCGTCCATCGCCGCCTTGGAGCCAAAATGGTCGATTTCGGCGGCTGGGACATGCCCGTCCAATACACCGGCATCATCGACGAGCACTGCGCCGTCCGCAATGCCGTCGGCCTTTTCGACGTCAGCCACATGGGCGAGATCGAGTTGCGCGGTCCCGAGGCCGCGAAACTCGCCGATTTTGCCACCACCAACGCCATCGCGAAGCTCCAAACCGGCCAGGCGCATTACTCCGGCCTGCTCTACGATCACGGCGGCTTCGTCGACGACATCCTGGTCCATAAGGTCGCCGACGACCACTACTTCCTCTGCGTCAATGCCTCCAACCAGGACAAGGATTTCGAGCACATTCGATCGCTGAATCGCTTCGACGCCACGGTGGAAAACACCGGCAGCCGCTACACGCAGCTCGCCGTCCAGGGCCCGAAAGCGAAGGCGACGCTGCAGAAGCTCACGGGCGTGGACCTCTCCGCGATCAAGTATTACTGGTTCACCGACGGCGAGGCCGCCGGCACCGCCGCGCGCATCGCGCACACCGGCTACACCGGCGAGGACGGCTTCGAAATCTACGTGCCGCCCGCCGAGGCCGAGCGCATCTGGAAGCTTGTGATGGATGCCGGCTCCGAATTCGGCATCAAGCCCTGCGGCCTGGGCGCGCGCAACACGCTGCGCCTGGAAGCCAAGATGGCGCTCTACGGCCACGAAATCGACGCTTCGATCAGTCCCTTCGAGGCCGACCTGGCGTGGATCGTCAAGCTCGACAAAGGCGACTTCAACGGTCGCGCGGCGCTCCTCAAGCAGAAGGAGGCCGGCATCCGGCGCAAGCTTGTCGGGTTTGAAATGCGCGGCCGGGGCATCGGCCGCGACGGCTACGAAGTTTTCCTCGATGGCGCGGCAGCGGGTTGGGTCACCAGCGGCTCCCCCTCTCCTACGTTGAACAAGAACATCGGGCTCTGTTACCTCCCGGTGGAACACGCAGTTCCAGGCAAGGCCATTCACATCATGATCCGCAACCAGCCTGTGGAAGCGGTGACAGTCGAAACCCCGTTCTACAAACGAGCGAAATAGAAATGTATCCAGACAATTTCCGGTACACGAAGGAACACGAGTGGGTCCACGCGCAGGGCGATGCCGCCAGCGTCGGCATCACCGATCACGCGCAGAGCGAGCTTGGCGATATCGTCTACGTCGATCTTCCCAAAATCGGCTCCAAGGTCGAGGCCGGCAAGTCTCTCGGCTCGGTCGAGAGCGTCAAGGCAGTGTCCGACATCTATTCCCCGGTGAGCGGCGAAGTGACCGGGATTAATGAGACCCTCGCGACCGCCCCCGAGAAGCTGAACACCGACCCGCACGGCGAAGCCTGGCTGGTCAAGATCAAGCTCAGCGCGCCCGCCGAGCTCGACGGACTCATGACCGCCGCCGACTACCAGACCTACATAGGAGCCGAAAAGTAGTTGCGCTATCTCCCGAAGTCTGACTCCGAGCGCCGCGCGATGTTGGACGCTTGCGGCGCCGCCAATGCCGAAGAACTGTTCGCGCATCTCCCCGAGGACGTGCGCCTCGACCGTCCGCTCAACCTCGCGCCCGGCATCAGCGAGTACGAGATCGTCCGTTACTTCCGCGATCGCGCCGACGAGTGCGCCAATGGCTACGCGTCATTTCTCGGCGCAGGCGTATACAACCATTTCCGGCCCGTGCTGGTGGACACCGTGGTCTCGCGCGGCGAGTTCCTCACCTCGTACACACCGTACCAGGCGGAGATCTCGCAGGGCACCCTCACCACCATCTTCGAATTCCAGACCATGATCTGCCAGCTCACCGGCATGGACGTGGCCAACGCGTCGATGTACGACGGCTCGACCGCCGTGCCCGAAGCCGCCATGATGACCGTGCGCGCCACCGGCAAGGGCCGCGTGCTGGTGGCCAGGAGCGTACACCCCGAGTATCGCCAGGTGCTGGCTACCTACTCGAAGTACCAGGGCATGCCCGTGGCCGAATTCGGCTATAACGCCGAAAGCGGCGCGCTCGATCTCGAAGACCTCGAGCGGCAGATCGACGATCTGACCGCCGCCGTCATCATCCAGACGCCCAACTTCTTCGGCATCGTCGAGAGCGTGAAGACCGCCGCTGAAATCGCGCATCGCAAGGGTGCGCTGCTGGTCGTGCTGTTCACCGAAGCCGTCTCGCTCGGCATTCTCGAGCCGCCCGCCGATGCCGATATCGTCGCCGGCGAGCTGCAAAGCTTCGCCATCCCGCCCAGCTACGGCGGCCCGTACGCCGGCATCATCGCCACCAAGGAAAAACTCATCCGCCAGGTGCCCGGCCGACTCGTGGGCCAGACCACAGACTCGCGCGGCAACCGCGCCTTCTGCCTCACCCTGGCCACCCGCGAGCAGCACATCCGCCGCGAGAAAGCCACCTCCAACATCTGCACCAACCAGGCGCTGATCGCTCTCATGGCGACCGTCTACATGACGGTCTACGGCAAGCAGGGTCTGCGCGAGCTGGCTGAACAGAACCTGGCCAAGGCGCACTACCTGGGGTCGAAACTCAACCGCCGCTTCACCGGCAATTACTTCAACGAATTGGTGGCCCGCGCGCCCGAAGAGAAAAATAAGACGTTGCTCAAGAAGAAAATCGTCGGAGGCCTGCCGCTCGGCCGCTTCTATCCCGAGTTGGCCGACTGCCAATTGCTCTGCGCCACCGAAATGACGCGCCGCGCCGACATGGACACCGTAGCGGAGGTGCTCGCGTGATCAAGAAAGTCACTCCCCACCTCTCGCAGAACGAAGCTCTCATTTTCGAGCGCAGCTCGCCCGGCAAGAAGGCCTACCAGCTTCCCGAGCTCGACGTTCCCCCTGTCGACGCGGCCGAAGCTCTCGGCGCCGGCAACGTCCGCCGCGAAATCGAAGGCTTCCCCGAAGTAAGCGAGGTCGAGGCCATCCGCCACTTCACGCGCCTCTCCACCTGGAACTACGCCATCGACTACGGCATGTACCCGTTGGGAAGCTGCACCATGAAGTACAACCCGCGGATCAACGAGCTCGTGGCGCGCACCGAGGGCCTCGCATGGGCACACCCTTACCAGCCGGAAGCTCTGGCCCAGGGCTGCATGGAGGTCATGGCGCGCCTGGAAGCCGCGCTCGCCGAAATCACCGGCATGGACGCGGTCACCCTGCAGCCGGCCGCCGGTGCTCACGGCGAGCTCACGGGCATCCTGCTTATCCGTGCGCTCCTGGAAAAGCGCGGCAACGCGCGCAAGAAGATTCTCATCCCCGATTCGGCACACGGCACCAATCCCGCCACCGCCGCCATCGCCGGGTACGCAGTCGAAAACATCAAATCCAGCGAGACCGGCGGCGTCGACGTTTGCGCGCTGGAGCAGCTTGTCGATAAAGACGTCGCGGCGCTGATGGTCACCAACCCGAACACGCTGGGCGTCTTCGAAAACAACATCGTCGCTGTCTCCGAAATCCTGCATCGCAAGGGCGCCCTGCTCTATATGGACGGCGCCAACATGAACGCGCTGGTCGGCATCGCCCGCCCCGGCGATTTCGGCGTCGACGTAATGCACCTCAATCTGCACAAGACCTTCTCCACGCCCCACGGCGGCGGCGGTCCGGGCGCGGGACCAGTCGCGGTGAAGAAAATCCTGGAGCCCTTCCTTCCTACGCCGCGGCTGAAGCGCTCGGGTAAGAAGTGGGCGTTCGACTACAAGCGCCCACGCTCCATCGGCCGCGTCAAAGCCTTCTACGGCAATTTCGGAGTGCTGGTCCGCGCCCTCGCCTACATCCTGGCCCACGGCGGCCCTGGACTGCGCAATGCCACCGTCGATGCCGTGCTCAACGCGGTCTATATCCGCAAGGCGCTGGAGCCCTACTTCGACCTGCCGTACAGCTCGCCCAACATGCACGAAGTGGTTTTCAGCGACGATCGCCAGGCCAAGGCCGGCGTCCGCACCGGTGACATCGCCAAGCGGCTGATCGACTACGGATTCCACCCCTACACGGTGAGCTTCCCGCTGATCGTTCACGGCGCACTCATGATCGAGCCCACCGAAACCGAAGGCAAGCTCGAGCTCGACCAGTTCATCGACGCCATGATGTCGATCGCCAAAGAAGTCGAGACGGATCCGCAATTGGTGAAGAACGCGCCCTACTCCACCCGCACCAGCCGCGTGGACGAAACCACCGCCGCGCGCAAGCCGGTGTTGCGATGGAAGCCGGCGTAAAGCTCTGGCTCCTGCTCGCGCTCACGGTACTGCTCCGCCTGCCGTTCCTGAACACGCCCATCCAGGGCGACGATCACATTTATCTCACCGAAGCCGAACACGCGCTCATCGACCCGCTGCATCCCAACAACCTCAAGTACGTCTTCATCGGCGATGAAGTGGACCTCCGAGGCCATCCGCATCCCCCCGGCAATGCGTGGATCCTCGCCGCCCTCCTCCTGATTTTTGGTGACGTCAAGGAAGTGCCGTTCCACGCGGCCTACATCGTCTTCTCTTTGATCGCCGTATGGGCGGCGTATCGCATCGCGTCCCGATTCACCGATCGCCCCGGCTGGGCCACACTTCTCTTCATCGCTGTTCCCGCATTCCTCGTCAACGGCACCTCGCTCGAAGCCGACCTGCCGTTCTTAGCCTTCTGGCTGGCCAGTGCGGCAGGCTTCCTAGCCTGCCCAGCGCCGAAGGCGCGCCTGGTCCTCACCTGCGCGACCCTCGCCGCGGCATCCATGACCGCCTACCAAGCCATCTTCCTGACTCCCATTCTCGCCGTCTACACCTGGATCTATCGCCGCAAGAGCGGCCGCCACTGGCTCCTGCTCCTGACCCCCGCCATCACCATCGCCGCCTGGCAGATCTTCACACGCGTAACCACCGGCGAAGTCCCCGCCGGCAAACTCGCGGGCTACCTGGTCAGCTACGGCTTCCTCAAACAAGCCCTGGCCGGCGCCGCGATGCTGCTCATTCATTTCTGGTTCATCGTGTTCCCTGCCCTGGTACCGTTCGCCGCCGTGGCAGCCTGGCGCCGCCGCCGCGAACCCGGCACGCACTTTCTGCTGGCGTGGATCGCCATCTTCCTCGCCTGCGGCCTCCCCATTTTCTTCGCCGGCTCCGCGCGTTATCTGCTCCCCATCGCCGCACCGGTCGCGATCCTCGCCTCCCGGCTACCCGCCAGATTCCTGGCCCCCGCCTTCGCCGCCCAACTCATCCTCGGACTCGGTCTCGCCGCCGCCAACTACCAGCACTGGGATGGTTACCGGACTTTTGCCGCCTCGCTCGCGCCCCCCGCTCCTGGTCACCGCATCTGGGTCGATAACGACTGGGGCCTCCGCTACTACCTGGAAGCCCGCGGCGCCCTGCCCGCGCAGAAAGGCCGCCTCGTGCGGCCCGGCGACATCATCGTCACCAGCGACCTGGGCTCCAGCGTCCGCTACACCGTCCCGCTCGCGCCCATCTCCGATGCAGTCATTCAACCCTCGATTCCCTTGCGCCTGATCGGCCTGGAATCGCACTCCGGCTATTCCACGGTCTCCAAAGGCTTCTGGCCCTTCGGCATCTCCGCCGGCCCCGCCGATCGCGTCCACGCGCGCCGCGTGCTGGAGCGCCATCCCGCGCTCGAATACATGACGCCGAAAGCCGTCGACCAGATCGTCACCGGCATCGATCCCAGCGACGGCTGGACCTCGCAGACTGCAATCGTCGCGCTGAAAGAACCCGCGACTCCGAGGAAGCTGCGCGTCGAAATCTACGTGCCCGAGAACGCCAAGGCCCATCGCATCACGGTCCTGCTCGATGGCCGCGAGATCGTCGTTTACCCGATTGCCGCCCCCGGAAAGTACACCATCGATTCCTCGGATACTGTGCGGGGCAGTACGCTGGAACTCCGCGTGGACCGGACCTTTCGCGTCCCTCCCGATCAGCGCGACCTCGGAGTCGTCCTGTTGGGAGCCGGATTTCCGTAACGCCCGGCTTGGGGACGCCGTCTTATCAGGCATGCAGTACTTCGGAAAAACGCGCCTCTTTTTGGCCTTCGCGCTGCTGGCCGCCACGCCACTCATCGCCCACCTCCGCACCAGACACATCGGCGACCTGGCCGAGCATGCCAAAGAATCGCTTGGCAAGTCCGTCTGGGTCGATGGCTGCGTAACTTCGCAGGGCGATCAGGGCAAGATTTTCCAGCTCAATGACGGCACCGGCGCCATCTCCGTACTCGCCGCCGGCGAAGTACCAACCGCCGGAGCCTGCATGGAGCTGAACGGCGTCGTCCGTTTCCAGGACAGCCGCTACATGCTCGAAGAGCGCGAGCGCAAGATCCACTGACAGCCCGCCTCCCGCCGCGTAGTATCCTGAACCTATGGGATGTGGCAACAGCGGCTTCAACCAGATTTCTAACACCGTCCGTCCGGGCGCTCGTAAGGTATTCTGCGTGAAATTCCAGCGCGAAATGGAAGGTCTGGACGAAATCCCCTTCGAAGGCCATCCGCTCGGCCAGAAGATCTACGACAGCGTCTCCAAAGAAGCCTGGAAGATGTGGGTCGAGCACATGAAGATGCTCATGAACGAGTACCGTCTCAATCTCGGCACCGCGCAGGCGCAGGAATTCCTCATTCAGCAGATGGACAACTACTTCTTCGGTGAAGGCGCCGCGCTCCCGCCCGATTTCGTCCCGCCTAAGACGAAGGCTTGACTGTTTCCAGCACCGCCGCAAATTCGAATTTCAATTCCGCGTGCGCGCGCCGCAGCGCTTCTTCCACCTCCTCCGGCGTTTCCCCGCGCGCAAAAATAAACCCCAGGTAGCTCGACCCTTCCGGCGGCGGCACAAAATGCTGTCCCTCCGTCGCGGTGATCGCGACGTCTTCGATCAGCGGAACCGCTAGCGCGCGCTCCACCCCGTCCACCCCGCGATACAACCCGTCCATGGGCGTCGGGATCATCATCACCCCCGACGCCGGCCCGTCCAACTGCGCCATCGACACATCGCCTCGGCACGCGTGCACCAGGATCATCTCCTCCAGCGGCACCGCGTCCGCCATTCGTAGCGAGCGCGAGCACAGCCCGCCGATCGGGCGCGCGTGTACTTCCAGAATCCACGCGCCCTGCTCGTTGTAGCGCAGCTCCGCGTGAACGGGACCGTGCGTCAGACCAAGCGCCGCGATCGCCCGCTGCGTCGTCTCCCTCAGCGAGCGCTGAACCGCTTCGGGCTCGCGCGATGGCGTCACGTAGATCGTCTCTTCGAAGAACGGTCCCTCCAGAGGATCGGGTTTATCGAAAATTGCGATGGTCTGCAGCCTGCCGCGAGTCACCAGCCCCTCCAGCGCAAACTCCCGCCCCGGAATGTAGGCTTCAACCTGAACGTCCTTCTCGCCCATGCGGACGATTCGGCGGAAGGCAGCCGCGAACTCCGCCGGATGGTTCGCGCGGATCACGCCCTTGCTCGCCGATTGACCCAGTGGCTTGAGCACGCACGGATAAGGTGCCCGCGCCGCGTCATCTTCGGACCCGGCCCGAAAGAATCGCGGCACCAGCATTCCCGCCGCCTGAAACAACTCCCGCGCGGCATGTTTGTCGTGGCAGGCGCGTGCCGCCGCCGGCGGATGAAACGGCACCCCGTACATCGCCGCCGCCTCGGCCGCCAGCACGGCCGGCTTGTCTCCCACCGCCGCCACCCCGTCCACCCGCAGCTTCAAACTCCGCAGCACTTCGAGCGACTCCGCGATCCGGTCGAACTTCACCGGGATGGCGCGGTCGCCCCACGGATCGTCCATGATGTGGCACCGGTCGGTTGCCAGCGTCACCTCGGCGCCCACGTGGCGCGCCGCCTCCGCGAACACGCGGATCTGGTATCCCGTGGTCGAGGCGAAGAGAAGTAAGTGTTTCTTCACTGCCTGTATTTTAATCGTCGGACTTCCACGAGCCGCACGCTATCGTATAGGTGATGAAAGCTCTGGTCAAAAGCAGGCGCGAGCCCGGTCTCTGGCTCGAAGACATCGAGGCCCCCAAAATCGGCATCAACGATGTGCTCATCCACGTCCTCCGCACGGGCATCTGTGGAACCGACGTTCACATCTATAAATGGGATGACTGGGCGCAGAAAACCATACCCGTGCCCATGGCGATCGGCCACGAATTCGTTGGCCGGATCGTCGAGGTCGGCTCCAACGTGAGCGACTTCTTCCCCGGCGACGTGGTCAGCGGCGAGGGCCACGTGGTCTGCGGCCGCTGCCGCAACTGTTTTGCAGGCCGACGCCACCTCTGCGCTTACGCGCAGGGTATCGGCGTGAACCGGCCGGGCGCCTTCGCCGAGTACATCGCCCTGCCCATGACCAACATCTGGCGCCACAACGACGGCATCGACCTCGACGTCGCCAGCATCTTCGACCCTTTCGGCA
>Ga0335079_10003796_pt1 | contig 17411 bp, 14 predicted proteins | sample Lox_Sample_33_FD_206719 | JGI IMG/M metagenome (GOLD analysis project Ga0335079, IMG submission 206719) | Soil microbial communities from Loxahatchee National Wildlife Refuge, Florida, United States - Lox_Sample_3.3 | ecosystem: Environmental > Terrestrial > Soil > Wetlands | place: USA... | reverse complement strand
GCAGACGCCGAGAGAATCGCCGAGAACTTTTTCAAGCGAGGGATGTGGATAGACGATTTTCTCCTCGCCGCGAACGCGCTTCAGAAAAAGTTCCTTCGAGCCGTATTCGGAAGCGCCGGGGCGGACGAGCGCGAGCGCCATGGCCACTTCATCGAGCGTGCGCGCCTTCATCGTGCGCAAGAGGCCGCGCATTGCGGGCGATTCGATCTGGAAAACGCCAAGCGTGCGGCCGGAAGCGATGACGTCGCAAGTAGCAGGATCATTTTCGGGAATGGCGTCAAAATTGATTTCGCGCGCGGTGGGGCAAGGAGTGGCGCCGTCGGGAGCAATGGTTGCCGATTGTTTGGGTGAGCGATCAATGTTGTCGAGGGCGAGCGACATGGTGGTGAAGCCGCGCTGGCCAAGAAGATCCATCTTGATGAGCCCGAGAGCTTCTATGGCGTTCATGTCGTACTGCGTGACGATGATGCCTTTGGCGGCGCGTTCGAGCGGAACAAGATCCGTTAGCGGGCGCGCGGAAATGACCGTGCCGCAAGGATGAATGCCCAGATGGCGCGGGGCATCGTCAAGGTGGAGAGCGACTTGGAGAATGGTTTTCCACGGCTCGTCATTGACTGGGAGATCGCGGCATTCGGGCAGATTGCGAATGGCCTGCAAAATTTCACGCACGGGACGGTGCGGAAGCCGCTTGGTGAAACGATTGACTTCGCCGGGCGGCACGCCGAACGTTTTTGCGATTTCGCGAATGGCGAGCCGGGCGTGCATGGTGATGAAGCTTCCAATCATTGCCACTTTGGCCCCTTGCTGTGGCCATGCCACGTGAGTCCCTTGCCGGGGTTCTGCAACGCGAGATTCGCCCCATTTGGCATAAACATAATCGAGAAGTTCATCGCGGCGCGCTCCGCAGATGTCAATGTCAATGTCCGGGCAATCGCCGCGCTCCTCGTTGAGGAAACGCTCGAAATAAAGTCCCCAGCGCAACGGGCAGACACGCGAGATGCCGAGACAGTAGGTGACCATGGAACTGGCAGCCGAGCCGCGCGCGACGGCCGGGATGCCGCGGCGGCGCGCTTCCTCGACGATGTCCCACACCAGAAGAAAATAAGGAGCGAGATTGAGCTTTTCGATGACTTCGAGTTCATGTGTGAGGCGCGAGAGAACTGCCGGGCGCAACGGACGGTAGAGGCGGCGCGCACCTTCAAAGCTGAGCTTCCAGAGGTAGGAAAACGGCGATTCGCCTTCGGGAACGGGAAATTCCGGAAAAATCAGCTTGTTGAGCTCGAGTTGAAGATGGCAGCGATCGGCGATCGCGAGCGTGTTTTGCAGCAGCTCGGGATGATCGGGAAAGAGGCGCTGCATTTCCGTAAAAGATTTGAACCAGGCTTCGGCGGTGGTGATTTCCGGCGGCTTGACGGTGGTAAGCAGGCCTCCGGTGCGGACGGCGTTGACGGCGCGGTGATGAAGATGTTCTTCGGGTTTGAGGAAGTGGATATTGTTGGTAGCGACAAGAGGAATCGAGAATTCACGGCCGAGTTGTTCGGCTTCACGGAGTGCGCGGCCATCACCGGGAGAAAGATGCTGAACTTCGAGGTAGAGTCGGTCGGAGAAAGCGTCCTTGAGTTTGGCAACGGGTGAGGCGACTGGTGCAAGGGCAATGACGCCGGAGCTGTGTTGCACAAGTTCTTCGAGGGTGACAGGTCGGCCGGTGTCTTCCGTGCCGTTGCCGACGACATGTTGTTCCGGAGCGATTGTCCCGAGATGGCGCAAGGTAACCAAGCGGCAGAGATTGCTGTAGCCTTCGGCATCGGCGGCGAGAAGCACGATGGGCGCGCTGGTCGAATTTCGAGTTTCTTTTTTCGAATTTCTAGATTCATCGTACGAAATTTGCCACTCCACATCGAGCGCAACGCCAAGAATGGCCTTTACGTGCGCCTTTTGCGCGGCAAGATAGAAAGGCAGCGCGGCGTACATGCCGTTCGTATCCGTGAGCGCGACAGCGGGCATTTTCTGTTCGGCGGCGGCAGCAACGATTTCCTCCGGCGAAGGCACCCCTCGCAGGAACGAATATTGGCTGTGGCAATGGAGATGAACGAACATGTGCGCCCCGGGTGACGGCCTGCTTCAGTGGTAGGGGAGCGAGAAAAGAAAACGATTATGCCAAAACGGGTAAAGGCTTTCCGATGCCGATCGTAGGTTCGGCCTTTCGTGCCTGCTTCATTTCTGTTTCTCTTTCTTTCACGATGGCGTCATTGCGTCCCAGCAGGCAATGGCATCCATCAAATTTCATGCCTAAAGCTCTCCATAGCGCGTGGTCTTCTTTGCAGAGCGCTGGTTTAATGCTGCTTTTCAGGCGGTCTATCGCAAAACGGAACATCTCCACCTGGGTGGCAAACGGAATCCGATATTTGAAGCCGGAAGGATCTTTTTCTTCTGTCAGATAATCGAAGATGCTCTCGTCGCGGCCGCTGGCCTTCGCGGCATTTCGCAAGCCATTGTATGAAGTTGCGCGCAAAGCGCCGATCGTCACCATTTCGGGGGAAAGCGCATTGATGCGGCGAATCGCTTCCATGTAGCCGCGCTTCCAGCCAGGGTAGGGAACCATAGGATCCAAACGGAAACGGATGGGCCACCCCGCTTTTTTCATCTTCTCGGCGGCAGCGAATCGCTCTGAGAGCAATGGGGTGCCATGTTCCCATTTTGCCGCGACTTCTTGCGCATTGACGGACCAGGAGAAAACAACCTGCGGCGTGGGTGGAAGCTCCAACGCATGCTGAATCTGCGTAGACTTGGTTAGGAAAATCAGGCGATGCCTTTTTTGTGCCGCAAAAAGTGGGATGATCCGGTGGGTCAGCGGTTGACCGCTGGTTTTTTTGTACGCGGAATCGAAGACGAGGCCGTCCTGGAGTTCGCCTGCAATCATCATTTTGGGAGTCGAGTCGGCCAGCCAATCTTTAATTTCGGCGACCATGTCGTCCACGTTGGTGTAAACCAATCCATAGAGCTCGTCCGGGCGGAAACGAAACCATGGCACGGTTTGCAAGAAGCAATAAGCGCAGCGGTAGGGGCATCCACCTGCCACGACGAGCTGCCAGAACTTGAAACAAACAATCTGCGAGTCTTCGCCCGGGCCACCGAACTGCCGAATGAAGTTTGAGCCTCTATTTTTGGTAAGCATCAGAATCCTGGCGATTTGCGTTTAGCCATAAACAATTCTTCCGGAAACCTTATATTCACTTGATCGATGATCCGCGAGATTGCTCTGAGTAAATTAGCGCGACAAGCACGGCGTGGACAGCACGAGGCCGGTGGGCTTGGAGGCGTAGTGCTCGCGCAATTCGAGGCCATTGCCGTAGAACAGCGCGTTCCAGCCGAAGCGGCCGCGGACCATATCCACACCGCGGTTGAGATACCAGCGGCGGTTGGCGCGGGTATCGAAAAGTTCGTTCTGGCGGCGGTCGGGTTCGAGATTGACGACGGTGACGCCAACAAGGCGAATGGCCACGCGGCGCATGAAAAGTTTTTGAAAAAGGTCTTTTGCGGCGGCGAGGAGTTCTCGTTCGTCGTTGGTGGGGCGACGAAGACGCTCGGTCTGGTGCGCGGAAAAGTGGTCCATGTAGCGGAGACGAAGGCCAATCGTGCGGGCTTGGCGGCCGTAGTCGCGCAGGGTTGAGCCAACGCGCTCGCTGAGATATTCGATGAGGGCGCCGAGAAATTCAGTGTCAATGGTGCCACCCTCGATGGTGGTTTCCCGGGAGACGGATTTGGGCGTAGCGGGGAGCAGGACTTCGCGGCCATCGAGACCGCGAGCGCGCTCCCAGATCTGCCGGCCGATGACCTCGCCAAGGGCAGCTTCCAAAGCGGGGCTGGGCACCTGGCGAAGCTGCGCGATGGTGGCAATGCCGCGTTCGCGCAGCAGAGTGGCGTGCGCGTGGCCGATGCCGTGAAGCTTTTCCACGGGAAGCGGCGCGAGGAACTCCTCTTCGGTGCCGGGAGCGACGAGCCGGAATCCGCGCGGGCGCTCGAGGCGCGAAGCGATCGAGGCGACGGCTTTGGTGCGCGCCGCTCCGATGCTGACGCTGAGGCCCGTTTGCTTGAGAACTTCAAGCTGGAGGCGGCGCAGCATGCCGGGATAGTCTGGATAGAGCCGCTCGGTACCGGCGAAATCGAGATAGAAATCGTCGAGAGCGGCGGTTTCGACAGCCGGGGTATAAGTTTCGAGGATGCGGCGAACGCGCTCGGCGTAATCGGCGTAGTGCTCGTACTGGCCGGGAACGACGACGGCTTTGGGGCAAAGTCGAAGAGCCTCGCGGAAAGTCATCGCGGTTTTTACGCCTTGCAGCTTGGCCTCATAGCTGGCGGAAGCAACCACACCGCGGCCAACAAGAACGGGCTTTTCGCGCAGCTTGGGATTAAGTACCTGCTCGACGGAGGCAAAAAAGGCGTCCACGTCCACATGAACGATGTTGGGAATTTTGGCGCCGCCAGCGGAGGGTCGTGGATCAGCAGGGGCGTGCAGAACTTCCACGGGAAGGGAAGCAGCAAGAAAAGCAGGAGCGGGAGATACGTTTTCAATACAGGCTTCCATGGAGCACCTGTCCGGGAATCGGGGCTGAGATAGATTCAACGGGCGGCATCCGGCTCGTGAGAGCCTGTACGGCAATGGGGCCGGAGCCACCCGTTTCCCGTTTCCTCTACCGCCCCACACTATAGGCGAATAAAAAGCGAAAGTCAAGAGCAAAACATGCGAATCCCTGTTTGTGTGTGTTTCGGCAAAAAAGTGCAGGCCTTCACGCATCTTTTTTTTGCAATTGCCACAAAAGCGAGTTTTCGCCATGATCCAACGCGCCTCGATGGAGACGGAGCAAAATGGACCTAAACCTCTTTTTTGCGCTGCTGGGCGGCCTGCTGGTCCTGGCGTTTGTCGCCAACCGGCTGGTGCGCTACACGCGCGTCCCGGACGTGATCATCCTGATGGTCACCGGCGTGCTGATCGGCCCGGTCCTCCATTGGGTGAATCCGGAGCATTTTCACGGTGTGACGCAGGGATTCGGCGCTCTGGCCCTGCTGCTGATCCTGTTCGAGGGCGGGTTGGACCTGAAGCTGTCCGAACTTCTGAACCATCTCGCGGGCGGTTTTTATCTCTCCATCTTGTGCTATGTCCTCAGCATGCTCGCCGTCGCCATAGTTTCCTTTCGCATGCAACACCTTGGCTGGGATCATGCGCTGCTTGTGGGCGCGGTCCTGGGCTGCGTGAGCAGCTCGATTGTCCTGCCGGTGCTGCAGCAGGTGAAATTGCGGCGCGAGGTGCGCGTCACGCTGCTGGTGGAGGCGACGCTAGGAGACGCGCTGGCAGTGCTAGCGGTGACGACCCTGCTCGACATCGCGGCTGGCGGCAGCGCTTCCGCAAAAGTGATTGCGTGGAATCTCGGATCGAGCCTGGTCCTCGCAGTCGCCACCGGCATCCTCGCAGGCATGCTCTGGTCCTACCTGCTGCCGGCTCTTTCTGAGCAGCGCTTCTGGCACGTGCTGACTTTCGGAGCCGTTTTGCTGGTGTACGCGGGAGTTCACCTGCTAAATGGCAACAGCCTAGTGACCGTGCTGGTCTTTGGCATCACGCTGGCAAATTTCCCCGCCATCCGCAAACGGCTCGATTCGGAAGATGCCCTCACCCGGCCCGATTGGTTTACGGAGACTCTCTCCAATGTCCCGGACGCGGAAGATGGGGAGAAAAAGCCGCACCTGCAAATGCACACGTTTCATGCCGAGGTCGCTTTCCTGATCCGCACGTTTTTCTTTGTTCTGCTGGGAGTACGGCTGAATTTCGAAGGATTCCACAAAGGAGCCCCGTTTGCCGCTGTATGTTTTCTCGTGTTGTTTGTGGCGAGATGGCTGTCGATTCAATCCGGGCGATGGCTGTGGCCCAGCTTCTCGCGGCTTGAACGCGAGATCATGGTGTGGTTCTTTCCGCGTGGATTGATTACCGCGGTGCTTGGCATCCAAGTCCTCGAGGCGCGTGGGAATGAATTTCAATTCTTACCTGACCTGGCGTTTGCGGTGATTCTGCTGACGAATCTCATTCTGCTTGCGGGCACCATCCGTGCGCGGAGTTTGCCGGAAATTTCCGAGCTCCCAAAGATGCCCGTGCCCGTTTGAAGTTTCCGGTCCGGCGCTTTCATGTTCTCGTGGGCCAATCAAGTTCCCTTGACATCGCGCGCCGCCGGGAGCATCCTCTGTCCCCATGACTCTTCATTTCGCGATGTCGCTGGCATTGCTGATCGGAATTGTCGCCGGCCTGCGTTCTCTGACGGCTCCTGCAATCGTGGCATGGGCTGCGTACGTCGGCTGGATCCATCTTGGCGGCACGCCGCATGCGTTCATGGGCTCTGCATTTACCGTGGGCATTTTTTCGATCCTGGCAGTTGCCGAGCTCATCGCGGACAAGCTTCCGAAGACGCCCAAGCGCACGGCCGCGGTTGGTCTGATCGCGCGAATTGTTCTGGGAGGACTTTCTGGGGCGAGCATCTCTCTGGCCGGGCACCAGGGTTCTCACGTAGGGCTCTTTCTGGGCGCTGCCGGCGGTTTGATCGGCGCGTATGCCGGCTATTTTGTCCGTACCCGCGCCGTCAAGGCGCTGCAAGTGCCGGATTTTGTGATTGCCCTCTTTGAGGATGCGGTCGCCATCGGCGGAGCGCTTCTGATCGTTACCCGCTTCTGATTCTCCGCATTCCAGGATAGATTTGTAAACGCTCGCTTTCATTCCCTGCCAGGAGCATCCACATGAGTCCTTCGGGTCATTACGACGCTATCGTTATCGGTTCCGGCCAAGCGGGCACACCCCTCTGTCAGGCCCTTGCGAAAAATGGGCTGCGAACCGCCCTGGTAGAACGCGAGCACGTCGGTGGAACATGTGTCAACGAAGGTTGCACGCCGACTAAAACCATGGTTGCCAGCGGCCGCGTTGCGTATCTGGTTCGCCGCGGCGCGGACTACGGCGTTGAGACCGGTCCGATCTCCATAAATTTGAAGCGCGTCCGTGAGCGCAAACGCGCCATCGTGGAGACTTTTCGTGGCGGCAATGAATCGCGGATCAAGAAAACGCCCAATCTGGATCTCATCTACGGAGATGCGCAATTTACCGGCCCAAAATCCATTCGCGTTATGGCGAAAGACAGCTCCGTCCGCCAGATCGCGGCAGACAAATTCTTTATCAATGCGGGCTGTCGGCCGTCGGTACCCAAAATCGAAGGCCTGGATCGCGTCCCTTTTTTGAATAGCACCTCGATCATGGAACTCGACGCCGCCCCGGAGCATTTGCTCGTCCTCGGCGGCGGATACATCGGTCTGGAATTTGGCCAGATGTTTCGTCGCTTCGGCAGCCGCGTCACGGTTGTCCAATCGCGCGGCCATCTGCTTATGGGCGAAGACGAGGACGTCTGCGAAGCCGTGCTCCAAATTCTGCGTGAAGATGGAATTGAACTTCTGTTGAACGCGACAACGTCGCGTGTAGCGGGCGTTGGCGGCAAAATTGGTCTAGAGCTCCAATCCGCTGGCATGGCACGGACTCTGGAAGGCTCGCATCTCCTTGTGGCAACGGGACGCATGCCGAATACCGACTCGCTCAATGTTGCTGCGGCGGGCATCGAAGCCGATGAACGAGGGTTCATCCGCGTCAATGATCGTCTGGAAACCACCGCAAAGGATATCTACCCCCTTGGCGACATCAAAGGCGGGCCCGCATTCACGCATATCTCCTACGACGACTTTCGCATCATCCGCACGAATCTTCTCGAAAAGGGAAGCGCTTCGATTGCAGGCCGTCTTTTGGTCTATACGCTCTTCCTCGATCCGCAGCTGGGTCGTGTCGGCCTGAACGAAACCCAGGCGCGGGCGCAAGGCCTTCACATTCGCGTTGCCAAAATGCCCATGAGTTACGTCGCCCGCGCTCTGGAGATGGACGAGACGCGCGGATTCATGAAAGTGATCGTGGATGCGGACTCCGGCCAGATGCTTGGCGCCACGGTCCTCGGAATTGAAGGCGGCGAGATTATGGCTCAAATTCAACTCGCCATGATGGGTAAGCTGCCCTACACGGTCTTGAAAAACGCAGTGTTCGCGCACCCTACGCTCGCGGAATCGTTCAACAACCTGTTCCTCTATTTCGAAGGCGAATAGTCACGACAGCTTCGGCGCTCAGAAGACGCGGCCTAGCTGGAAAAACCATTTCTGGTGCCCCGAATCCCCCGCGCTTCCTCCAATGAAAAAGGGTCCAAAAGCCGTCTGCGCGATAATTCCTGCCGCAAAATCATTCGGGAATTTACTTTCATCCGGGACGCCGTACATCTTGCCGAATTCATAATTCCCCACGAAATATATGTGTTTCCCGAAGAGAGGCGGGAAGACCGCGAGTTCGTGCAGATAGCCCAGACGGAAATCATAGTATTGGTTTCCGAAGAGTTCGTTTGTTCCGTAAGCGCTCAAGTGCAGCGGCCCGCCGAGGAAAAACTGCGGAAGTCCCGTATCGTGAAATCCAAAGGTTGTTCCGCCTTCGCCTACGATAAAAAGTGAAGCAGGCTCGCTGACAGGACGGAAATACCGAATCGCTGTTTGCATCGTAGGAAAATCTTCGCCGGAGCCCGGGCTTGCGTTAAACCAGTGAAAATCCGTTTCCGTGCCGAATCCGCGCCGCGGAATTACAGGGTCATCCGTGTGGTCCACCAGGAATCGGAAGCGCACATCGCCCGTGCGGCCCTCCACGGAAGGGAATTGCGGTGTCCCAAGTCGCAAGCGATCATCGAGGAAACCCACTTCGTATCCTGCGCGCATTTCCGCAAACCGGCTGAATCCGTACCCGAGGTCGCCGCCGATATTCGCGCGCGCGACGCGGTAATCCGCCAGAGGATCGCTGGTGTGATAGATATTGAATGCGGTGTCCTCGATTCCGGCGTGTGGCGCGAAGAACCACTTGCTCGACGGCGTGAATGGCCGGTATAGCTCGCTGTCGATTCCGTACGTATTGCCGAACAGCATGTCTGTCCGCCATTCCGATCGGAATCCGGCCACGTCCATGAACGTAAGGCGCGCTGCAAGAGTGAAATTGACGTTCTGGTTTTCCGACCCGTCCATCTCGAATCCGAACTGCACGCTCGGTGGAGCGTAGTTCTTCTCCTGCACGGTCACGATGAGGCCCGCCTGCCCGTTCACTTCCGTCATCCGGTAGCCCGCCGAAGCATATCTCCCAAAGCCCGTAAGCCGCGTCAGCAGGCTGTCCACCGCTTCTGTATCGAGCGGTTTTCCCGCGAGCGGTCTTAAAAACCGCTCCAGTTGTCTTTCCGGTTCACCCGGAACCCCTTCCACTTTTACAAACTGTGGGGTGGGAACGTTCGTCTCGATCCTGGCGTTTCTTTCGCGCAAATAGCTCTGCCAATCGGCTTCATCCAAGGAGTAAGGCGCAAGAATGCGCCATTTTTGCTTGGTCGCCGATTCTCCCTTCTGAATAATGCTTTTGGCTTTGCCGTAATCGAGCGAAGTGTAATCCCGCAGATCCACGTTGACGATCAAGTCGGCGCCGGCTAGCCCGCGAATTTCGTTCTCGTGAATGACGACTTCGATGGACCTGCCCAGCACGCCGAAGAGCGACTGGATGTCCTCGGCCTTTACGGGCGCGGTTTCCAGATGTACAGCAATCACCACGTCCGCTCCCATTTTCCGTACCACGTCTGTCGGAAGATTCCCGACAAGGCCTCCATCTACATACACTTTTTCGCCTTCGCGCACGGGCGAGAAAAGACCGGGGATAGACATCGTCGCCCGCATGGCCTTTGCCAGCGAGCCGTTCTGGAAAACCTCTTTCTTGCCGCTGACCAGATCGGTCGCCACGCAGCGAAACGGAATCGGAAGCTGATCGAAGGAAGAAATCTCCGAATAGGGCAAGGTCTCCCGGTCAATCAGCAAGCTGATCTGATGCCCCGCATTCAAGCCCGCGGGCAGCGACCAGCCATTCCTCAATCCTACGACCAGGGCGTTCGGAAACGCGCGCAAGTCCTCCTTTCTTCGAAAAGAGAGATCTTCGTAAGGAGTCTGGCCGGCCAATATCAGGTCCCAGTTCTGGTGTTCGACCAAATCCGCAAGCTCTTTGGGACTTTTTCCCATTGCGTAGAGTCCGCCGACCAACCCGCCCATGCTGGTTCCTGCGACGTAATCAATCGGAATGTGATGATCCTCAAACCATTGCAGCACGCCGATATGCGCCAGTCCCAGCGCCCCGCCGCCTTCAAGAGCCACTCCGATCTTGGGCCGCGTCCCGTGGGTCGAAGTCGCAGTCGAAAGCTGGCCGCTTTTCTCCTGTTGTGCGTTGGCCCACGGCGTGAGTACGCAGAACGGCGTGAGAATCAGGCACAAGTAAAGGACGCGGCGGCACATGGGAGCCTCCTGCTTGAGGGCGGCGATTGACAGAGAAATTCCTACCGAGTCTTACTCAGCTTTTGTGTTTGAGCAACTCGTTTCGGGCAACGTGAAACGACCCTGAAGCCATATCCGCTCTCGATCTAGGTGCCGCCGCTCTCGGCCGCTTCGCAAAGCGTCGCATTTGCTTCCTCCGCCGGATGAGCGGGCCGGTTCGCAAAGCCCACACCGGCAAGGACCAGGATTCCTCCCATGATTTGCGCGCCAGTCAGAGGCTCCGCCAGCAGCAGCGCCGCGAGAACCGCCGTGAGTGGCCCCTGCGACAGCAGGCTGACGGAAGTGACCGTAGCGGGAAGATGCCCCATGGCGTATGTCAGGGCGAAGTATCCACCGAGTTGCGAAACCAAGCCCAGCCCCAGCAACGCCGCCCACGACCTCCCGTTCGGCACGCTCAAGGGCACTCGCAGCACGAGATTGAAGATGAGCAGAAAGAGGGTGCTTGTAAGAATCGCCAGCCGCAAAAAGACCAGTGTGCTGGTATGCGTTCGTACCTGCTCTGTGGCCATCAGGTATACAGCGAAGAATGCCGCCGCGAGGAGTGCCATAACGTCACCCCAGCCGAATTTTGCATGGCGCGCCAGATCGCTCCACACGATCACGAACGCTCCAGCAATTGCCAGCGCCAGTCCCAGCCAGAAGGCAAAATTGGGCCGCTTCCCGAATACCATCCACGTCAACAGGCCCACGACTATCGGCGTGTTATTGCCCAGGAGAGTCGCATTCACGGCCGACGTCTTCAGGATCGAAGTATTATAAAAAGCCAAATCCAGTGCGAAAAAGAGCCCGCCCGCCGATATGATTCCCAAAGTTCGCAAGCTCACCCGCTGGCGGGTGCGATCGAAGAACCAGGTGGGAAGCAAAATGAGCGCAGGAATAAGTAGCCGGTAGAAGGCGGATGCCGGCCCCGGAATGTCCGTCCAGCGCACGAAAATTGCCGACCACGAAATGCAGATAATCCCGGCAATCAACGCCAGATAAGCAAGCGTTCGCTTGGATTGGGGCGCGGGCATTTTCTGGAAGTTTCTGGCCAGGCGGGGACTCCGCCACGCCAACGGCATTCCGAGTATCGCACAATGCGGCGCCCAAACTTGCCTGCGCGAACGAAAGCGCCACCTTCATTTCAGGAGTGTCGGATGCGGCTTCGGCAATTCAACCAGTCACATAGCGTCTCAAGTCCTCGGGCGCGAGCAGGTCCTGATATTCGGGATGCTTGCGGATGAAATCCGCGATGTAAGGACACGTGGGAACGACATGAAGATTTTGCGAGCGCGCGTAGTCCAGTCCCGCGCGAGTCAGTTTTCCGGCGATTCCTCGCCCTTCAAATGCTCGCGGCACTTCCGTGTGGTTGTACACGATGCAATCCGGACGGCGGCGATACGTCAGCAGAGCCAACTCGTTTCCCAGGGCGATTTCGAAGCGATTTTCCGCCCCGTTATGTACCACCTTCAGAGCGTCCAGATCGAGGTCCATGCTTCTGGGATTCCTTTGGTGGTTTTCCCGGCGCGGCTCTCAGCCCTCTGCCTGACGGTCAGGCACTCGCGACGCGAACAGCCTCGCCAGCTCCGCGTGATCCATCACCACCACGGGATCGTTCTGGATCGCGTCGAAGTATTTCTTTTGAAACTCATCGCCGGACGCCGTTGGGGCAAACATCTTGCGCGCTAACTCAAGTGCCACGTCGGCGTCTTCTGCGGCCACCGGTGCCTCGCTCGTCAGCGTTTCGTCAATTCGCACGACAAACTCCGAAAGGTTGTGCAGCCACGCAAACTGTGGATTGTCCACCACCAGGCGAAATAGCTCGCCCGCGTTCACCGCGCCGAACTCCTTTTCGTAGGCCCGCCGTTCCATCTCCAGGAGCGATTTGTGCAGCCGCAACAGCGCGCCGCGCAGCGCCACCAGTCTTTCACGCGCGCCGGCATCATCTCCGGCTCGCCGAGGTGAGTTGGGAGGAGGATGGTTCACGCTTAATTGTGATATCGCTTCTCCCCTACCGGCAAGGCAATTGGCAATACATTCCCGTGAGGCGGCAGCGGGCAAGTTGCGTACGGCGTGAAGGCGCAGGGCGGATTTTCCAGGCGGTTGAAATCCAGAACGAGCTCGCCGGGCTTCTCCAAACCGTTTGTCGGAAATCCCGTATAGAGAAACCGGCACGAAGGATAGGTCGCCGTACTGCTGGTCGGGTCGCGCAAGATGAAGAACAGTTGGGCAACTTTGGGATCTTCGAGCACCGGTTCCAGGCAAAGTCTTTTTCCGAGCAGAGTAAATTCAGCCACTCCTGGGACCGGCTGCGGGTAACTCGTTCCCACCAGCGTTGCGAGCATCACGGTTTTCGGAGGCGTGTACGGAATCCATTTCGCCATAACGCGATAGGTTTCGTTTCCTGGATACCACTTCAACCCTTGGAAATGGACCAGCGTCGGCGAATGCGAATCCTTGATGCGCAGCGCGAAGCGATTCCCCCGCCGAACGACGTACATATTTAGCGTTCCGATCGCCAGGTGCGGATTAAACTTGTCCTCATCGGGATCCGTGCGCAGCGATTCTTCCTTTGCTGCAGCTCCTCCTACGAGCAGTTCCTTCGGAAATCCCCCGGCAGGCGGAATCAACGTCACGGTTTCGCCGCTCAGTCGCAGTATCGCCACATGCGGCGGATTTCCGGCGGCCAGATGAATCTTGTTGTCCGGCGCGGAGCCGAGCGGATTGTCGCCTTCTGCCAGCCAGTCCAGCCCAGTAAGCGATAGCCATCCGTCCGGCGTTTGCAGCTTCGCGGCGTGGTCCTCACGCCACTTCAGAAGCTCATTCCGCCATGCGGATCCTTCGGAGAAGGCTGCCGCGGAAATAACGGCCAACAGGGCGACAATGCCCACGGAGCGAAGTATTCGAAGCCTGGATCGCATAAAAAAGTATACCGTGAATCGCGAGATTCAGGTAAAGGGAGCACTCTGCCACACAAGCAAGCCGCACTCCCCGTTCCTCGTTCGTCTTACTTTGCCACCACCAGGTTGTTCTTCACCGAAAACACATTCGGCACGCCGTTCGCGCGGAGTCCCGCGAGATTCTTGTCCGCCTCGGAATCCACCACGCCTTCAATCGTCACGTTGCCATTTTTCACGATGATGTGGATCGAAGGCACTGCTTCCATGCCATATCGCGAAAGCGCGGCGTCGAAATAGATTGCGCGATACACCGCTCGCCGGATTTTGTCATCGTTGGGGGAAAGGGGCAATACTTCAATCTGATTGTCCACGCTGGCCACTCCCTCGATCGTCTTCACTGCCGCTGCCGCATCCGATTTCAGCGTCGGCCGCACCACCTGCCCGTAAAGCGTGACTTTGTCCCCTTCCACTTTGTATTGCAGATTGTCGAACACCGAGTAGTAGGGCAGCAGCAGCAGTTGGTGCCGAACTTCGCGGATTAACCTCTGCTCCTCTCTCTGTTCGTTCCGTTGGTGCGGCATTTCCTGCAATCGTGCGGGAGCAGCAACTGGAACGGCCATCGATGCGGCAATGAACATTGCCAATGGCAGGGCCCCGTAATTCTTCAGCATGTTGTCCTCCTCAAAAAGCCCGAAATGGATTCCCCGGTGTTAGATTGATAAAGTCGTAGGAATGGATACAACCCTCAGTCCGCCCCGGGTGATAGGATACGGCAAGAAACGTAAAATCGTCATTTCACGGTTCTTTCATGAAGCCTTTTCTCGGCGAATGAACTTGGGAAGCGAGGCAGAGTGCTGGTAATCGCCCATCGTGGCGCCTCCGGTTATGCGCCCGAAAACACCATGACGGCTTTCCGAAAGGCCGTCGCCATGGGGGCCACTTTCATTGAGACCGATCTGCATCTCTCCCGGGATGCTCGCTTCGTGGCCATCCACGACGAAACTGTGGACCGCACCACCAACGGCCACGGCTCCGTTCACGATCTCACTCGCGCGGAACTTCTTCGTCTTGATGCCGGCTCCTGGTTCGGCGGCGAATTTGCCGGCGAGAGAATTCCTACCCTTGAGGAAATTCTCCAATTCGCCAAAAAGCACGACGTGGATTTTTACCTCGAATTGAAACCCGGCGGGTCTTGGGGAGGGGAACACGCGCTGATCGGAGCCCTTCGCGAATCCGGCGAAATCGCGCGCATGGTCGTAATTTCATTCGATGCCGCAATCCTCGCCAGCGTCCGCAAGATCGAGCCGACCCTTATGACCGGCTTGCTCCACGACGGCACCCTTGTCGAGCCTCTCGACAAAGCTTTGGAAGTCGGCGCCCGTCAAATCTGTGTCCGCGGCGACCTCGTCTCTCCCTGGATGCTCAAGGAAGCCAAGCGCCACGATCTCCAGGTTGTTTGTTGGACTGTGAATCATCCCGCGCACATGCGCATGCTCATGGAAGCCGGGGTGGACGGTATCATGAGCGATTACCCTGACCGTCTTCTCGAAATGGCCAAAAGCAAGCAGGCTGGCGCACGCTCCTAGCGCGTCCCATCAAAGGATCGGATTCGCCTCTGGCGCCAGCGCTGCATACAATCGCGCAAATTCCTCGATGCTCAGTTCCTCCCCTCGCACTCCGCTCTTGATTCCAAGCCCACTGAGCGCTGCTTTGATTTCACTCAGCTCTGCCGTGGATCGGAGATTATTCAGCAGCGTTTTTCTTTTCTGCGCAAAGCATATCTTCACGAACTCAAAAAAACGGCCCTCCTCGCTGATCCCCATCCGCGCGCCTTCTCCCGGCAACTTTAGCGAAACCAGGGCCGACCCCACCTTCGGCGGCGGCCGGAAGGCCCCAGGCGGAATCTTCAACGCAATCGAGGGCTTCGCATGGAACTGCGTCAACACGGAAAGATATCCGTAATCCCGGGTTCCCGAGCGCGCCGCCAAACGCAGCGCCACCTCCAGTTGAATCACAATGTGAATTTCATCAATCAGCGACGAAAACCTGAAGAGGCGATGCAGGATCGGCGAAGTGATGTAATAAGGTAGATTCCCGTACACCCGAAGCCTGTGCTCCCCGGCAAGCGCCCCGAGGTCTGTCTCCAAAATGTCGCCATGCATTACGAATAGGTTTGGAAATCGCGAAGAAAGCTGGCGAAGCCGCGGAATCAGCCGCGAATCGATTTCGATGCAGTACACTGGTTCGCCGCTTTTCACCAGTTGCTCGGTCATTTCTCCGTGCCCGCCGCCCACCTCAATCCAGCAATGCGGCTTCGCCGGCGCCTGGGCCGCAGCTCCATGCGGCGAAATGCGGATTGCGCGCGCGATCCTTTCGCGCCATCCTGCATCCGCAAGAAAATGTTGGCCCAGCCGTTGTCGAGTCATGCAACGGAGAGTTTAGCAGCAACTCAATCCTCGCCGCCCGCGGCTTGACGCTTTTCCGCCCGTTCGCTAGCGTTACGTGGTGGCAAATCGTCCATGAGAATCCTCTTCGTCGCATCCGAAGGCCTGCCGTTTTCAAAAACCGGCGGCCTCGCAGACGTCCTTGAAGCTTTGCCCCGCGCCCTCGTCAGCAAAGGGCACGAAGTCGCCGTCGTCCTGCCCCGCTATCAAGCCGACAAGGAAATGCCCGTAGTCGCCACCAGCCTGACCATTCCGCTAGGCGCGCGCCTCCGTTTCCCATCGGTTGTCGGTGGAGCGCTTCTTCGCGGCGTCCGCTACTTCTTTGTGGACGATCCGCCGTATTTCCAGCGCGACGGCCTCTACGGCAATGCCCGCGGCGATTATCCTGACAACGCCGAACGCTTTTCCGAGTTTTCCCGCGCTGCCATTGAGATCGCCAAGCACGTCTGGCCTCCGGACGTCTTCCACTGCCACGACTGGCAAACCGCTCTTGTTCCCGTTCTTCTTCGCACTTCCTATGGCGATGATCCGGCCGTCAAGGATCTTCCTGTCGTCTTTACCATTCACAATATGGGCTATCACGGCCAGTTCCCCCGCGACGTCTTGGACCGCGCAGGCATTCCCCGCGCTGTTTTTCATCCGGAAGGCCTGGAATTCTTCGGTAACGTGAATCTCTTGAAAGGCGGGCTTGTCTACTCTGACTATCTGACCACCGTCAGCCGCAAGTACGCGGAAGAAATTCAGACTCCAGATTTCGGCTACGGTCTGGATGGCGTGGTGCGCACACGCGCGAGTCATTTGCGCGGAATCCTCAACGGCGTGGATTACACCGAATGGAATCCTATGAAGGATACGCATATCGCCATGAAATATTCCGCCCGCGACTTGAGCGGCAAGCAAGTCTGCAAGCAGGACTTGCTCCGCGTTTTTGAATTGCCTTCCGAAAATTCCGCTCGCCCCGTCATCGGCATCGTTTCCCGCTTTGCGGATCAAAAGGGTTTCGACCTCATCGCGGATCGTGCCCACGAATTGATGCGCGAGGACTTGTCGCTCGTCGTGTTGGGCACCGGCGACCGCCGCTACGAAGACCTGTTTCGCGCCCTTGCTTCCTCCTATCCGGCCCGCGTCGGCGTCAAAATCGGCTATGACAATGCGATCGCTCACAAGGTCGAAGCCGGCGCAGATATGTTTCTCATGCCCTCGCGTTACGAACCTTGCGGCTTGAATCAGATTTATAGTTTGAAGTATGGTACCGTCCCCATCGTTCGCGCGACGGGCGGTTTGGACGATACAATAGAACCGTTCGATCTCCAGACTGGCACTGGCACCGGCTTCAAATTCACGGAATATACCGGGAGCGCTCTCTTGTACGCTGTGAAACAGGCGTGGCAACACCATGTTGACGACCGCATCTGGAAACGCATTCAATTGAACGGCATGGCCAAGGACTTTTCGTGGAAGAACCCTGCGGGCGAGTACGCGAATTTGTACGAGGTTGCTCGGGCGGCTCGCGGGCTGCAACCGGCAAGTAACCAAATGCCTGTTACAACATCTAATTAACTGAAAAAGGAGAACGGCCGGCCAACCAGCCTGCCGCACGTGAAACCATGGCGGAAAACATTCAAGCAGT
>Ga0335079_10003795_pt1 | contig 17412 bp, 17 predicted proteins | sample Lox_Sample_33_FD_206719 | JGI IMG/M metagenome (GOLD analysis project Ga0335079, IMG submission 206719) | Soil microbial communities from Loxahatchee National Wildlife Refuge, Florida, United States - Lox_Sample_3.3 | ecosystem: Environmental > Terrestrial > Soil > Wetlands | place: USA... | reverse complement strand
AATTCGACAATTCACACAACCTGCGTGGCTACGCGTTTGAGCGGAGGACATGCCAACAATGCGCTGCCGCAGACCGCCCAGGCGAACATTAATTGCCGCATTCTGCCCGGACATTCGCTCGAGGAAATCCGGCTCGCGCTCGAAAAGGTCGTGGCCGATCCGAAGATTCGGGTTCAATTCCGCGAGAACAACAATGTGCTGATGGATCATGGATCCGATCGCCACAGCTACGTGCCCGCGGTGCCGCGCAAAGAAGTCTTTGACGCGCTCGACAAGATTGTCGCCGAGATGTGGCCCGGCATCCCGGTGCTTCCGACCATGAGCACCGGCGCCTCCGATGGTGTGTATACGAACGCGGCCGGCATGCCGACCTATGCTATCTCCGGCGAGCAGTACGATCGCGATGACATCCGCGCCCACGGCAAAGACGAGCGCATCGGCGTGGAATCGTTTTACCGGGGCGTCGATTTTTATTACCCGTTCCTGAAGCTGGTTACCGAAAAGTAAGAAGGTCAGAACTATGAAGGCAGAAGTAAGAAGGCAGAAGTAAGAAGTAACCTGACTTGACGCTTATTGTTAGAATAGTTATTTGGGCCCACGGCCTAGGGTTAGTCGCTCTTTGACAATTTATTGACTCGTTATCCGCTGTGAGCGGAACGCGGCGAGCGAGCTTGTGAAAAAGAGATAACTCTCTTGCTATGAAGACTTTACCTCTAACCCCTTTCGGCTGAGGACTTTGGCAGCAATTCCGCGCTAAAGTCCTGATTCTAATAGACCGGGGGGAGGGGGAGGGGTACCCAGCGAGTCCTTAAACAGTTTCAATGCGGCCGGGCAAGGGTTGCCGATCACTTTTCCTCCAGTATCCCGTCTGTCTTGCATGCGTCTCATCGGCGTCATCATTTTCTTCATGGCGGCGATCGCCTCCGCCTTCGCGCAAACTCCAGAACTCAAAACTGCCGACGCGGTCCTCGAGAGATACAAGACGGCGCTTGGCGGCGCGGAGAAGATCCAGAAGGTCCAGTCGCTTACCGTGCACGGAGAAGCGGAAGCCTCCGGCGCGGCGGGTAAGGCCCCCTTCATTTATTACGCCAGGCCTTTCAAGATTCTTTTCAAGGTCACCCAGCCCGACGGCACCGCGATCACCTCAGGATTTGACGGCACAGTTTCCTGGGCGGTTACTCCGAAGGGGGCGAGCATCGATAAAGACACGCCCGTAGAAGCGACGCGCCGCGATGCCGATCTGCAGTACGAGCTTCACCAGCCCGACTACTTCAACAAACTTGAACTCGCCGGCGTCACCGACTTCGAGGGGCACCGCTGCTATTGGCTGCATGGCATAACGCATTGGGGCAAAGATAACAATCAGTTTTACGACGTCGAGACCGGGCTACTGGCAGGCTATCGGTTTGAAGCAGATGATGCGTCGAAAGCGCTTACAACCGTCGTCTTCGAGGACTACAAGAATTTTGGCGGTCCGCTAATCGCGACGAAGCACACCTTTCGCACAGGCGACCACAGTCAAACCTTCATTTATAAGTCGGTGAGTTACGAGCCGCTGCAGGATTCAATGTTCGATTTGCCGCCGGCGGTGAAGGCTCTGATGAAATAAGCCGAAGGATCGAGCAGTAAACCCGCCTAGTCTCCCCGGCGAATGGCCAGCAAAGTCAAATCGTCCAACGGCGGAGCACCCTTCGAAAACGTGCGAAGGTCATCGAGACACGCGGCGATCAGCGCGGCCGGAGGATTGGAAGCCTGCTGGCGCACCAGCGTCACGACTCGGTCTGCACCGTACTCAAGTTCGCCGCTGCTGGTCTCCGAAAGACCATCCGTGTAGAGAAAGAGCATATCGCCCGATTCCAGTTGCAGGCGCGTCGCCGAGAACTCGCCGTCGTGGAACATTCCCAACGGCAAACCAGTGGACTCCACTCGCAGCACGCCGCCGCGCCCGACGACAATCGCGGGCCAGTGGCCGGCGTTGTGGATTTCGACTTCGCCATTCGCCTTCGCCTGTCCGCACACAAGTGTCGCGTACTGCCCCGCGAGCGCGCTCTCACAGAACACGCGATTAGCTTGGGTGACGATCTGGCCGAGCGGCAGGTTCATTCCGGACAAGCTCCGGAACAACGCGTGCAGTTGCGTCATCAACATCGACGCGGCCACTCCTTTACCCGAGACGTCGCCTAGCGCGAAGAAAAGCTGCCCATCGGACGGGATCAAGTCGCAGTAGTCGCCGCTAACGGCGCCGGCAGGTTCGTAATGATAGCTGGTCTCCCAGCACCCCGCGCGCAGTCCGAGCTTTGGCAGCAGATTGCGCTGCACCGCAGAGGCAAGATCGAGATCACGCTGCAGCGCGGCAAGCTGCGGCTGAGTCAAATGGTCGAGGCAGTAGCGAACGAGAGGATCCGCCATCAGGCGGCCCGGCTCCACCGATTCGTGGCAGGTCTCGCAAATACCGTAGGTGCCCTTGTCCATGCGTTCGAGCGCTGAATCGACTTCACGCAGCAAACCGGCCAGGCCGGAGTTCCGCGGAGCGAGCGCGATGGCGGCTTCCAGGCGGCGCTTGCGCTGTTCGAGTTGATTCTGCAGGAATGAAATTTCGAGAGTAGCCATGGCGAACCTCGCTACCGTTATTGGGTCGATTGTATTGGATTCTGCCCCGCTGGTTTCGATGCGGAATGCAAGTAGATTCCAAAACGAAGACCAGCGCCCGAATGTCGGTCATACCACAACCCGGACGATGACTTTTCCGACGACTGAAAGCTGAGAACTGAGAGCTTGTCCTTGACATTCGCCTCTTGTTCGCCTAAGCTTCGCCCATGGCGATCACGCGGCGGCAACGAGAACTCTATGACTTTCTCTCGCGGTTCGTGTCGGAGAAGGGATACTCCCCATCGTTTGAGGAAATTAAAGATGCGATGGGGCTCACTTCTCTGGCGACCGTACATAAGCACGTGACCAATCTCGAAAAAAAAGGCCTGCTCACGCGCGACTACAATCGCAGCCGGTCGATTGATCTGCTGCCTCCGCGCGGGAAGCTGAAGCAATCGATGGCCGTGAACACGGGGGTGGTACTACCGCTACTAGGGCGGATCGCGGCCGGCCGTCCTATTGAGGCGATAGAGAATCCGGAGACGATTTCGCTCGCCGATTTTGTACGATCGAAGGAAGTATTTGTGCTCGAGGTGCGCGGTGAATCGATGCAGGATGAAGCGATTCTCGATGGTGACTATGTGCTGGTGGAGAAAACGAAGGCGGCGCACAATGGAGACATCGTCGTCGCTTTGGTTGATGGCTCGGACGCGACTTTGAAGCGCTTCTTCCGCGAGGGAGACAACATTCGGCTACAGCCTTCAAACGCGACGATGAAGCCGATTATCGTTCCAGCTGCGAAAGTGGAGCTTCAGGGAAGAGTGATTGGCGTGTTGAGGAAATATTGATGCAAAGGAAACCAAGTCAAAAGTAAAAAGTCAAATTGCAGAAGTGAAACCATCCTGTCGAGCCACAGCCCCCGAAACAGCTTGTAGAGCCCCGGCTTTTACTCCTGACTTTTGACTTCTGACTTCTCACTTCTCACTTCTCACAGTTTCAGCTCCCACGTTTCAGCGACCAGGTTTTTTCTCCCCCAGCTGTCGTGCTTCTCTTGTCCGGCCAATTCGAAACCGGTCTTCTGATAAATGGCGCGCGCGACCTTGAGTTCGCTCTGTGTCCAAAGAACTATTTTCCTGTACCCGACCTGACGGGCGAAGCGAACGCACTCTTCGACGAGGCGGCGGCCAATGCCGAGTCCCCGCGCGGAGGGTTCAACTAGCAGCAAGCGCAGCTTGGAAACGGTCGCCGACTTCCGAACGAGGAAGACGGAACCGAGACGTTCGCCATTGCGTTCGGCGATCCAGCAGCGCTCATGCTTTGGATCAAAGCGTTTGATGAATTCGGCGACAATTCCGGCGACCAGAGCCTCGAAGCGCTCGTCGTAGTGGTACTCCTGAGCATAGAGTGCGCCGTGGCGCGAGACGACCCAACCCATGTCTCCTGGTTGCTGGGCTCGAAGGAGATAGGGCTCGGCGGTAACAACAGCCCGCGCAGGCGAGAGGATTTGCTCTATCGACTGCATGGCGACAACCAGTTGTTGCTGCGAGGCAGGCGTCAGCTTTGTCAGCATCTGCTCAACCTGCCGGTTCGAGCGCTCTTCAATCGGGCGGAAATTCGCCAAACCTTTGGGTGTAAGAGCAAGCAGCGATTGACGCCGGTCGGCGGGAGAAGGCGTGCGCTGAACCCAGCCACGTTTTTCGAACTTGGCGAGAATGCGGCTCAGATAGCCGGCGTCGAGACTCAAGTCGGCGGAGAGATCGGTAGCAGTGACGCGATCGTGGTGCGCGATCTCGTAGAGAATGCGAACTTCGGTCAACGAGAAAGGGCTATCCAGGAGCCCCTGCCGGAGGAGGCCAATTTGACCGGTATAAAAGCGGCTAAAGCGTCGGATGGAGAGAACAGGACTTTCAGCCGAGGCATGAGGACGAGGCTGGGTTGACATGAAAGACCTCTTGGTCTCATGTTGCCATATTAGTTGCTTTTGTCAACTAATTACTTGCCGAAAGCATATTGCTCGCGTCGTCAACCCGTACTGATCCGGCCAGCCTGGATTCTTTGCATAAGAAGAGAAGGAACCGGCTCGTGAGGGATAGAAGATGCTCGCAGGGACGGGCGAAGACGCCCGTCCTGCAACATTTTCAATTTCTTCAATCTTAAACCGCGCGATTGCTTCGCGGTTCGCTGATATGACGATCAAGAGCCTTCTGAATATCGTCTTTTGAACGATATCCAACAAGTTGCTCGACGACCTGACCGTTCTTGAAGACCAGCAGGGTGGGAATGCCAGTCACTTTGTAGCGCATGGGGGTAGCGCCGTTGCGGTCAACATCCATTTTGCCGATCGTGACCTTACCCTGATATTCGCCGGCGAGTTCCTCGACGATGGGAGCGATAGCGCGGCAGGGGCCGCACCAGGCAGCCCAGAAATCCACGAGTACGGGCTTATCCGACTTCAACACATCCGAATCAAAATTTGCGTCAGTAACCTCGACGATGGCGTTGCTGGCCATTCATCCTCCAAGTTGTTTTGAGCTTCCCGGGTTAAGCTGTTCGCCACGCGGGCAACCCATCTATCCTAGCACTGACGATTAGATGCAGAGCAAGAGGGAAGGTCGCAGGCGACAAATGCCCGCCGGGCCCGCCCTACGAAAGGCGAACGAGAGCGATACTTAGGAATAAAACGTTTTAAGCCGGTGGATTCAGATTCCATGAAAAGCAAGCTGGACGGGTTGTGCGTGGTGCTGGTGGCAACGCGGAATCCGCTGAATATTGGAGCGGCAGCTCGCGCGATGAGCAACTTTGGGGCGCAAGATTTGAGGCTGGTGCACCCTTACGACCCGTCGTTTCGCGAGGCGCGGTCGGCGGTGGGCGCCAAGGAGTTGATGGCAAACGCCGCGGTTTATGACACGGTGGCCCGGGCCGTGGCGGACTGCAAACTCGTGGTTGGAACGACTTCTGCTGGGCGGCGGGAGTTGCAACTCGAGTTGAGGCGGCTCGCAGAAGGAGCGCAAGTGATTCGCAAAAAGCTTCACAGTGGACGAGTGGCTCTTCTGTTCGGGTCAGAGAAAGTTGGACTGTCGAACCAGGATATGAGCCACTGCCATTGGCTGATGCGAATTCCTACGCGCGACGACCATGGCTCGATGAATCTGGGGCAAGCCGTCGCGGTATGTCTGTACGAACTGGCGCGAACCACGAAGGTTGGCGAAGCAAAGGCCGGTGCCGTTCCGACTCGCGCCAAGGCTGGCGAGTTGGAGCGCCTGACCCAGTTGTTGTTTGACGTGCTCGATGAGAGCGGCTATGTGAAACCACGTGTCGCAGCGGCGACTGAAGAGAAGCTGCGCCGGATGATCCGGAGAATGAATTTTACGGCTGCCGACGCCGAAACATGGCTTGGAATGCTGCGGCAGATCCAATGGAAACTTCGCGGCAGTGATCCAAGCCGAAATCGGCATTGACGTTCCCAGGTGTTTCAGGAGGTCGCGTAATCTCTGGTACGTGACGCCAGCCGAAATTGTTTAGCATCAATGCTTCAGACGTCAGGCCACACGTTTCGCTGAGTTCGCGATCACCGCGGCGAAGACCAGCAGCGTCATCAGGGAGATGATTCCCAGTGAGATCACGCAATAGATGCACCACACTCCCAGAACGAACTTCTCAATATCAGCCAGGTGTATGGCAAAAGTAAACGCCCCGGCAACGAAAGGCACCATCCAGGCATAGAGCTTCTTGTATGCGAGGAGACCCAGGAGGACGTATCCAACCATCCCGATTGCGGCCACGGGAATGCCGCCCAACATGGCGAAGGGACTGTGATTGACGATGCCGCAGTCCCAGCGCTCATTGATGCTGCAGGGTGAGGCGTCGGTGCGGTAGTGCTCACGCAGGGCAAGCGCAGAAACAACAATTCCGAGAACAGCGAGGATGACTAACAACCATTTCATGCTTTAAGTCTCCTGTAGTGCGATATGTAAAAAAGTGCGGAACAAATATTATCCGCGATTTGCGCAGCAGGGTGTTCACTGCTTATGCGCCTCTGCTTCCGCTAACCAACCGCGGCGCAGAGATTCGGTCGGAATTCCGGTGAGGTAAGGCTTGATGTCGAGGATTGGTGTCCCGTCGAGCATGTCAATACCTCGAACATGCAGCGAGGGGCCTTCCCGGCACAGCAACTCGACAATGGTGAGGCCGATCGGGTTCGGACGCCGCGGTGAACGGGTAGCGAAGACACCATGGGGACGGTTGTCGCACGGGGGCGTCCCGATCAGCTCGAATCCGCGCGAGCGGTCGAACTCCCAGAGCACTATCAGATGCGAGAAGCCCTCGATATCGGTGAGCCCGGCTTCGAGTTCGGGCAGGAGCTTGAGTATTCCCTCGGCAGCGTGCTTGGCCCCCAGACCTTTGGGAATATCAGCGGTGTCACGATAGGGACTGCTTACAAAACCGATGGGGCGCGAAGTAAACATGCAATGCTCTCCATATTTATGGTACTTCAGGCTCTCGGCTCTCGGATCTCGAAAAGGCATGTCTCGGCTGGCAAGGAGTGTCCAGAAGAAATCCTCAACCGTGAGAGATCAGCCGTCGTTGCGAGAATGACTTGGTATCCGCGGTGCAATGGCATAGTTAAGTTGCACGAGGACGATGAAGGAAATGCTCCAATAGGTGCTAAAGACGCAGAGGGCCATGCCGAATGCGTAAAGAGATTGCGCGATCAGAATGCGCCGCTTGATGGCTGTGGCGACAAGCGGTGGGATGTCGTCTTTGACGAGTCGGCTTCCGAGGGCACAGATCCAGCTGAAATAGAGCACCGCCCCGAGCAGAAGAATATTCAACCAATATGTGATGAGCGCGGTGCGATAGGTGATGAACTCGGCCAGAAGCCGCGTAGAAAACGGCATCAGCGAAACGGCGAAGAGAAACAGGATGTGGATCCAGGACAGGCTGCGGTCGGAGCGCGCGAGATGATTGAGCTGAGTCTGCTGGCCAACCCAGAAAATGCCGAGGGTGATAAAGCTCATCAGGTAGGCGGTGAATTGCGGAGCCATGGTCCAGACGGCACGGCGCAGCTCTGCGCCATTGCGGATTGCTTCGTGAGAGGGCACATGGAGGTCGAGGACCAGGAGGGTCATGGCGACCGCGAAGATTCCGTCGCTGAGCGCGGCAAGGCGTTCAACGCTCTGGCCTGCGATCAGATTGTAGGTTAGTCGACCGGCCATGGGTTCACGGGCAACGAGTCTAGCAGGTTGCGCCAGAACTCATGAAGTGTGTTACAAACGCACCGTGAACAACGATTCGGAAAAACGGGCGGATGCGCGGAACCTGGATGAAACGGTGCTGGGCGGAAAAGGTGTCGCTCTCAACGGGAAGCCGGACATTTCGACATTTTGCCCCAACTGCGGAACGGAACTGGTGGGGCGAAGCTGCAAGCTGGTCTGCGCCAGCTGTGGATTCTATTTGAGCTGTTCGGACTTTTATTAGGTTCCGGCTCAATTTTCAATCAAGGCGATCTCTGAAAGCCTGCGTCCTACCGCGCGGCGGCTGCCTCGGCCGCGGCGGTGATCCATTCGCGGGCCCCCTCGATGGAATGAAAGACCTGGATCGTCTTGGTCGGCGGGCGAAGAATGCGATGGAGATGGGCCGCATTCACCTGATCCTGGTTTCGAACGACGAACGCGCGCTTCGAGTTCGCTGAAAAAGGATCGATGCTGTCGGCAAGTGTCATCACTTCGCGGGCGGTGAGTGAAACTGATTCGACCGAACGGAGATCGATGATTTCAGAGAATGCCGGGCTGAAGCGATGATCCGCACGCAGGCTGGCAGCGTAACCCACGATCTCGTTGAAGGTGAGTTTTCCGGAGGCGCGAGCCATAACGAGGCGGGCCTCCGCATCGACGGAATAGACAAGCCGCAACGGCAACGAAGCCATATCTGTTGCTATCGGCAGAATTGCGCAGAGCTAAAATGCCAGCTTTCGCCGGAGGGCAAGTGATTGCTGAGCAACAAACTTTTTCGGCAGCCACTACAATAGTTGCGGCGCATTTCCGCCCCAAGTGGCTGAAGCCGCGCCGTCCGGGAACCCCGATTCATCATTCTTAATCTCAGGAGATTCGAATGGAACGCAAAGCGAGCGCGGTATGGAAGGGCAGTCTGAAAGACGGCAAGGGTAGCGTCTCCTCGACCAGCGGTGTGCTCTCGAACACCCCTTACTCGTTTAAAACGAGATTTGAAGATACGCCGGGGACAAACCCTGAGGAACTGATTGCGGCGGCACACGCGGCGTGCTTCTCGATGGCCCTTTCGGCGCAACTTGGGGGCGCGCAACTGACGCCGGAAAGTATCAATACTGCGGCTACACTCACGATGGAAAAACTCGAGTCGGGCTGGACAATCACGGCGGTGCATCTCGACGTGACCGCAAAGGTCCCAGGAGCAAGCGCAGAAGCGTTCAACAAAGCGGCCAATGATGCGAAGGCTGGCTGTCCGGTCTCGAAGGTATTGAATGCGAAGATCACGATGAACGCAAAGCTGGGATAAGGCCGCTGTTCGCTTCTCGCTCTTCGCTTCTTGCTTTTCGCGTTCATTGCGCCCTTTGGTTCTGGGTGTTCTGGCTCCCTGCGTTTAGTAAGGTGGCGTTCTGCCCTTATCCGCGGGAGGCGAGCAGCGGAAAGCGAGAAGCGGGTTCTAGCTGTGGCTACGCAGCAACTCCCGCAGGCGCGCATTGATTTTTACGGCATCTTTCGAGGCTTGGTCGATCATTTCGACCCAGCGGCGCGAATTTTCGTTTGGACCGGCCTGCGAAATCAGATAAGTGGCCTGCACGATGGTTTCGAGAGCGTTGCTGAGATCGTGTGCTAGAAGGCGAAGGTCTTTGGCGAGGGCAACGGGAATTTTTTCGTCTGTGCTAGGCATGCTTGAAATCGCTTGTTCTCACCGGCAAGCGGCGGTTTTATAGGTTACTTGACCAGACTCGGTGGCAGGAGTTCCTCGATTGCACGGCTGTTTCACGTGGCGACGCAAAGATTACTTCATTATTGAGACTTCCAAAGACTCTATCACTATTTGCGGCTTCGTTGACACCAGAGTGGCGGGCAGTAGATATTAGAGTAGTCCTCTCGAAAACGGGACCCTGCCGAATTTTTCTTCCTGCGGATATGGCGGAACTGGCAGACGCGCTAGGTTCAGGTCCTAGTGGCCGCAAGGCCGTGGAGGTTCGAGTCCTCTTATCCGCACCAAAAACCAGGTGTTAGGTATTAGGTGTCAGGAACTGCTCCTGCTCCCATGAATTTCGTGCAGCGTGAGGGTCAGTTTGATTGTGGAGGATTTCGCGAGCGCGACGCCCTTAGTCACGGAGCGGACTTCCTAAGACCAATACTGACACCCGAGACCGGCTTTTACGCTCCCGCCGACAACCGGTGCGTACTGCGGCTTTGCGCAATCCCGTATTGGCGGATCTTGTAAAGCAGGGCTTTGTAGCTGATCTTGAGCAGTGCCGCCGCTTGCTTGCGATTCCAGTTTGTCTCTTCAAGAGCGCGGGCAATGGCCTCGGCTTCGGCCTCGTCTTTCGCGCTGCGGCCCAGAGATTTCAAACCACCGCCGCTTTCAGCAGCGGCGACAGCGGCTTTTCCAGCCGCCTCGAAGGGCAGTCCGCCTCCGCCATTTCGCGGCTGCAATTCGGAAACAGCGAGTGTCTCATCTCCCAAAACCAGGTAGCGCTTGATGAAGTTGCTAAGTTCACGCAGATTGCCGGGCCAGGGATGGCGCAAGCACGCCTCCATCAGAGCTGGCGAAAGCGGCAAGGACGGACGCGCGTACGATTCAGACATGCGCGACATGAAGTGCTTGAGCAAAATCGGGATCTCTTCCTTGCGCTCGCGCAGAGGCGGCAACGAAAGCGTAAACGCATTGAGCCGGTAATAGAGATCTTCACGCAGGCGCTTGTTGGCGATGGCCTCAGGGATGTTGATATTGGTGGCGGCGAGGATACGGACGTCAACCTTGACAACATTGCGGCTGCCGAGGCGCGAGAACTGCTGATCCTGCAAAACGTGCAGCAGTTTGGCTTGCAACAGCGGCGGCATTTCACCGATCTCATCAAGCAGGATCGTGCCCTTGTTGCAGAGCTCGAACTTGCCCGGCTTGGGGTGAGTAGCGCCGGTAAAGGCTCCGGCTTCGTAGCCAAACAATTCGCTCTCGAGCAGGTCGGCGGGAACAGCCGCGCAATTGACCTTGAGAAATGTCCGATGGGCGCGAGGGGAAAGTTTGTGGATCAGGCGCGCCAGAACTTCTTTGCCGGTACCGCTTTCACCGAGCAGAAGGACGGGAATATCGACGTTTGCGACCAGTGCCGCTTGCGAACGGATTTTTTTCATCGCCGGGCTGGCGGCGACAAAGAAAACATCGTCACACAATTCTTCGACCTCGCCTCCATAGCTTTCATTCTTCGCGCTACCAAGACACTGGTGAATCACCGAATCCAGTTCAGCCTTCTGGAAGGGCTTGGTGAGATAGTCGCTTGCGCCCAACCGCATGGCCTGAACGACTTTGCGAGTATCGTTGACGCAGGAAAGCATTACGACCTTCAACCCGGGCTTGATCTGCCGCAGTTGTTCGAGTGTCTGCAAGCCATCGATGCCGGGCATGAGCAGATCCAGGAGCACGAGATCGGGTTGCATCCCTTTTTGCACGTGATGGACCGCTTCTTCGCCGGTCGTAGCAGTCTGAACCTTGTGCTCGTCGACTTCGAGCAGGGTACGGATATAGCGCAGCATTCCTGGTTCGTCATCTACGAGCAGGATGTTGGCGGCTTCACTCATTGACTCGTTCCTCGAGGCGTACTGAGAATCGGTTTCAGGGGAATAAGAAATGAAAATTTGCTACCTGCGCCGGGTTCACTTTCAACCCAGATCTTGCCACCCATGGCCTGCAGCAGACGGCGCGCGATGGCGAGGCCAAGGCCCATTCCTTCTACTGATTCAGAACCCGGCAGGCGAAAAAAGTCGTCGAAGATCTCGAGTTGAAATTCCGGACGAATGCCAGGACCCGTATCGGAAACACTAACCTTCACCGCGTTCGGAACATTCATCAACTGACGGCGACGTTCGCCATTCTTGGCCGCCTGCGGCGATGCGCGACGCTCCCACATGTGAGGCTCGGCATGCAGCCACACCGTACCGCCTTCAGGCGTGTATTTGTAAGCGTTCTCGAGCAGGTTGGAAATCACGCGCTGGATCTTCGGTCCATCGAATGGAAACGGAGTCAACTTGTCATTGGCGAGGAAATATAAGGCAAGCCCTCGCTCCTGGAACCGGCTCGACCAGATGCGGCAAACTTCCGACAGGCAAGCGTTCATGTCACCCTCGGCAAACTGCATCTTCAGTTCGCCGGTCTCGAGCACCGAAAACGTGAGAAAGTCCTGAATGAAATGCTGCAGGCGCTGACCGCTCGAAAACATGTCGGCCATCACTTCCTGCTGGCGCTGATTGAGAGGGCCGAGCTTCTGACTTTGCAATAGCTCGATATAGCCGTTCAAGATGGCCAAGGGCGTCTTGAGATCATGGGCCGCGGAAGCTAACGCGTTCGTGGTTTTGGTGAAGCGATCGCGCAGCTGTTCGATCTCTCGGGTGACGTCCTGAGTAGTTGCAACGAGAGGACTTCCACTTAAAGGTGAGGCTGGGCCGCCGATGCTGGTTCCGGAAAGAGACACGGCTGGAGTTTTCTCGGGCGTAGAAGCCATTTGGGACCCAATAACTTAGCGAGGGAGGAAGTGATGCTACCGCAATCAGGAACGAGGGATAAAAAGATGCTAAGGCAGGTGCAACAAACTGTCAATCGGAAAGACACCCGGGGAGTGGAGCGGAAAAACCTTGCACTCCCGTTCATTGACTTTTAGTCATAGTCAACTATCTGGAAGGAACTTGGTTCCCGGCTAAATTCCGCTCTGGTAGCGAGGTTCAGACGCGAAAGCCGCCGCAAAGCCGATAGGTTCAACTTTGGCATGTAAGGTGCGATGGAAGAGGTAGTTATTACCTTGATTTAGGTGGGTAGTTGCGTGGCGCGCCAGAACATCAGCAAGAAAACGAGGAAGTGGGCGCGGTTGCACCTAGCCATTCCTGTTTTTGTCCGGTCCACAAACGGGAACGGGCAGGATTCTCTTGAGTTTGCCACCGCCATCAATATCTCGGCCGGGGGAGCGCTGGTCGTGGTGCGCCGCTCGTTGCCAAAATCGACGGCAGTTTCCTTGGAAATTCCGAGCCCGCCCATCGGCCCACACAACGCGTTGCCCAGTTTTTCTCGCATAATCCGGGCTAAAGCTGTTTGGATCAATCACTTCGATGACTACCATCTCATGGGCCTAAAGTTCTCCCAGCCGCTCGATACGGATAAAGAGGGCTCCATGCGACGCCGCTCTGGGAAAGCCATGGGAATGGTATGAAATAATTTTCCCAGCGGATGCCATCGAAAGTATGGCCCATTCGTGCCATGCCGCGGTTTTTCGAAGCGGCGCTATCATGATCGTAAATCGCTACAAAAATTAATACTTAAAAGCAGGTTCCCGGGCTACCTTATTTCCCTCCCCAGTTTGGCGTTCCAGATGCACTTTTAGTGCATGCGGGTGACATCCCGCGAAAATGGGGCCCTTCGTTATGACTACACTTTCGGTGACTTCGCTGCAGCAATCGCTTGGTGAACTTCCCCCTGACAACATAATCTTCGGCCGATCCGAGGCGTTGCAGGCAATCCGTGCCCAACTGGCCAGAGTAGCTGGAGCCAATGTTCCCGTGCTCATCACGGGTGAGAGCGGGACGGGGAAAGACATCATCGCGCGCCTGATCCACGGACTTTCTCCGTGGAAGGGCGGGCCGTATGTGAAGGTGAACTGCCCAGCGATTCCGGGAACGCTGCTGGAAAGCGAGTTGTTTGGCTACGAAAAGGGCGCGTTTACGGGCGCTTTTGGATCCAAGCCTGGACGAGTCGAGATGGCTCATCGTGGAACTCTCTTCCTCGATGAGATCTCCGAGCTTGACCCTTCCTTGCAATCGAAGCTTCTGCAATTGCTGCAGGATGGCCAGTTCTGCCGCATCGGCGCGCAAGAAGATAAGAAAGTAGAGGTGCGGGTGGTGTGTGCCACGAACCGCAACTTGCAAGCGGAGATCGAGAATGGTTCGTTCCGGCAGGATCTTTTCTATCGGATCAATGTGGTCAACCTTCGAATGCCGGCGCTGCGGGAGCGGCGCGGCGACATCGAAGACTTGTGTAATTACTTCCTGGAGTGCTACAACCGCAAGTTTAATTGCCGGGCGCGAGCGCTGTCGGGCGAAGTGCTTGCTGTATTGCAGAAATATCACTGGCCAGGCAACATTCGCGAACTCGAAAACCTGATCAAGCGCTACGTGATTCTTGGGCACGAAGACGCGATTACGTCGGACCTCGTCGCTCGGGAACCGGATTTTCTGAATCCTGAGATCTCGCTGGATGGGCCGATCTCGCTGAAGAAGTTGACGCGCCAGGCTGTACGGGAGTTGGAGCGAAAGGTCATTCTGAAAGTGCTGCAGCAGCATCACTGGAACCGCAAGCAGGCAGCGCGAACGCTCGGGATCAGCTATCGCGCGCTTCTGTATAAAATTCGCGACGCGGGCTTGCCTTCGAACCGGGCACTGCGGATGAAACAGGCCGAAGATACCTCTTCAAAGGGCGAGGACACTACTTCCAACAGTGGAGCTGGAGCAGCAGCGGATTGAACTCCGCCGCAAGCTCCCGTTAGACCTCGCAGATCACCAGACAGGCCTCTGGCTTGAATGCTAATCACTGTTTGGTCGCATCGAACGCTAGCACCGTCCCGCCATCAGTGTTGATAAATGCGACCTTGCCAGCTCCCAAAGACCTGAATCACACAGAAGTGTGATAAGGGCAGGGATCTCAATTAGACCCAATACGTCCGGTCAAGCGACCTGTACTGAATTGCCTCCGCAAGATGCTTTGGCTCCAGTTCGGTTTTCGACTCCAAGTCGGCGAGGGTGCGCGCGACTTTGAGAATGCGGTCATGGGCGCGGGCACTCAGGCCCTGCTGGGTCATGGCACGTTCGAGAAGACGTTCGCAATCTGGCGAAAGGGCGCAGAACTTGCGAATATTCTGCGGTGACATCTGAGCGTTGCAGAAGATCTTGTGCTTTCCTGACGAAAAGCGTCCAAGCTGGACCTGGCGAGCGCGAATCACTCGTTGAAGAATGCTTTCCGAGCTCTCGGGTTCACTCGCGCTCCGCATTTCCTTGTAATTCACTGCGGGCACGTCGATGTGGATATCGATGCGATCGAGCAACGGGCCGGAGATTTTCGAAATGTAACGCTGGATCATTGGCGGCGTGCAGTGACATTCGCGGGTGCGGTCATTGTGAAATCCGCAGGGGCACGGATTCATAGCAGCCGTCAGCATGAAGCGAGCCGGAAAGGTCAGCGACATGGCGGCGCGGGCGATACAGACGCTTCCATCTTCGAGCGGCTGCCGCATCACTTCAAGAACGGTACGCGGGAATTCGGGCAACTCGTCGAGGAAAAGAACGCCATTGTGAGCCAGTGAAACCTCTCCGGGTCGTGGAATGGCGCCGCCGCCAATCAGCCCGGCATCGGAAATAGTGTGATGGGGTGAGCGGAAAGGACGAATGCCTACTAGTCCCGCGCGACCGTCAAGCACTCCAGCAACGCTGTGAATCTTCGTGGTTTCGAGAGCCTCTTCGAATGTCAATGGCGGCAGGATCGTAGGCATGCGCTTGGCAAGCATCGTCTTGCCCGATCCTGGAGGACCAATCATCAGAATGTTGTGCCCGCCGGCACAGGCAACTTCAAGCGCCCGCTTGGCCGTCTGCTGCCCGCGAACGTCCTTGAAATCGACCGGGAAATGTTGCGCTTCGCTCAGCAGGCGATCGCGGTCTACCTGCAGCGACGAAACTCCGTTGCCGGAATTAATGAAGTGAATAACGTCGAGAAGCGACTTTACGGGATAGACGTCAACATCTCCGACCATGGCCGCCTCGCGGGCGTTGACGTCAGGGACAACGACGCGTTTGAGCTTGCGGCTGCGGGCTTCAATGGCGATGGGCAGCGCACCGCGTACTCCACGCAGGCTGCCGTCGAGGGACAGTTCCCCAACAAACAACGCGTCAGGGATGTCTTTCTTGTTAAGTCCACCATAAGCCCCAAGGATTCCGAGGGCGATGGGCAGGTCAAAACCAGAACCCTCTTTCCGAATATCGGCCGGAGCAAGATTGATGGTAATGTGCGTGGGCGGAATGTCGTAGCCACAATTCTTAAGCGCAGCGCGAACCCGGTCGCGGCTCTCCCGCACCGCAGCGTCCGGCAAGCCGACCGTGTGAAAGTAGTCTTCGTTCAGCTTGACACCGGAAACGTCGACCTCCACCTCGATGACGTTGGCATTGACGCCGTAAACGGCCGCACTCAGGGTTTTATAGAGCATACGGGCACTCGCGCGCAGACGGGTGGGATGACTTCAGGTGGGAGATCCTAAGGCCGAGCATACGCGGAGCCGAACCATCCTTCTGTGACTGCCATCACCCCGTTACCGTGATGGAACGTTCCGTGGCAACTGGAATGAAAGTAACGGGAAGGAAAGCGCGAGTCGGTGCTACGCTAGGGCAGTTCATCGCAAACAAGTTTGCTCCTGGCGAGTCGTCGCCAGGAATTCTCTAGCAAAAGGCGTATAAAAATGCCCGAAAACAACCCCGCGCCTGGCCGCCCCGATGCCCCGCCGACTCGCCTCGAGCGGGAGGAGAGCCAACTCTGGCGTTGGGCATTGGGCTTACTTGTCCTGATGGCGGCAGCGGTCGCCGCACTATCCTGGGAACAATTAAAGAACCTGCCGTATCGCCTCTGGGCGATCCCGGTTGGGCTTTTTGTACTGTCGGTCCTATTTGCTGCCTACGCCTTTGGCCGCAAACGCGAAGTTGGGGAACTGAAGCAACTGCTCAAGGGTTTTCAGGACCGCGCGGGCGCCGCGCCGACCGAAGAACAACTCGACCAACTGGGTCAACTCATCGCCCGCTCGCAACGCAACTTCAAGGAGTTGATCGATTCTCTGGATGATGTCGCGCTCGCGGTATCACTCGATGGATCTTTACGTACCGTCAACAAACGGGTCACTGAGATTCTTGGAGTTCCTTACTCGGAACTCATGGGACGCAAGCTTGAGGGTTTCCTCGCCGCACCACCGATCATTGAGGGGACGTTCGACCTTGCCCGGTTTATCGAAAAGCGTAGCTGGTCGGGCGTGGTCGGGATTCAACCGAAGAACAGCACGCGGAAGCTCTATTACGACTGCGTGGTCAATGCAATCGTAAAGGGCGACGACGTAACCGGCGCGAGTGTGCTGGCCCGCGACATCACCGAGCAACGCGACAAGGAACAACGCTTCACGCAGCTCTTCGAGACATTGCAGGAGGGCGTTTACATCTGCACCCCGGACGGAAAGCTGATCGACGTGAACCCGGCTCTGGTGGCGATTCTCGGCTATGACAGCAAAGAAGAGGTGCTCAATCTTTCTCCGGATGCTCTTAAGGCGGGCGAGAGCGCCGATCCTGTGCTGGGACGTGGAGGTAGTCAAAGCGGACGCACTCGGACACGCGAGGTGCGACTCAAAAGGAAGGATGGCGGGGTTGCTGTTTGCCAGGACACTTCAACCGGGGTGACCGAGGACGGTCGCATCGTGCGCTATCAGGGAACGCTGGTGGATGTCACCGAGAAGCGTGCAATGGAGCGGCAGCTGCGGGGGCAAGAGGAGTTTCGCCGGCATTTGCTTGAGAGCTTCCCCGATCT
>Ga0335079_10003794_pt1 | contig 17412 bp, 10 predicted proteins | sample Lox_Sample_33_FD_206719 | JGI IMG/M metagenome (GOLD analysis project Ga0335079, IMG submission 206719) | Soil microbial communities from Loxahatchee National Wildlife Refuge, Florida, United States - Lox_Sample_3.3 | ecosystem: Environmental > Terrestrial > Soil > Wetlands | place: USA... | reverse complement strand
TTCCCGCGGACGTCGCCGATCACGTAGCCGACCTCGGCCACCTGCTGGGAGGGCCGCTCCTTGGTCAGCAGCGCGAGCTCGGCTCCGATCGTTTCGGCGAACTTCAGGTTCAACTTCACGCGACCGACATCGGGGGCGACGACGACGAGATCGGCGAGGTTGAGCCCGGAGAAGTACTCGGCGAGCATGAACAGCGCGGTCATGTGATCGACCGGCTTGGTGAAGAACCCCTGTACCTGGCCGGCGTGCAGGTCGACCGTGAGCACTCGATCGGCGCCGGCGGTCTCGAGCACGTGGGCGACGAGTCGAGCGCTGATCGGCTCGCGCAGCGCCGACTTCTTGTCCTGGCGCGAGTAGCCGAACCACGGCATCACCGCGATCACCCGGTGCGCCGATGCGCCCACCGCAGCGTCGATCATGAACAGCAGCTCCATCACCGCGTCGTTGGCGGTGATCCCGGTCTCGGGGTTGCCGCACGTCGGCTGGACGATGAATACGTCGGCGCCGCGGATCGACTCGTCGTAGCGGCAGTAGACCTCGCCGGCGGAGAACGTCTTCAGGGTCACGGCGCCGAGGTCGATTCCGAGCCTCGCGGCGATGTCCGCGGCAAGCCCCGGATTGGCGCGACCCGAGAACAGCATCAATCGCTTACCGGGAACGATGCGGACGCTGCCCGAAGCGGCGCTCGGCTCGTCCACGCGCATAGCTCGCCGCAGTCTAGCGACGGGCCCAGCCGGCTTTCGGGGCCGGGACGCTCGGACGCGGAAACCCTGCCGAATCTGGGTCGCGCGGAGTAAGATTGTGCAGGCCGTAAGGATGTAACAGACGGCACGTGCCGGATGTGCACGACCCGGAGATCGGCAAGTTTGCGCGTCGACCCGGCTCTGAGGCGGGGCTACGCAGAGCGGGGGACGCGACACCAGCGAGCCTAACTAGGGGGGCTTAGATGGCGGGATATGAGGCGACGTCGCGCGGTCAGTTGATGAGGCGCCTGATCACGTTCTACGGGATCGTGGCGGTGATCGGGGTCGCGGTGGTGATCTACGTGGTCGACAAGGGTGGCTCCGAGAAGCCCCAGCCGGCGATCGCCGGCGGCTACGCCGCCGGCGCCGCGAACCCGTGTCTCGGACCGGTGCCCAAGCCCGTCGGCGGCATCCCGCTGCCAGCGACCGCGCCCGCACAGCCCGGGGCAACCGGGCCGGCCTTCAACGTGCTCCAGTCCGGGCAGTTCGTCAACTTCACGAACAACCAGGGCACGCTCGGCGGGAAGCTGCGACTGAGCGACCAGAAGCTTCCCGGCAACGCCCACCACCTGACCGGAACGGTCGACTGCGTCAACGGCGGATCGAAAGACCTCAATGCCATCGCCGTCCCGGGAGCCAAGGGGGCGATCACGGGAACGCTCGGCGCCATTCCGTTCTCCGCGGCTCTCAAAAGCGCACCGCCCGCCCCGGGCGCGGCGGCGCCGAGGACGCCCCCGAACGTCCAGGGCACGTTCGCGCTGTCCCCCGGCTCGACCTGCTTCGGCAGCTCGTTCTCGATCCACGGCACGGGTGCGGTGGCGACGCTCTACTCATCGGCCGGCAAGAACCTCGGCTACATCACTTACTCGAACAAGACGGGCGGGGTGTTCGGTGACGTGAAGTGCGTCAAGGGCGGGACCGCGCGGATGACCGCGACCGCGAACGACCTCCTGCTGCAGAACGTCACGGTGATCCCGCTTCAGGTGGCGACCCCGGCGCCGTCGAAACTCCCGACGGCAAAGCCCGTGCTGACCACCCCTTCGGGCCTGGGCCCGGCGGGCGAGAAGTTCACCGCGACCAAGCAGCGCAGTGACTTCAACCACCTCGTGGCCGCCGTCTTCCTCGCGCTGGCGATCGTGCTGATCGTGTGCCGCATGTTCGGGTACGTCGCCACCAAGGTCGGGCAGCCGCGCGTGATGGGCGAGGTGATCGCGGGACTCGCGCTCGGCCCGTCGCTGCTCGGCGCGATCTCGGCGAACTGGCAGGCCACGTTCTTCCCCAGCGACACGCTGGCGGCAATCGGGACGATCGCGAACCTCGGCTTGATCTTCTACATGTTCCTGGTGGGCCTCGAGGTGGATCGCGGGCAGCTCAAGGGCAAGGTGGCCGCGGCGACCGCTATCTCGAACGCCAGCGTCACGCTGCCGATGCTGCTCGGGATCGTTATCGCGCTGCCGCTCTACAAGCTGCTCGGCCCGGACAAGAAGTTCGCCGCGTTCGCGCTGTTCATGGGCGTCTCGATGTCGATCACGGCGTTCCCGGTGCTGGCTCGGATCCTGGCCGAGCGGCGCATGATCAAGCGACCGGTCGGCGCGCTGGCGATCGCCTGCGCCGCGATCGACGACGTCACCGCCTGGCTCCTGATCGCCTTTGCGACCGCGGTCGCGGCGTCGGGCACGTTCGGCGACGTGGTCACGACGATCGTCGAGGCGGTCGCGTTCACGCTGTTCATGGTGTTCGTCGTCCGCCGCATCCTGGCCCGCATGGCCACCGCGTTCGACGAGGTCGGACGGATCCCCAGCGGATGGTTCGCGGCGATCGTCATCGGCGTGCTCGTATCCGCATACATCACGCAGGAGATCAACATCGCCTTCATCTTCGGCGGCTTCATCATGGGCATGATCATGCCGCGGCACGCGCGGCTCAGCGAGGAGATCACGCGTCGCATCGACGACTTCGTGGTCACGCTGCTGCTGCCGATCTTCTTCGTCTACACGGGCCTGCGCACCAACGTCGGGCTGCTCGACCGGCCCGAGCTGTGGCTGATCACGCTGGCCCTGATCGGGATCGCGATCCTCGGCAAGCTCGCCGGCGCGGCGATCGCGGCTCGCGTCTCCGGCTACGACTGGAGGGCCTCGGCGGTGATCGGGACGCTGATGAACACGCGCGGGCTGACCGAGCTGATCGTGCTCAACCTGGCCCTCGACGCCGGCGCGATCTCCAGCACGCTGTTCGCGATGCTGGTGATCATGGCCGTCGTCACCACGCTGATGGCCGGACCGCTGCTGAAGCTGCTCGATCCCAAGAACGAGTACGGCCGGGGCGTCGAGGACGAGTTTGCCGACGCGGCGCTGGCGGCCGTCCAGGCCCATCCCGAGCTGCCGGTGCCGGAGCGGTCGATCCTCGTCGCTCCGCAGACCGATGAGGCGCTGCCCCAGCTGGTCGCGCTGGCCGAGCCGCTGGCCCGGTCGGCGCAGCCGCGCGAGCTGATCATCGCCCGGCTCGTGCGCCCGCCCCGAGGCGCGGGCGCGGGCGTCCGGGGCGGCCTGCAGTCCGAGAACCTGGCGCTCGAGCGGGCCTCGCGGGCGATCAACGACATGCGCGAGCGGCTCGCCACCGACCGCGTCGTCGCCCGAGGCGTCGCCCTTACCTCGGCCAACCCCGGCTCCGATCTCGCCCACATCGTCGCGCACGAACCGATCGACCTCGTACTCACCGAGGGTCGCCGGCGGATCATCGGCGAGGGCGTCCCGCTCGGCGATGTCGGCGAGCTGATGGAGCACGCCACGTCCGACGTAGCCGTGCTCGTGGCCAAGGAGGGCGCGCCGATCGAACTCGGTCCGGGCCTGCCGGTGGTCGTGCCCTTCGGCGGAGCCGAGCACGACTGGGCGGCGCTCGATGTCGGCTCGTGGCTGGCCGCCAGCTCCGGCGCTCCGCTGAAGCTGCTCGGAGTCGCGGGACAGACCGATGAGGGCAAGTCGGTCACGCGGATGCTCGCCGACGCCGGGCTGCTCGTACAGCAGGCGACCGGGGTGGCGACGGAGCCGCTGGTCGTGGCGGGCGGGCGCGACGGCATCGTCGAGGCCGGCACGGGTGCGGGTCTGCTCGTGGTCGGGCTGTCGGAACGGTGGCGCCACGAAGGTTTGGGGACGACACGATCGGCGATCGCCAAGGCGGCGCCGGCGCCGGTGTTGTTCGTCCGGCGCGGCAGCCGCCCCGGCCTGTTCGCACCGAGGAAGGACGTCACGCGGTTCAGGTGGTCGATGGTCGCAGGAGGCCCGGGATCGCTCGGGTCCTCGGGGAGCGGGGCATCCGCGGAGGTCCCCACGACCGAGTCCTCTCCGGCCCGAACAGCCCCGACCGACGGGGATACGACGCCACGATCGGCCTCCTGAGCACTCCGTCGACGAGGCGCGCCGCGTCCCGGGTCGCGCCTCCAGCGGCACCGGCCGGCTTCTACCAGCCGCCCCGGACGTCGACCCCATAGGGTCTGGACGTTCGTCGAGCGACCCGCCGCGCTCGCAACTTACCGCTGCATCTGTCGAAACAGTTCCACGATGCATGATCCGCTCGGCACCCCCCGCCAACCGGAGACGCGCCCGAATGAGTTCGGGATCAGCCACCGGGAAGTCGATGAGCGCACCTGCGTGGTCGCGGTCGAGGGCGAGCTCGATCTGGCGTCCGCGCCAGAGCTCAAGTGGACGCTGGTCGAGCTGCTGCACAAGGGCTACGGCCATTACGTGATCGATCTGTCGGCACTCACGCACGTGGACTCGATGGGACTCGGCGTCCTGGTCGGGTTCCGCAAGCGACTGCACGCGGACGCGCGGCTGGCCGTCGCCTGCCTTCCGCCGCGGCTCAACAAGCTGCTCGAGCTGACCGGCCTCCACGCGTGCTTTGACACCTTCGCCACCGTGGACGAGGCGCTGGGGACGGACACCGGACGCGGCCTGCCGCTGAACACGGATGCGGCCATGGCCCTCGGCCTCGCGTCGACCGCGATGCCGTTTGCCGCTTCACGCCGCGCCGAGGCGCTGCGATGGCTGCGGATCCTTCGCCTCAACGGAGAAGCCGCGCGCGTCCTGTGCGCGCTCGGCGTCGGCGAGGCCCCGCTCCCGGACGCGGAGGAAGGCGAGTCGGATCCATCGGTGTCGCCCGAGGACCGGAGCGACCGAGACTCCGTCGCGACGATCACCGACCTGGCCGTCCGCATCGCCCGCAGCCGTGGGTCCGCCGCGGTCGGCACCGGCGACCTCCTGGTCGCCGTGATTCAGGTCTACAGCACGGATTTCGACTGCGTCCTCGAGGCGCACGGCACAGACCGCGACGAGCTCATCGAGCGCCTCGCCGCGTAGGCCCTCCGCGCCGGTCGCTCGCATGGTCGTCGACGCCGGCCGGCGGCGCCGGCGCGATATAAACAGCGCATATGTCCGAAAGCCTGGCTCCGGGCTCCACGTTCGCGGGGTGTCGACTTGAGGGCGTCGCCGGTCGGGGGGGCATGGGGGTGGTCTTCCAAGCCACGCAACTGGCGCTCCGGCGGCCGGTGGCGTTGAAGGCGATCGCTCCAGACCTCGCCGCAGACGCCGAATACCGCGAGCGCTTCCAGCGCGAGTCGCATCTCGCCGCGTTGATCGACCACCCGAACGTGATTCCGGTGTACGAGGCCGGCGAGCTCGACGGGACGCTGTATCTGATCATGCGCTGGATCGATGGGACGGATCTGGACGAGCTGTTCAAGACGTCCGGGCGGCTGTCACCGCGCCGCGCGATCACCCTGCTCCGGCCGGTTGCCTCGGCGCTGGCAGCCGCCCACCGGCATGGCCTCGTGCATCGTGACATCAAGCCGGCCAACGTCTTGATCGCGCGCGGGTACGACGACGAGGAGCACATCTACCTGACCGACTTCGGGATCGCCCGCCACACCGATACCGGGACATTGACGCGAACGGGTATGTTCGTCGGCACGATCGATTACATGGCGCCCGAACGGATCGAGGGCAACAGGGGAGATGCCCCGTCCGACATCTATTCGTTCGGCTGCATGCTGTTCCAGGCGCTCGCGGGGCGGGTGCCATTTGACCGACCGACGGACATCTCCAAGATCTTTGCTCACGTCAACGACCCGATCCCGTCGATTCGCGATCAGGTCGCCGGGGTTCCCGCGCTTCTCGACGAGATCATCGTCAAGTCGATGGCGAAGCGCCCTGAGGACCGCTTCAGGTCTGCGGGAGAGCTGACGGCGGCACTGGGGCCGGTGCTGCACCAGCTGGACACCGCCGAGCGGACAGTCGTCTCGCCGGCGCCGGAGGCCGGGGTGCCCCGCGGGGCGACGACGATCGCAGCGGCACCGGACACACCGTCGCCTGAGCAGGCGGCACCGCCCACACCGTCGCCTGAGCACGCGACGGCACCGTCCCCGGCCCCCGCGCCCAAGCCCGAACGGCCCGCGCCCAAGCCCGAACAGCCCGCGCCCGCGCGGACCGAGCACAGTAAGCAGACCCAGCCCGCACCGGAGCAGCCCGCGCCGGCCGCGCCGGTGGCCGAGCGATCCGCGCCGACGAGCGATCCCCCCGGGCCCCCCGCGGGGCCGACCGCCACGACACCCCGGCCGACCACCCGCATGCCCGACCGGCCGGCCGCCGCGCGACGATCGCGGCGCTCACCGATCCTCTGGATCGCGCCGATCGCCGTGCTCGCCGTCGCAGCAGTGCTGATCGTGATTCTCACGAGCGGCGGTCACAGCGCCACCGGCACCAAGGTCGAGATCAACGGTACCGGCCTGACGGAAGGACGGACGGTCACCGTGTCGGGCCAGCCGGGTTCGATCTCCCTCGGGACGCGGAACCTGTGGGTCTCGCTGCCCGAGCAGAACGAGCTCGTTCGTTCGAACCTGTACACCGGGGCCCAGCAGAGCTTCCCGGCCACGGGTAACCCCACCGCGATCGCGGCCGGCACGGCGGCGTTGTGGGTGGCGCAGCCGGGCTCGCACGAGCTCGCCCAGTTCAACGGCGACAGCGGGGCGCAGGTCCACGGGGCCAAACTCTCGGGGACGCCTGTCGCGATCGCGCTCGCTCCGGACAGCTCCGCCTGGGTCGCTGACTCGACCGGCGCGATCACCCATGTGGCGCTCGGGGGTTCGGTGGTCGGGACCCCCGCGCACAGCGCTCCTCCCGCGGCCGGCCTCGACGTCGGCGAGGGCTGGGTGTGGGGCGCAAACGGCGCCAGCAAGGGCCTTGTCCGGGTCGATTCCGGCGCGAGCGGTTCGAGCACGGCATATGCCGCGGGTCCGAGCCCCGTCGCGGTGGCCACCGACCAGGGGGTGTGGACGGCGAGCGCCAACGGCACGTTGACTCGCTTCGATCCTCGGACCGACCAGCTCCGGGTCAACGCACAGATCCCGGTCGGCTCCACGCTCGACGCCGTGGCGGCCACCGATCCGGGGCCGTACGTGTGGGCGTTGAGCAAGAACAAGAAAACGCTCTACCGGGTCAGCGCCACCGGCGCCCCGACCGTGACGGGAACCGTCGCCTTCGCAAGCGCACCGGTGGCGCTCGCCGTCAACGCAAGCTCGGTGTGGGTCGCCTTGCAAAACGGCGAGGTCGTCCAGATCCGCTTTTCCTGAGCAGTCGCAGAACCGGGTTGGGGGACAACCAAACCTCTTGTCGGCGCCGCGGTTTCGGCGTAGACTGGCGCAGGCAGCTGACCCACGACGGGCGGGTCGTGCTGGGACCAGTCACCAATGGGGACCCATACCTGGTGAGGTGATATGCGGGGCAGGCGGCGATTCGGGAATGCCAGCAACAAGCGTCTGCGCGTCCAGCTGTTGGCGGTAGTTGCCGTCGTATCAACCGGACTCGTGCTGGGGGCGTACGCCGCACGGACCCTGCGCACGCTGGACCTCAACACGGTCAACGCCCGTTTCTCGGTACGGGGCGCCGAGAAGCCGCCCTCGAACATCGTCGTGGTCGGCGTCGACGACGCGAGCATCTCGACGGTCAACAAGCAATGGCCGTTCCCCCGCGCGGTCGAAGGCAAGGTGCTGAACCAGATCGCCGCCGGCCGCCCCGCCGCGGTCGCCTTCGACATCGTGTTCTCCGACCCCAGCTCGCTGGGCCAGAAGGACGACGTGGCGCTGTTGAACGCGCTCGGCAATCCGGGCGTCAACGGTCACGTGGTGCTGTCCTTCCAGGAGACCGACGCCAAGGGAGACGTCCGGTTGTTCGGGCTGGGCCAGACTCAGGCTGCCTTGCGCCAGGCCGGGGTCCAGCCCGGCATGACCCTGTTCCCGTTCGATCCGGGCGACTACATCCGCCGGATGTCCTACTCGATCAACAAGCTGGTGAGCTTCCCGGTGGCCACTGCCGAGCTGGTGACGCACAAGCCGGTCCGCCCCTTCTCGGGGAGCAAGTGGATCGATTACGCCGGACCGGCCGGCACGTTCAAGACCGTCTCGTACGGCGACGTCTACTCGGGCCGCATCCCCGCGAGCTTCTTCCGCGACAAGATCGTGGTCATTGGCCCGACCGCCAGCGACCTGCACGACGTCCATCCCACCTCGACCGATCCCCAGATGTCGGGAGCGGAGGTGGAGGCCAACGCGATCGACACCGTGCTGCGCGGGTTCCCAATCTCGACGGTGCCCGGATGGGTCAACGTGATCCTGATCGTCCTGTTCGGGGTGGCCGTGCCGATCGCGTCGCTGCGCGTGCGTCCGATCGTGTCGATCGCGATCGCGGTCGCGATGGGCGTGGTGTTCGCGATCGTGGTCCAGCTCCTGTTCAACGGCGGCACGATCGTCTCGTTCGTGTATCCGCTCCTCGCGCTGATCCTGAGCGGCGTCGGCTCGCTCGCCGTGCAGCTGGTCACCGAGGCGTTCGAGCGGATCCGGACGCGTGACCTGTTCACCCGGTTCGTGCCCGAGAACGTCGTCGACCAGGTTCTGGCCAGCGCCGACGGCCTCCGACTGGGGGGCGTGCAGCGCGCGAGCACGGTGCTGTTCTCGGACGTGCGCGGTTTCACCACCCTGGCCGAGACCCTCACCCCGCCGCAGGTGATCGAGGTCCTCAATCACTATCTGAGCGAGATGAGCGACGCGATCCTCAACCATGGCGGAACGCTCGTGTCCTACATGGGAGACGGGATCTTCGCGGTGTTCGGGGCACCGCTCGAGTTGCCCGATCACGCTGACCGCGCGCTGGCCGCGGCCCGCGAGATGCTGGAGGTGCGCCTCCCCCGCTTCAACGCCTGGCTCCGCGACGAAGGCCTCAGCGACGGTGTCCGGATGGGAATCGGCCTGAACAGCGGGAATGTCATGTCCGGCCACGTCGGCTCCGAGCGGCGGGTGGAGTACGCCGCCGTCGGCGACACCACCAACACCGCCTCCCGGATCGAGTCGCTCACCAAGGGGACCCCGCACCAACTGTTCCTGTCGGACTCAACCAGGGAGGCGCTGCGCTCGCCGCCGGACGACCTCGTCGAGGTCGGTGAGACCGAGATCCGCGGACGCCAGGGCCGTATCAAGCTGTGGTCGATCCGCGAGGGACCCGAGCCGGTGGAGGCGACGGAGATCGCAGAACCCGAGCCCTTGCCAGCACCGGGGCCCGCAATGTAGGTTCGACACAACAGGACCGGAACTAGGAAGGGGCAACTTGTCTACCGAAGCGCCGACCACAACCCCCGAGAAGCTCGCGCTCTATCGACGTGCGACCAACTACATCGCCGCGGCGATGATCTACCTGCAGGGCAACCACATGCTCGAGCAGCCGCTCGAGCCCGACCACGTCAAGCATCGCCTGCTCGGTCACTGGGGCACGGTGCCTGGACTGAACCTGGTCTACGCCGGGTTGAACCGGCTGATCCTCGAGACGGACGCCAGCATGCTGCTGGTCACCGGCCCCGGCCACGGCGCGCCGGCCAACCTCGCCAACCTGTGGATCGACGGGTGCCTCGAGGACGTCAAGCCCGAGCTCTCCCGCGATCGCGAGGGGCTGGCCCGGCTGGTCCGCGAGTTCTCCTGGCCCGGCGGCTTCCCGAGCCACATCGCGCCGATCGTGCCCGGCACGATCCACGAGGGGGGCGAGCTCGGCTACGCGCTGGCCACCGCGTTCGGCGCCGCGCTCGACAACCCCGATCTGATCGTCGCCTGCATCGTCGGCGACGGCGAGGCCGAGACCGGGCCCACGGCGGGCGCCTGGCACTCGAACAAGTTCCTCGATCCGGCGGCTTCCGGCGCCGTGCTGCCGATCCTGCATGTCAACGGCTACAAGATCGCCAACCCGACGGTGTACGGGACGATGAGCGACGAGGAGCTGGTCAAGCTGTTCGAGGGCTTCGGCTGGCACCCGCTGATCGTGTCGGGAGACGACCTCGACGCCGCGCTGGCGTCGGCGCTCGATCAGGCCCACGGCGAGATCCGCGAGGTCCAGTCGGAGGCGCGCGCCGGCCGGCGGCCGGAGCGGCCGAGATGGCCAATGATCGTGCTGCGGTCGTTGAAGGGCTGGACGGGCATCCGCGAGCTCGACGGGATCCAGATCGAGGGCACGTCCAAGTCACACCAGGTCCCGGCGATGCAGGCGCGCACGAATCCCGCCCACCTGCAGGCGCTCGAGCAGTGGCTCCGGTCCTACCACCCCGAGGAGCTGTTCGACGAGCGCGGCGGTCCGGCCCCCGCGGTGCTGGCGATGTGCCCGACGGGGTCCAAGCGCATGGGCGCCAACCCGCACGTCAACGGCGGAGAGCTGCGCGTGCCGCTCGGGCTGCCGTCGCTCGAGGAGCACGGGGTCGAGGTGGGCGCGCCGGGTGCCGCCGTCGACAGCGCGCTGGGCACGCTCGGCAAGTACCTGGCCGACGTGTTCCGCCTGAACGCAGAGCACCGCAACTTCCGGATCGTCTGCCCGGACGAGGTCGCGTCCAACCGCTTGAACGCGGTGTTCGAGGCCGAGAACCACGCCTACGAGTGGCCCGTGGACCGCGACATCAGCCCCGACTACGTGCCCGGCGGACGGATCATGGAGGTGCTCTCCGAGCACAACTGCCAGGGCTGGCTCCAGGGTTACGTGCTCACCGGGCGCCACGGGATCTTCCCCTGCTATGAGGCCTTCATCCCGATCGTCGACGGGATGGTCAACCAGTACGGGAAGTTCCTGAAGATGTCACGCGAGGAGGCCCCGTGGCGCAAGCCGGTGGCCTCGCTCAACTACCTGCTGACCTCGGAGGGATGGCGCCAGGACCACAATGGCTACTCCCACCAGATGCCCGGGTTCATCAACTCGATGCTCAACCGCCGCGAGGAGAGCGCGCGTGTCTACCTCCCGCCGGACTCGAACACGCTGCTGGCGACGGTCGCGCACTGCTTCGAGGCGACGGGCTGCATCAACCTGGTGATCGCCTCGAAGCTGCCGCTGCCGACGTGGCTGCCGATGGACGACGCGATCGAGCACGTCCGCCGTGGCGCGTCGCGCTGGGCTTGGGCCAGCAACGACGACGGGGAGCCGGATGTGGTGCTGGCCGGGTGCGGGACGATCCCCACCGTCGAGCTGCTGGCCGCCACGCACCTCCTCCGCACCGAGGTGCCCGAGCTCAAGGTCAGGTTCGTCAACGTGACCAACCTGTTCGCGCTGGCCCGGCCGGAGGCGCACCCCGACGGGCTGCCACCGGAGACGTTCCGCGAGCTGTTCACCGACGACCGGCCGGTCCTGTTCAACTTCCACGGCTACCCGTCGGCGGTGCACCAGCTGATCCACCGCCGGCCTCACCAGGAGCGCTTCCACGTCAGCGGATACGTGGAGGAGGGCACGACCACGACCCCGTTCGAGCTGCTGGCGATGAACGGCGTCGACCGGTTCAACCTGGCGATCCAGGCTCTGAGCCGCGCCGACATCGCGGTCAGCGAGGTCGTGCGCGGAATGTCGGGCGAGTTCGCGGTGCGCACGGTCGCCGGGGCGCGCGAGGCGATCGACAAGTTCACGCGCCGCCGCGAGGAGATCCGGCTCACGATCCGCGAGCTCGGCGACGATCCGGCGGAGATCAAGGAGTGGGTGTGGCCGAGCGGCGAACCGGTGCCGGCGTAAGCGGGCGGGCTTGACTTGTGAGCGCGTTGCCGGAGACAATCGGTGAGTTGACAAAGGGGGCCTATGGGATCGACCGTGGATGACGCACGCGACCGGGCGCGGGGGTTCTGGGACGCGGCCGACTTTGACGCCAGCCTGAGCGCGGCGCTCGAGGGGCTGGGCTCCGCGCCCGACGACGTCGAGCTGCTGGTGCTGGCCGGCCGGGCCGGCGTCGAGGTCGACGCCGACGACGCGGTGGACCATCTGCGCCGGGCCACCGAGCTGGCTCCGGACAATGCCGGCGCCTGGCATCACCTCGGCGAGGCGCTGGCCGCGGAGGGCTCACTGGAGGAGGCCGAGGCGGCGTTTCGTCGCGCGGTCGAGCTCGACCCGGACGACCAGCTCGCGCTCACCCACCTCGGGCACACGGCGCTGGCCGCCGGTCGCCGGGACGAGGGCGTCCGCTATCTCGCGCGCGCGGCAGACATCGCCCACGCCGCTTCGAGCGCCTCGATCAGCCTGGTCGACATGTACCGCTCGTTCGGACAGTACGAGGACGCGCTGGTGCAGGCCCGCCGGATCGCCGAGGCCGCCCCCGAGGACAGGCTCGCCTGGCTCGACGTGGGGGAACTGGCTCTCCAGACGGGTCAGCTCGACGAGGCCCGCGCCGCGTTCGAGCGCGTTCGCGACCTCGACGAGGTGCCCGGCCACGAGGCGTACCCGCTGCACGGGATCCTCCAGGTCGAGCTGGCGCGGCAGCGCTGGGAGCCCGCCGGAGAGCTCGTGGCGCAGATCGCCGCGATCGACCCGCGCGGGCTGAGCACCGCGCTCACCGCCTTCCTGCGCGCGCAGACCGGAGAGGCGCCGGCGGAGGACGAGGACGAGGACGAAGCGACACCTCCCCCCACCCGGGAGGAGGTGGATCGCGTGCTGGCGGACTCACTCACCGACTACCGCCGGATGCTGATCGACGACCGTCTGCTGCGAGGAGGTGATCTGGTTGGCTGACGTCGCCGCGCCCGCCCGGGCGGTGTCGGCGGAGTGGTTCCGCTGCCCATCCTGTTCCGCGTTCGTCTATCACAAGCGACTCAAGCGCAACCTCGGAGTCTGCCCCGAGTGCAACCACCACTTCCGCCTGCGGCTGGATGAGCGGTTTTCGCAGCTGTTCGATCCGGGCAGCCTCGAGGACCGGGGCAGCGACCTCGAGCCGCTCGACGCGCTGTCGTTCGCCGACTCCAAGCCGTACGCCGACCGGATTCGCGATGCCCAGCGCAAGACCGGTCTGCGCGCCGGCGCCCGGTGGGCCACGGGGACGATCGACGGGCTGCCGGTCGCGGTCGCCGCCGTCGATTTCAGCTTCATCGGCGGCAGCATGAGCGGCGCGGTGGGCGAGGCGATCACTCGCGCCGCCGAGTACGCGCTCGAGCAGCGCATCCCGCTGCTGGTGATCTCCGCCTCCGGCGGAGCCAGGATGCAGGAGGGCTGCGTATCGCTGATGCAGATGGCCAAGACCAGCCAGGCGGTGGCGCGACTGGGCGAGGCGGGCGTGCTGTTCATCTCGCTGCTCACCGACCCGACCTACGGCGGGGTGAGCGCGTCATACGCCACGCTCGGCGATGTCCTGATCAGCGAGCCCGGCGCCCACATCGGCTTCGCCGGGCCGACGGTGATCGAACAGACGATTCACCAGAAGCTGCCGGACGGCTTCCAGACCGCGGAGTTCCTGCTCGACCACGGGATGCTCGACGTGGTCGAGCCGCGCGAGAACCTGCGCCGCACGATCCGGAACCTGCTCGGACTGCACGCCGCTGCCGAAGCCGCACGCGGCGAGCCGGGCAACGACCGGGTCCGCCGCCTGCCGGGCGTCGAGGGCCAGCCTCCCGTGTCGGACCCCGACCAACTCGAGTCGAGGGATCCGTGGGAAGTGGTGCAGCTGGCGCGGCACATCGACCGGCCACGGATGCTCGATCTGGTCAGCCTCGCGCTGGACGAGTTCCACGAGTTGCGCGGAGACCGCCTGTATCGCGAGGACCGGGCGATCATGGGCGGGCTGGGCCGGCTGGGCGAGCTGACCGTGGTCGTGATCGGCCAGCAGAAGGGACACAGCACCGGCGAGATGGTCGAGCACAACTTCGGCATGCCCGAGCCAGAGGGCTACCGCAAGGGCATGCGGCTGATGCGGTACGCGGCGCGGTTCGGGCTGCCGATCATCACGATCGTCGACACCCCGGGTGCGTACCCGGGAATCGGCGCCGAGGAGCGCGGTCAATCGGTGGCGATCGCCGAGTCGATCATGCTGATGTCGCGACTGCCGGTGCCGGTCGTCGCGGTGGTCGCCGGCGAGGGCGGCAGCGGCGGCGCGCTGGCGCTCGCGACGAGCGACCGGGTGCTGATGATGGAGAACGCCTACTACTCGGTGATCAGCCCCGAGGGCTGCTCGACGATCCTGTTCAAGGACGCCACCGCGGCGCCTCGCGCGGCCCGGGCGCTGCGGATCACCAGCCCCGATCTGCTGCGCCTGGGGGTGATGGACGCGATCGTGCCCGAGCCGGACGGCGGCGCCCAGCTGGATCCGGCCGTCGCCGGGGGCAACCTGCGGGCAGCCTTGGTCGCCAGCCTCGCCGAGCTGCTGCCGCTGAACGTCGATGAGTTGCTGGCGCAGCGCTACGAGCGCTTCCGCAAGTTCGGCGCGCCGGGATTGCAACCGGTGCTGCCGCCGATCACAGGGGAGAAATGAGCGAGCACCACACACCACACAACAGCCCGGACCGGGAGATGATCGAATCGGTCTGGGCCGAGGCGCGTGACCTGGTCCGGCGGCTGGAAGGCAGCACCGTGCAGCGGTTCGCGGTCGCGGCCGGCGAGTACAAGATCGAGATCGAGCGGGGCGCTCCCGCTCCGGTCGCACCGTTGCCCGGCGCAAACGATGCCGCCGGCGCCCTGCCCAGCGGGCAGCCGGTCGCCGCCGGCGCGGGGCCGGGGCTGACCGTCGGACCCGGTGCCCGCATGGCGTCGGGCGTGTTCACGCTCGAGCAGGCGGTCGACACCCGGATTCCGGTGCTCGCCCCGCTGGTCGGCACGTTCTACAGCGCGGCGCAGCCGGGGGCCAAGTCGTTCGTCGAGGTCGGCGACAGCGTCGAGGCGGGACAGACGGTGTGCATCGTCGAGGCGATGAAGATGATGAACGAAGTCGTTGCAGGCGAGGCCGGGAAGGTCGCCGAGCTGGCGGTCGCGAACGGCGACTGGGTGGAGTTCGAGCAGGTGCTCATGTACCTCGAGCCGGCCGAAGCGTGAGCGCGGGCGAGGACTGAGGAGCGGAGTTGTTCGAAAAGGTCGTAATCGCGAACCGGGGCGAGATCGCTCTGCGAGTGGCCCGGGCGTGCCGTGAGCTCGGGATCAAGTCGGTCGCCCTGTACTCGACCTGCGACGCCGAGTCGGCCGTGGTCAAGTTCGCCGACGAGGCGGTCCACGTCGGCCCACCCCACCCGGGCAAGAGCTACCTGCACATCCCGAACGTGATCGGCGCGGCGCTGAAGACGGGCGCCGACGCGCTGCACCCCGGCTACGGCTTCCTGTCCGAGGACCCGTTCTTCGCCGAGATCTGCGCCAACAACGGGATCACGTTCATCGGTCCCGAACCTGAGGTGATGGAGAAGGTGGGTGATAAGGCAATCGCCCGGGACCTGATGCAGAAGGCCGGACTGCCGCTGCTGCCCGGGACGATCGAGCCGGTCGGGACGGTCGACGAGGCGCACGAGATCGCCTCCTCGATCGGCTACCCCTTGATCATCAAGGCGGTCGCCGGTGGCGGCGGCCGCGGAATGAACGTCGTCCGCCGCGCCGAGGATCTCGCCCGGCTCTACCAGACCACCCGCGCCACCGCGCAGGCGGTGTTCAAGGACAGCGCGGTGTACATCGAGCGCTACCTCGACGCCCCGCGGCACACCGAGATCCAGCTCGTCTGCGACCGCCACGGCAACGGCGTGTACTTCTTCGAGCGCGACTGCTCGGTCCAGCGCCGCCACCAGAAGCTGATCGAGGAGGCGCCCTCGATCCACCTCTCAGATGAGCAGCGCCGCGACATCGGCGAGCGCGCGGTCAAGGGAGCCCTGTCCGTCGGCTACACCGGCGCCGGAACGATGGAGTTCCTGCTCGACCACAACGGCAACCTGAGCTTCATGGAGATGAACGCGCGAATCCAGGTCGAGCACCCAGTCAGCGAGATGATCACCAGCGTCGATCTGATCCAGGAGCAGATCCGGGTCGCCGCCGGCGAGCCGCTGTCGGTCACGCAGGACGACGTCAAGCTGCGCGGTCACGCGATCGAGTGTCGCGTCAACGCCGAGGATCCCGATCGGGACTTCGCGCCCGCCGCCGGCCGGCTCGACGTGTATGTGCCGCCCGGCGGCCCGTGGACGCGAGTCGACTCGCACTGCTATCCCGGCTGGTCGATCGCGCCGTTCTACGACTCGCTGATCGCGAAGCTGATCGTGTGGGCGCCGACTCGCCCGGAGGCGATCGAACGCATCGATCGCGCCCTCAGCGAGTTCCAGATCGAGGGCCGGGGAGTCAAGACGACGATCCCGTTCCACCGTCGCGTCCTGGCGGACGCCCGCTTCCGCTCCGGTGACGTGTCAACCGACTTCGTCGAGCAGTTCATGGCCGGCGAGCCCGCCAAGGCCGCGTAGACTCGGCGATCCGGGTGATGACCAACTCGACCGTCACACTGGTGTTCGTCAGCGGCTCGCGCGCCGGCGAGCGCATCGATCTCACCCGGGAGTGCACGGTCGGTCGCACCGGCGACATAGAGCTGGCCGACGCCGAGGCGTCTCGTGTGCACGCCACGCTCAGACCCGTCGCCGGCGGCGTCGAGGTGCTCGACATGGGCTCCGTCAACGGCACATTCGTGGACGACACGCGCGTCGGCCCCTCGGCCCACCTGGCGGGCTCGGGCGCGACGATCCGGATCGCGGCCACGCGGATCACGGTGGAGGCGGCGCCGGCGATCGCCGTTCCTGGCGTCACCCGCGTCCGCGCCATGCCGGACGCTGACCCTGCGCAGGCCATCGCCGACCCCCAGGCCACCCGCGCCCGCGGGGTCGTCGAACCGGGTGCCGCCGCCCCCATCGCCACCCCCCAAGCCACCCGCGTGCGGCCCGTCACACCGCCGGCCGCCGAGCAACCGCCGGCGGACACCGCGCCGCCCGCCACGTCTGCCGAGGAGGGTCCGCCACCGGAACCCGCCGGAGAGCCCGAGGCTGCGCCGGCCCCGGCGCCCAAGGCGCCACCGGTGCTGATCCAGAAGCTGTTCGGCTATATGTTCGGCGGCGGCCCGGAGAAGATCCCGGTGCGAATGGCGATCGTGGTCGTCAGCTGGACCGTGCTGGTGGCCGGCATCACCGTCCTGATCTACTCCCTGGTAAGTTAGGGTCGGCCGCCGCACCCGATACTCGATTGCCCTTGACGGGCGTCCGGCCGCTGGGGAGAATCGGTGTGTGCGATCGGGGGCGAGCAAACGGAGTGGGGGGTTTCTTCGATGGCACGGCTAACGCAAGCGAAAGGGCAGCGGTCACGTGAGCGCGGTCACTGAGAGCGACAGCCTGCGTCTCGAGGTGATCGGA
>Ga0335079_10003791_pt1 | contig 17415 bp, 16 predicted proteins | sample Lox_Sample_33_FD_206719 | JGI IMG/M metagenome (GOLD analysis project Ga0335079, IMG submission 206719) | Soil microbial communities from Loxahatchee National Wildlife Refuge, Florida, United States - Lox_Sample_3.3 | ecosystem: Environmental > Terrestrial > Soil > Wetlands | place: USA... | reverse complement strand
GAGCTTGCGGACCGCTTTCTCCGCGAAATCAAGCTTCTCGCGAGCCTCAATCATCCGAACATCGCACAGCTCCGCACCGCGCTCACTATTCAGAACCAGCTCGTGATGATCATGGAGTTCGTTGAAGGCAGCACAATCGCGTCGCGGCTCCAAGAAGGCCCGTTGCCGCCCGTGTCAGCCGTGAGCTATGTGGACCAGGTGCTTGCCGCCCTGAGCTACGCGCACAAGATGAACATCGTCCATCGCGACGTCAAACCCGCAAATATGATGGTGACTCCACAAGGAGTCGTGAAGCTGATGGACTTTGGGATCGCGCGGTCGGCCAGCGACCGCGGCCTGACCATGACGGGCACAACTCTTGGCTCCCTGAATTACATGCCGCCCGAACAGGTCAAGGGTGATCCCGCTGACGCCCGGTCGGACCTTTATTCTTTGGGAGTTTCGCTATACGAGATGGTTACGGGGCGTCTGCCATTTGAAGGCGATAGCAGTTATTCGCTGATGGCTGCGCACCTCAATGAGCAGCCCAAGCCTCCGATCATGTATCGGGCGGACATTCCGGATGCGCTGAATCAAATCATTCTTATCGCGCTGCAGAAAGACCCTGGGCAGAGATTTCAATCGGCCGACGCGTTCCGAAACGCGCTGAAGAGTGTGGGTGGGGTGGCTCGCGTTGCCACCCAACCTGCGACTCCAGCAGTTACTCCGGCCCCGCGGCAACAGCCGGTGCCCGCGACTCAAGAGACATTGCTGGAACCGCCAGTTCACGCGGGAGGAGGATCGGCCACAGCGCTCTTTTCGCAAGGAGCTACTGATAATTCCGCGACTCTTCTACCCGACGCTCCTCCAGCGGCGCGGCCCCCGGTTTCCACGCCTGCACCTTTGTTCGCTGCTGCGCCCACTTCTGCTCAGCTTTCCCGAAGTTCGACCATCGGATCTTCCGCGGCGGTGCCGGCGATTCCTTCCACCCCTTCCAGGAGCCACCGGGGGCTTTATGTTGCGCTGGGTGGACTGCTGGTTGTGGGATGCCTGGCGGCCGCGGCTTTTGTCCTGCCAAGGCGGGCAAGAACCCGCGCAGATGCCAATAAGTCTTCATTTTCTTCGCAGACACCGGCAGATTCCGGCGCACCCTCGACTCCTCAAACGCCTTCCGATCCCTCGAAGGATAACGTGTCGGTGACTCCTTCAGGGGTAACGGCTACCACGACGAATCCTGATGGCTCGACGTCCAAGGTGAGCGTGTCTCCCAGCGGCGGTGTTGAAGTCACGAATACACCACCGCCATCAGGTTCCGCGCCTTCTGAGAATCCAGATGGGAACGAACCTGCTGCCGCACAGTCAACGGTCAGCGTCAAGCCGCCGCTTCCCCCTCGCAAAAGGGTCTCTTCGGGCAAGGCTCCAGCGCAGTCTCAGTCACCAGCGGATTCACGGCCAAGCGCGAATTCGAGTGCCCGATCCCAGCAGACACAAGCAGCGGAAGATGCGCTTGCCGAAGAGGTTGAGAAGCAGAACGACCAGGTGGGCAGCCGTGTAGAAGCCGCTTCCCAAAGCATTGACAACCTCAAGCGCGAGCAGGCCGCGCAAGGTTACGGACTGCGCGGCGACATCGTCAGTTCTCAGGAGCGGATGAACACCTACTATGCAAAGGCGCAGGCGGCCTTGCAGAATCAAGATGTAAAGTCCGCCAAGAAGTACCTTGATCTCGCGGAGACTGAATTAGAGAAGCTCGAAAAATTCCTGGGGCATTGACGGTTGACTTGAGTTTCTGGACAATTCCCCCCGGGCTGTCTCTTTACTTCGTCGCAATCGGACCAGACAGCAAACGATCGACAGGGATGGACAAACGTTCGACGATGGCGGCTACCCATAGAGCCGCAATCAAGCCAGTGAAAACATCCATCGTGTAGTGGGCGCGCAGAACAATCACTGCGGCCATCTCAAAAACCACAACAAAAATGGCCGCTGCGGTCAGCCATAGCTTGCGCAACCGCGCAATCTCCGTAGCGCCGAAGACCGCGATGCTGGTGTGACCGGAGAAAAAGAAATCGCTGGCGACAGAATATGTGACGAGCGCCGATGGCACGCCCGGGTAATGCCAGATCATGCCCTGTGGCGGTGGAAGGGCGCAAAGCGCCTGCATCGCCTGCCGGAGCATAAGCAGGAGAACAAGGCCAAGAAACGGCCGCACGGACTTTCCGAACAGCCATTTCAGTAGGAGAAAAAATCCAAACGCGTCAATCAGCGCGGAGCTGACGATGAGGAGGGCATTGGCGGCACCCGGATGCAGATGCAGGTAGCTGTTCCAGTTTGAGGTGAAGATATGGAGTGCGTCACCGATTCCAGTGCCGCGCGGGGCTCTTGACCCCAGCAAGCCCTGGGTCCAAAACCACAGTGCGAGAGCCGCAATAGTTAACACGAGCCTGAACAGGAAGGAGCGAGCCGCAAATTTCATGCGCGAGGTTCCTTTTGCTGGAGCTCGAAAGCCAATTCGCGAAGCTTCCGAAGATCGAGTTTTCCGGTTCCAAGGTATGGCAGGGATTCGATCCGAATGAACTGATCGGCTTTGGGTTTCCAAAGAGCCGGCAAATCGGACTTCGCAAGCCGGAAGAGGCAATCCTCCAACTTCTCTTCGGGAATCGTTGTCAGAACGATGAGGCGTTCGCCTTTCCGCTCGTCCGGAACTGAAGTGACCGCAAAAACCTGTTCGGTGGCGTCAGCGATTTCTTGCAGGGTTTCTTCTATCTTGATGTGCGGCACCATTTCTCCGCCGATTTTGCTGAAGCGGCTTAGACGGTCGGTGATCCGCAAGAACCCGTCTTCATCGAGCGCCGCGATATCTCCCGTGTTGTACCAACCGTCCACAAGAACTTCCGCGGTCTTTTCCGCACGATTCAGATATCCCCGCATCACGTTTGGCCCTCTCACGAGGAGCAATCCAGACTGGCCCGGTGGAAGCGCTTCGAGGGAATCTGGGTGCAGAATGCGGACGGCGATTCCGGGGAGCGGATGTCCAATCGTTCCGCGTTTTGCGCCGACCTGCCGGAAATCGGCGGCGCGGAAATCGTAAGTGTTCACCGCGACAACCGGTGAGCACTCCGTGCAGCCGTAGCCTTCCAGTGGACGGATTCCGAAATGATCTTCGAAGGCGACCGCGATGCGTTCGGTAAGTTTTTCCGCACCCGCCATGACAATGCGCAGGCTGCCAAAGTCTTCGGGGGGACAACGGCGCACGTAGGTGTTTAGAAAAGTTGGAGTGGCCAGGAGCATGGTCACCGAGTGCTGGTTCACGAGCGCGCCGATGACGCGCGCATCTATGGGACTGGGGTAGAACACAACGCCCATGCCCGCGGCCGGGGGAAGGCACAACGTCCCGGTGAAGCCGAACGAATGGAAAAAGGGCAGGATGCCGAGAATGCGATCCGAGGAATGCAACGTGAAAACCTGCAAGAGCTGTTGCACGTTAGACGCGATGTTGTAGTGTGAAAGAACCACGCCCTTGGGATCGCCCGTGGAGCCGCTGGAGAAGATTACTGTTGCTGTGTCGTCCAGACCGACAGGCCTCTGCCCCCCGCAGAACTTTGTGAGAAGGGCGGCAGGGAGAGTCAATGCAGCAAGGAAAGCACCCAATTTTTCGGAAGAACGCGGTGTTTCCGCGATGTCTTCAAGGAAAAGGGCTTCGCCAGGCGGCTGAATCTTGACCTTTTCGAGGAAGAAGCGCGAGGTCAATACGGTTCGCAAACCGCACTGTCGAGCGCAGGACTCCAGCGTTTCCGCTGAAGCCGTATAATTCAGATTGACCGGCACCTTGCCCATGAAAAAAGCGGCGTAGTTGATTAGTGCTCCCGGGATCGAAGGCGGCATCAGAATCCCGACCATGGGCTGTTCACGCCAGAGATGCCGAAGGCGACGCGCAAGGAAGATGGTCTTCGCCAGCGCCGAAAAATAAGACAAGCGCGGCGTGTTACTGTCCGCCATAGCAAACCGAAAGGGATGACGGCGCGCTGTCCGTAAGAAGTTCCGATGCAGAGTTCGCATGTAGCGCTTGTGGCCATCAAACGATTCTGCGCCGAGCTCTTGCACCGCCTGTCGAGCTTCGGTGGAGGTAGCAGAAGGGGGAAGTGGAGCGCCGTACGTTAGATAGACCGGGTAGGGGATCTTGCGAGGAAATTTCCAGAGATACCTTCCGCCGGAGAAGCTGAAGATCGAGCCCCACACTCCATCAATGTGGACGGGGATGATTGGCGCCTCGACGCCTTTCATGATGCGCTCCATCCCTCGACGGAAGGGAAGTAATTGGCCTATGCGCGTCATCTGACCCTCGGGGAAAATGCAGACAAGTTCCCCGTTCTTCAACGCGTCCGTCGCTTCCCGCAAGGAATGAATCAGTTCCCGCGGCCGCTGTTGTGATGAAATGGGAATCACCTTGAGGACTTTGGCGAAGGGCTTCACAAGCCAGTGCTCATACGAGCGCTGGTACATCAGAAAGCGAATCGGGCGGTCAGTCGTGGTAAGAAGAAGAATGGCGTCGAGCATGGAAGCATGATTCGGGACAAGCAAGGCTCCGCCGCGCGAAGGAACGTTTTCCGCTCCCTTGATGTGCAAGCGGTAGAGCGTGTGCGTGGCAAACCACAGCATCAGGCGGAGCAGGGAGTCAGGAAGGAGAACCACGACATAGACGGCCGCAGCCAGGGAAATCGCCGCCGTCCAGATGAAGAAACTCCCGAGCCGGACATGAAGATAGTGTGTAAGGCCCGAATACACGGCGGATGCCAGAAGGATGCCGACGAAAGAGAGAAAATTCGCGAATGCAATCACGCTGCCCTTATGGCGCTCTTCGGGACGATGCTGGATCAGGGCATTGATGGGGACGACGAAAAATCCTCCAGTGAAGCCGAGCAAGGCTAAAAGCGCGATCACGTCGAGGAAAGTAAGGCCGTGCAGTGACAGCACGAAGCCCATCGCGGTCATGCCTATGGCGCCAAGCGGAATCAGTCCGTACTCGATCTTGTTCCCGGAAAGATAGCCCGCCGCAAAACTTCCAACGCCAATACCGATGGCGAGGGCTGCCTGGAGGTAACCGCCATGCGCTTCGTCCAGATGGAGAATGTCTCTGCCATAGAACACGATCACGAATTGCAGCAGTGCTCCTAGGAACCAAAAATAAGTATTGCCAACAATGGCGAGTTTAAGGACTCTGTCCGGCCGAATGATCCAGAATTGATCCCGCAAGTCCCCAAAGATGTTCCAACGGAAGCCCTTTCTCGGATCCGCAGCCGGCACTCGGGAGATTCCGAAGCTGCTCCCCAGGCCAATCAGAGTGCAACCCGCGAAGATCAGGGCGACGACAGCTCCTTGGCCGTGTAACACCTGCGACAACAAGGGCCCGATGATGGCACCGAGAATGATCGCCACAAAGGTGGTTAGCTCCAGAACCCCGTTTCCCCACGAGAGCAATTCCGGAGGCAGGATCTCCGGAAGCAAGCCATATTTCGAAGGCCCAAAAATCGCAGCCTGCGTGCTCGCAAGGAAAATAACGACGAAACTGAGGTAGGCGTTTCCTCGTGAGAAAGCGTACAGAGCGAAGACCATCGCGCCGACTTCAAAGATTTTTGTTGAAATTGTGACGCTCCGCTTGCTGTACCGATCGGCGAGGAACCCTCCGGTCATGGAAAAAAGCAGAAACGGAATTGCAAACAGATTCCCGATCAGGAAGACCCAGAAATCCTTCTGCTCCTGGCTTGGATTCGTCCCAAGGACAAGGAAAATTACGAAGAATTTGAGCCCGTTATCGTTGAACGCGCCTTGAAATTGGGTGGCGATCAGGCTCCAGAAGCCGAGTTTCCACCCCTTGGAACTGTCTTGCATTTAGCGCACTCCGCCACAATTTGAATGCTTCAGATCAGCCTAGCTTCGTTCTGAGCTTACAGTTATCCCCTTCGTCCGCCGCCCTCCTCAAGTGCTATTGCCGCTTGAGTGACAATTCTGCGTCACGATCCAGCGAGTCGTTTCTCGAGCCAAGGATAGCTCTTCCGTTGCATCTTTTGTCCTACAGCTTGCTTGCGCACGTTGAAACCGCGAAAATACCCTATTCGCGCTGGCGTATTCCATGCGTACGTTCCAGTAAATGGTTGCAATCGACAAGACGCTACCTCAATGGGAAATGAATTGACACTGCCAAAACGCCTAGTTGGCTATTTCTCGATGGAAATCGCATTGCAGAACGCGATGCCGAGTTATTCCGGCGGCCTCGGCGTTCTGGCGGGCGACACCATTCGGGCCGCGGCCGATCTTCGGCTGCCCATGGTCGCCGTTTCGCTGCTATACCGCAAAGGATATTTCACACAAGTCCTCTCGGAAGATGGGACTCAGACAGAGGAACCCACAGAGTGGCGCGTCGAGGATTTCCTCACTGAAGAGGCGGCACGCGTCAGCGTCCCGCTGGAAACCCGGCGCGTGGAGATTCGTGCCTGGCGTTATGACGTAAAGGGCGTCCATGGATTTGTGGTTCCCGTTTATTTTCTCGATGCCGACCTGCCTTCCAATGAAGAGCGCGACCGCAACCTGACAGGCACACTCTACGGAGGCGACTCCTATTACCGGCTTTGCCAGGAGGTGTTGTTGGGGGTCGGTGGCGTGCGTATCTTGCGCGCTTTGGGACACACCGATCTGGCGCGGTATCACATGAATGAAGGGCACGCCGCGCTCCTAACCCTGGAACTGCTCGGCGAAGAAGCGATGGCGGCAGGCCGCACCTCGATACGCGGAGAAGACATTGAAAAAGTACGGGCCAAGTGCGTATTCACAACCCATACTCCCGTCCCAGCCGGGCATGACCGCTTCCCCATGGAATTTCTTACGCGCGCCTTTCCCGCACAGCAGGACTTTTTGGATCTAAAGGACGGGTCTTCCGCGGATTTGTTGAAGCGTGTGCTGCAAGCCGAGATCGATTTTCCCGGTTTGCAGGAGGCGGCGAGGCGCGGCGCGAGCGTGAACATGACGCAGCTCGCCCTCGGCCTGAGCACCTACGTCAATGGGGTTGCAAAACTCCACGGCGAAACTTCGCGAAAAATGTTCCCTCAAGTTCCCATCGAAGCCATAACGAATGGGGTTCACGCGGCTACCTGGGCCGCACCTGCTTTTCGCGATCTCTTTGATAGATACATACCTTCCTGGAGGGAAGACAACTACAGCCTTCGCGGCGCCCTGGGTCTCCCCTCGGAAGAGGTTTGGTCTTCTCACCTGATTTCCAAGCACGAACTCCTGGAAAAGGTGCGAGAGAAGACGGGGCTCTCACTCGATCCCGACGTATTCACCATTGGTTTTGCCCGGCGAGCGACGGGCTACAAGCGTGCGGATCTCATCCTTTCTGACCTTGACCGTCTGCGCGAGATTGCCAAAAACGCCGGCTTATTCCAGATTGTCTACGCCGGCAAAGCGCATCCGCGAGACGCCCATGGCAAGGAAATCATCCGCCAGATCTTCAAAGTGAAAAAGGCGCTTCGGAAATCCGTGCACATTGTTTTCCTCGATAACTACAACCTGGAACTCGGTGGGCTGATTACCTCGGGGGTGGATCTGTGGCTGAACACTCCACAGTTCCCCCTGGAAGCCTCCGGAACGAGCGGGATGAAGGCGGCCCTCAATGGAGTGCCCAGTTTGAGCATTCTAGATGGCTGGTGGGTGGAAGGCCATATCGAGGGTGTGACCGGCTGGGCCATCGGAGAGTTGCGCCGAAGCGGGGACGACGAGCCGGACAATGAAGCGGATGTGAGTTCGCTCTATGCGAAGCTGGAAGGCGTAATCCTGCCCATGTTTTACAACGAGCGTAAGCGCTACCTCGAAGTGATGCAGCACGCCATTGCCATCAACGGATCGTTTTTCAATACACAGCGGATGGTGCAGCAATACGTTACGGATGCGTACCTGCGCTGAGCACCCAGTAAGGGCTATCTACTGAGAGACGGGTTTTGGAACCCTTTTGTCTCCGCGAATCTCTGCCGCCATGTCTTGGACGTTCCGCTTCGCGAAATACGAGAAGAAATTCCAGGTTCCGTATTTTCCCTGCAAATAAGGCATAACGGCGCTTAGGAGCGCATCGCCAGTTTTCCCATCTTTTATGGCGCTGGCCGTCCACTCCCGTAAATCACTCAAATAGGCCTGAAAAGCAGCGACATCCGCCATCGTCCCTACATCGCCGTGACCTGGCACATAGGTTCCGCTCACGCCGTATTCTTGAATCGTTTTCAAAGATCCCATCCAGCGGCTTGTCGTCGCGTCAATCAGATTCGGAAGCGTTTTGCGCCAAAAAAGATCGCCGCAAAACGTGATATCCGCGTCTGGTATCCGAACTATGGAATCTCCTCCTGTGTGTCCGGGAAGAACTCTAACAATTAAACGCCGCTTCCCTAAATAGAGATCAATCCCCGTGTTATAGACGATCTCTGGCGCAGCAAGGTTTTCGACTTCGGCCTTTTGTGCCGGGGTGATGTTCTTGCCGAAGAACTTCAAGTTTTCCGTATGGATCCAGGAGTGCACGTTTGCTTGCGCGAGAATGACAGCGCCCGCATCCTCAAAAAGTTTATTTCCGGCAACATGGTCCAGGTGATAGTGGGTATTAATGACGTACTTGATAGGAAGCGGAGAAAGTTTGCGAATTTCCGAAAATAGCGCTTTTGCTGCGGCTTCATGCTCAAAGGTATCAATGACGGCGACTCCGTCATCGCCAATTACGAAGCCCGCGTTCGCTCCAGCATCGCCTTTAGCGTCGTCAATTGCCGCGTAAACCCCGTGGCCCAAAGGTTTGAGTGTAAAAGGTAGTTGGTTGCCGTCCGGCGCGGTTATCTGGCCGTACAAAGCCTGGGCCACCATCGAAGTGATGAGCAGATTTATCAGAAGCTTTCGCATGGCTGCGTATGGTAACCCATCATCGCAAGACGATGAAAGAGGATCCAGGTGTGCGGATCCTTCATCATCTGTGCGCAAAAAAAAACCAAACTTCAACGAATACGATTCTTATACATGGCCATCCCAACGGCAGCATCCATCCCAATTCTCTCCAAGGCCAGAATTTCACGCCAAGTCCGGATGCCGCCAGCGGCGATGACGGGATAGGACGTCGTAGCGCGGATCTTCTTGAACCACTCCAGATTGGATCCTGACATCGTGCCTTCGCGGCCCACATCCGTGCAAAGAAATCCGGAACAATAAGGCTCCAGTGTATCCACAACCTCCTCCGGGTGGAGCGACAGCTTTTTGCGCCACCCTTGGATCGCGATTTTTCCGTGCCAAGTGTCCAGAGCAATGACGATCTGGCTCGGGGCAACAGTCCGGGTAAGTGAGTTCAGAAACTTCACATTCACCCGGTCGCGCTGGAACGCGGCGCTTCCGACGATGATCTGCGCCGCGCCGACACCCTGGAGCTCTCGTGCACGAGCGACAGTTCGGATGCCCCCGCCGACGCGAACTTTCGTTCCGTGCGCTCTCTTAGCCCGTTTGCACAGTTCCCGCAACAGGGCGAGGTTTTCTCCTTTGCCCATCGCCGCGTCGAGATCAATTATGTGTAGCCACGGATACTCCTTGAACCGGTCGAGCAGTCCAAACACATCGGCAATCGCGAGTTCGCGCTTGCGGCCACGCACCAGCTGCACAGCCTGGCCGTTCTGAAGATCAATGCAAGGGATTAGCATCGCAGACGCACTTCAATCCCTTGCTGGGCAAGAAACTCCTTCAATTGACGGATCGGTTGGACGCCGTCATGAAAAATGGATGCTGCAAGCGCTGCATCGGCGCCCCCAGCATCGAAGATCTCCACAAAGTGCTGCGGAATCTTGGCGCCCCCCGAAGCGATTACGGGGACGGACACCGCGCGCGCGATTGCAGACGTGAGTTCCACGTCAAATCCGCTCCGCGTGCCGTCGCGATCCACGGAGGTGATCAGGATTTCGCCCGCTCCCATCGCCACGCCTTTCCTTGCCCATTCGATGGCGTCCAGGTGTGCTGACTGATGACCTCCGCGAATGAGAACGTCCCAGTGATCTCCGGACGGTTCGTCGCCCTCAAGCGGCTCCCGTTTGGCATCAATCGCCAATACCACGGCTTGCGAACCGAATTCGTGCGCGAGCTCGGCCAACAGTGCGGGACGCACAACCGCGGCGCTGTTGACGGTGACCTTATCCGCGCCGGCGCCGATCACGGATCTGGCATCTTCAAGCGAACGGATGCCTCCCCCTGCCGTGAGGGGAATCGCCAGCTTCTCGGCGACATTGCGGATGGTCTCGAGAAATGTGGGACGTTCTTCGCGCGAGGCGGCGATATCCAGTACGGCGACTTCATCCGCGCCTTCCGCGTTGTAGCGTTCGGCAAGTTGCGTTGGACTCCCGGCATCGCGCAAGCCCACAAAGTTGATCCCTTTCACGACCCGGCCGCCTTCGGTATCCAGGCACGGGATGATGCGGTGAGCAGGACTCATGCGGCCAACCGTAAGAAATTGCGCAGCACTCGCGCTCCTGCGGCGCCGCTCTTTTCCGGATGGAATTGCACCCCAAATATATTTTCCTTCTGAAGAACAACAGTGAACTGGGCGCCATGGTCACACGTGGCTACGACCTCCGAACTGGATTCCGTTGCCGCGAACGTATGAGCAAAATAGAAATAATCTTGTTCACTCAGGCCGTGGAGCAGCTCCGAGCGTCTGCTCACTCGAATTCGATTCCACCCCATATGCGGCAGTTTCACATTGGAGGGAAGTGCGCGAACTTCTCCCGCAAAAATGGCAAGTCCGGCGAGTCCTGGAGCTTCTTCGCTTCGTTCGTAGAGAGCCTGAAGTCCAAGACAAATTCCCAGAAAAGGAATTCCACGGCGAATGGCCGTCATCAAAGGCTCGCGCAAGCGGCGTTCGTCGAGCGCGCGAATCAGAGCCGCGAAGTGGCCCACGCCCGGGAGGATAATTCTGTTTGCATTCGCAAGATCGCTCGGAAAAGCTGCGCGATTTGATTCAGCGCCGAGGCGGTGTAAAGCGCGTTCCACTGATGCAACGTTTCCTGCCCCATAATCGAGCAAGGCGATTTTCATAGGAGTTCCTTGGTGCTGGGCAGGACGTTTTTTAGGCGCTTGTCGCGGGCTACGGCAAATCGCAGCGCGCGCGCAAATGCTTTAAAAACCGCCTCCACCTGATGATGCGCAGAACGGCCGTAGATACAACGAAGGTGAACGTTTGCCCGGGCACCCTGCGCAAATCCCTGGAAGAAATCCTCCATCAACTCGACCACGAAGTCTCCCACGCGTGCAGCCCTGATTTTCGCGCGCACCACGCAGTACGGCCGGCCGCTCAAATCAACCGCCGCCGCCACCAACGTCTCGTCCATAGGCATGAGAAAGTATCCTGCCCGCAGAATTCCGCGCTTGGAACCCACTGCTCTTTGCAGAGCCTCGCCGAGGACAATTCCCACATCTTCGACTGTGTGATGCTGGTCAACGTCCAGGTCGCCTTTTGCCGCGATCTCTAGATCGAAGGCACCGTGGCGCGCCACGAGTTCCAGCATGTGGTCGAAGAACCGGATTCCCGTGCTGATTCTCGCCCTGCCGTGTCCATCCAGATTGAGGCGCAGCCGAATCTCGGTTTCCTGTGTCTTGCGCCAGATTGTCGCGGATCTCGGCATCAGCATTTCACCCAATGAAGCTGAATTTCCTTCAACACGGTCTGCATCTCGCGGGCTGTGCCAATCGTAATGCGAACATATCCGGGGCCAATCTCACGGGTGCGCTCCCGGAGCAAAATTCCTTGCCGTGCAAGGTGGGCAAACAGAGGCGGCCCCGAGGGGCCAAAATTCGCCAGAAGAAAATTTCCTCCGCTCGAAAAAGTCTCGATGCCCAATTTCTTCAGTTCCCCGGCGAACCAACCGCGCAGACGCAGCGTCTCCCGGACATACTTCCGGATCGTCTTCCCTTCCCGCAACGCAGTTTCCGCGGCAACGAGCGCTGCGATATTCACGGGAAATGGAGGCATGGCTCGGCGAAGAATACTCAGGGATTCTTTACATGCGATTACCGCGCCCAGCCGGAGAGCGGCCAGGCCGGCGGCTTTTGAGAAAGTCCGTGTGATGAACAGTTGCGGAAAATGGCGAATCCAGGCAATCGCAGTCAGTCCAGAGAATTCAGCGTATGCCTCATCCAGAACCACGGCAGTATGTGTCGCAGCTTCAAGAATTTTCCTCAGATTGCGCAAGGGAACGAGGGTTCCCGTGGGATTGTTGGGGTTCGCCAGGAAAAAAACTCGTGGCCGGCGCTTTAGAGCGGCAAGAACTGCTTGCAGCGGAAAGTTCATCTCGCTGTCGTAGCGCAAGACGTCAATCCTGGCGCCGTAAATCTCGGCATAGTAGCGGTACATCGGAAACGTGGGCTCACAGAAGAGAACTCCGCTGCCTTCGCTGACAAATGCGTCGAAGAAAACACGCAACGCATCATCGCCGCCATTCGTGAGCAAGAGTTCATCGCCTCGGACGCCGAAATGCCGCGCGATCCGCCCAGAGGGCCGTGCGTATTCCGGATACATGGCGATCTGCCGCGGAGTGAGTTTTGGCAAGGCGCGGATCACTGCCGGAGAACATCCCGAAGTGTTTTCGTTAAAATCCAGACGAATCTTGCCCGCACGGCCCTCCGCCGGCGCTTCGTAGGTGCGGCGTTTCAAGATTGCTTCGCGCACAGGCAATCGTGTTTTCATCGGCGAACCTTCACCGCGTTTCGGTGCCCCGTCAGTCCCTCCGCATCGGCCAGAGTTTCCGCGCTTTTCGCGAGGCGCAGACAACCGCCGCGCGAGATTTCCTGCACGCTGATGCATTTGACAAAATCCGCAGCAGAAAGACCTCCGCGGCGCTTGGCCCACCCGCCCGTGGGCAAAACATGGTTGCTTCCGCTCACGTAGTCTCCGAACGTTTGCGCGCCCCAGGGTCCCGCAAAGATCGTACCCGATGAGCGAATCCTGCGTAGCAGGGAGGCCGGACTCGAAGGCAAGCTCAGATGTTCGGGAGCAAAACGGTTGACGAACTCGCACGCTGCTTCAATAGACTTAGCCACTAGGATTGCTCCTTTGCGCGTCATTGAAACGCGAGCCGGATTCTCAAATGGCAGCCGCCTTAATTGCAGTTCAACTTCCCGCGCTGCGCGCAACGCTAACGCTTTTGACGTCGTCACCAGAAAACTTCCGGCGTCGGGAGCGTGCTCCGCTTGTGCAATCAGGTCGGCGGCGATCCAACGCGCGTTTCCTCGATCAGCGAGAACAACCGCCTCGGTGGGTCCTGCGGGCAGGTCTATCGCGCAGTCGGCGTTGATAAGTTGCTTAGCAGCGGTGACGAACCGGTTCCCAGGCCCACAGATTTTCTCCACTCGCGGGATCAGATGGGTCCCATAAGCCATAGCCGCAATTGCTTGCGCGCCGCCAATGCGAGCAACCTTGCCCAAGCCAAGCGCGCGAGCTGCCACAAGCAGTTCAGGGCTGGGCTTCGGACACACGACAATAATCTTGCCTACTCCCGCAACCTGCGCGGGAACGACAGTCATCACCAGAGTCGAAACCAGCGCAAACCTCCCACCGGGCACATAACATCCGATGGACTCGATCGGCCTCACCATTTGCCTGATCCGAACACCTCGCTCGACTTGAACAGACCAATCCCGCGGCATTTGCCGTTCCGCGACCCGGCGTACATTCCAAATGGCGTGACGCAAGGCGTTCAGAAACTCAGGCTTGACTTGCGATCGTGCGGCGTCCAATTCGTTTTCACAAATCCACACTCCCTCTTGCCGCAAAGCACAATGATCAAGTTTCAGTGTCCAGGAAAACAGGGCCTCATCCCCCCGTTTCCGGACATCCCTCACGATGCGAGACGCGATTCGCTCCGCGCTGGCGTCGTGAGCGAGCCGAGCCGCCATGAGCTTCTTCTCGTTTCGGGAATTGAGTTTGAGAATACGCATCAAAGCACAATCTTGTTCAAAGGGTATTCGACGATTCCTTGGGCTTTGGCCGCCTTCAATTTTGGCAAAATCTGTCGTACCACGGCTTCTTCGATAATCGTGTTCAATGCCACCCAGTCGGGATCGCTCAGCGCGGAAATCGTGGGCTTTCTTAGCGCCGGCAAAACTTCCAGGACCCCGGGAAGGTCCTCGCGCATGACGTTCAGCAGCAGTCCGACCCGGCTGGCCGCTGCGATCGCGCCCTTGAGCATGAGAATCAGGTTTTCTGCTTTTTCGCGTTTCCAGCCATCGGCAATCGCATTTTTGTTCGCGATGAAAACAGTCGCGGATTCCAGTACCGTATCCACAATACGCAGGCGATTGGCGCGCAAGGATGATCCTGTTTCCGTCACCTCCACGATGGCATCTGCAAGCCGCGGCACTTTTACTTCCGTTGCTCCCCAAGAGAATTCCACTCTGGCCTTCACGCCAAAGCGCGCGAGATAGCCCTCCGTGATGCGCACAACCTCTGTAGCGATGATTTTTCCATTGAGGTCGGCTGCCTCGCGAATCGCAGAGTCCTCCGGCACGGCAAGCACCCAGCGGACTCGCGCCAAACGCTGCTTGGCGTACACCAGTTCCGCCAGTTCTTCGACATCCGCCCCAGTTTCGACCACCCAGTCGTGGCCGGTGATGCCAACGTCGAGCGCCCCGGTCTCGACGTACCGCGCCATTTCTTGCGCTCGCACCATAAGGCATTCGATTTCAGCGTCGTCAATCGCAGGCACGTAGCTCCGCGATCCGAGCGTAATTTTCCACCCCGCGCGCGCGAACAGCTCGATCGTCGCGTCCTGCAAACTGCCTTTCGGAATGCCAAGTTTCAATCGGTTCATTGCGAGCTTTCCTTTCCATAGACAGCCTTTGGAGAGAACAGACGTTCTTCCGCGATCTTCGCTTCACCAAATTCGTCAATTTCGCGGAAAAAGCAGCTCCGGTAGCCTTCGTGACAGACTCCTGGTCCTAGTGGAGTGACCCGCACTAGCAATGCATCCGCGTCACAATCAATTCTCATTGCGGTCACCTTGAGCAAATGGCCGCTCGATTCTCCTTTCCTCCAAAGCTTGTTCCTCGATCGGCTGAAGAAAACAACCTCGCCGGTTTTGCGCGTCAGTTCGTAAGCTTCAGCATTCATGAATCCCAGCATGAGCACGCTTCCCGTTCGGTCGTCCTGGATGACGGCGGGAACGAGTCCGCCTCCCTTTTCAAAAGCAAGTTCCACGCTAACTCCTCCCATTACTGAATCCGCCAGAAAACAAAAAACCCGCTGGGCTTGCTGCGCCAGCGGGCTGTTTGGTGTCTCGATTAGCGATATGCTATACACACCTCAGCGCGTCCGGCGTGTGGCCATGATGAGCATGATGATGCCGATGATGCGCAGCGCGGTGCATTTCAATCCGAAAGCTAAAGCTATCTGATACGGAATCCTTTGTCAATCGCCAGGACTCTCAAGCTGGTGATTTCGGTGATTGCATCGTCAAATCCGCGAAACAGAGTTTGTCTTGGCCGAGGCACTGTAGTTCATTGTCATAAGCAGTTTTACGGCAACCCCAAACTTGCCGTTTGGCTGCTCCTCCACGCGCACTACTTCCGCTACATACTCGCAATTCATCGGATCGTGCGATGAGGCAAATGGAAAAGTGACAAACACCCGCATTCCTTTGTAATAATTGGACCTGCGGGTCACGAAGAAGATGCCCTCTTTGGACGCGTTTACGCTGACCGGAAGATCCTCGAAGTGTTCATCCCTGGGATCGGAAGGCCGAACTCGCACGGGCTTGGCTATCTTGACACGACGGCTTTGACGCTTTTCGCTCTTTTTGTAGATAGGCTGTTCCGGCATACAGGTCTTTAAGCAAAGCCCATTGAAATCACTATCGGTCACGGGGTTTGTAACGTCAAGGGGCTGCGCTGAATCGGATATTGCACGGGAAGCACCGAAGTTAGCCGCTGGGAGGGCCAAGGGATGGAAACTAAGATTGAAAAATCAGACGCCGAATGGCGAAAGCAACTCACGCCAAATCAATACTTTGTAACCCGCCAGAAGGGAACGGAACCCCCCTTCACCGGCGAGTATGAGGATACCGAGACGCCTGGGACCTACACGTGTGTCTGTTGCGGCCAGCCACTGTTTCGTTCCGAAACAAAATACCACTCCGGATCTGGCTGGCCGAGCTTCTATGCCCCAGCCAATACCGATGCCGTTCAAGATGACGCCGACCTGAGTCATGGGATGGTTCGTACCGAGGTCAAGTGCAGCCGCTGTGATGCCCATCTAGGGCATGTCTTTGACGACGGTCCAGCACCCTCAGGACAGCGGTACTGTATCAATTCCGTCGCTATGAAATTGGAGAAGGACAAGTAGGTGCGATCTCGCTGCGGAGCCGGCCGGCTTCCTGGCGTCCGAGCCAACGTGTGCGTTTTCTGTTTTGCGAGAAACCCAGAGTGCTCCTTCCAAGGTTACAAGGGTTTGACCAGAATCTATGCGGCTGGGCAAGAACAGGCCGCCATCTCGGCGACCGGATCGCGATCCCAGATTCCCAGCAGAAGAATCTTCGTGCCCGAAGGATACTTGAAGATGTAGAAGACGCGTTCCGGCCCCTGCACCTCGAAAAACCCGGGGCGGCGTGGGTCGGGACGCATTTGAACTCCTGCCGCCAGCAAGACGCGGAGCTCCGCCATCTGCTCAGGAGCATGATCCCTGAGATCTTCGAGAATCGGCGGTAGCTTCGGTATATTCATGGTCGTAGCTGCCTTTTGCTTCATGCCTTGCGTGCTTTCCCTCATAAGCTAAAGACGAAAAACAACCGAAAATGTTTCATCGGCAGAACAATTTTGTCCCTCAAAGTAACTTCGGCGGAAGCATGCCCAGCCTGATGAACCACTTAGCTTAATTGGATGCGCGAACAAACTATCTCGTTACCAGGATTTCCAGGCGTGAGGGCCCCGCGCTCGGTCGATTGTCATCGCCGAGCCGTCCATTTTGGCTTGAGAGTTGAAAGCGGATATTCTCCACTGTTCGCGCCATTTGGAATCATCGAGCTTGGTTCTCGCTCGGAGGCGCTTATTTGAACCCGCAAGAATTGCTCTCTAGTAAATATCGTGCTACTACCTCGAATGGTACTTGCGCTGTGGCCTGGAGACTGGGATAGTTTCTAATCAGACTTCGTTCGAGGATACACCGTGAAAAATAGCACAGGCAAAAAGAAACGTGCCAAGTCACCATTCAACAAGGATAAGCGGAGGAAGCATCATCACTGGCTAGTGACGGTGTTCTACGCAGACGGCGAGCGATTCGGCAGGGTCTACACGGATAAGGAAAAAGCAACCAGGTTCGCCGAACGCCAGCGCACATCGCCCGTTGTCAAAACCGCCCGAGTTACCCAGGTTTCTTGACATTTTTATTGAAGA
>Ga0335079_10003790_pt1 | contig 17416 bp, 20 predicted proteins | sample Lox_Sample_33_FD_206719 | JGI IMG/M metagenome (GOLD analysis project Ga0335079, IMG submission 206719) | Soil microbial communities from Loxahatchee National Wildlife Refuge, Florida, United States - Lox_Sample_3.3 | ecosystem: Environmental > Terrestrial > Soil > Wetlands | place: USA... | reverse complement strand
CGGGCCAGGCCGTGCTCGTCGAGGACCCCCGCCTGCTCTGGCCCGACGGCCTCGCCCGAGGCCCCGAGGACTGGATCTACGTCACCGTCAACCAGCTCAACCTCCATCCCGCGCTGGACCGCGGCGAGGAGGAGAGCCGGCCGCCCTACGGCGTGTTTCGGATCCGGGTCCCCCGGGCACCCCCGCCGCGCGAGGCCCGCCCGCCGCCTCCGGCACCCGAGGCGCCAGAGGGCACGGCGCCCCGCTGAGCGCGCCGTGTCCCGGATGACCTCGCGTGGACGTTCCCGCGCCCGGGGACCTGCACGCCGGCGACGGGCCCGGGCGTATCCTCCCGGGATCGGCCGATGACCTCGCCCCTCCCCTCGACTCCGCGCACCGTGCTGGTCGTCGACGACGACCCGGGCATCCGCGAGAGCGTGACCGAGGTCCTCTCCTCCGAGGGGTACCGGGTGCTCGAGGCCGCCGACGGCGAGGAGGCGCTCCGACAGCTGGAGGGGCTCGCCGAGCGCTGCCTGGTCCTGCTCGATCTCGCGATGCCGCGGATGAGCGGGGTGGAGCTGCTCGCCGAGCTGTCGCGGCGCGGACAGATCCACCGCACCCCCGTGGTGGTGATGAGCGCCAACGCACAGATGCGCGAGCTGGACTTCCCACAGGTCGTGGCCTTGCTCCGCAAGCCGTTCGAGCTCGAGGAGCTGCTGCGCTGGGTGGACGTCTGCACCCGCTAGCCGGCGCCGGCGGCCTCCTCTGTCCGGCGCGGCGCGTCGGCCGTGCCCGGAGGCTGGAGGAAGCGTGCCCGGCGCCGGTACTCTCCGCCGCACCGACCGGCGAGGAGGCCCTCGACATGCCCATCATCCAGTGCGACATCCGCGAGGGGCGCACCCCCGAGCAGAAGCGAGCGCTCGCGGAGGCGATCACCCGCGTGGTGCACGAGACCATCGACGCGCCGCTGGAGTACATCTACGTGCTGATCCGCGAGACGCCGGGCTACCACCACGTCAAGGCCGGGAAGCCGCTGCCCGACTGGACACCGGCCTCCGGCCGCGGGCCGGGCCATGCAGGGTGAGCCGACCCGCCCTGCTCCTCGTCCGGGGCCCCAGCGACTCTCGCACTGGATCGGCGGCCGACCCGTGGCGGGGGAGGGCAACCGACTCGGCGACGTGTTCGACCCGTCGACCGGCGACCGCACCTCGCAGGTCCCGCTGGCCACGGCCACCGAGGTGGACGCCGCCGTCCGGGCCGCGGCCGCGGCGTTCCCCGCCTGGTCGCGGACCCCACCGGTGGTCCGGGCGCGGGTGCTCTTCCGCTTCCGGGAGCTGGCCGAGGCCCGTGCCGAGACGCTCACCCGGCTCATCACCCAGGAGCACGGGAAGATCCTCTCCGACGCCCGTGGCGAGCTGACCCGCGGCATGGAGGTGGTGGAGTTCGCCTGCGGCGTTCCCCAGCTGCTCAAGGGCGAGGTGACCGAACAGGTGGGCCGGGCGGTGGACTCCTGGTCGGTGCGACAGCCGCTCGGCGTCGTGGCCGGAATCACCCCCTTCAACTTCCCGGTGATGGTCCCGATGTGGATGTGGCCGATCGCGCTCGCCTGCGGGAACACCTTCGTCCTGAAGCCGTCGGAGCGCGATCCGTCCCCGAGCCTCGAGGTGGCGCGGCTGCTCGCCGAGGCCGGCTGCCCCGAGGGCGTGTTCAACGTGGTGAACGGTGATCGCGAGGCGGTCGACGCGCTCCTCCGCCACCCCGACGTCGCGGCGGTGAGCTTCGTCGGATCCACCGCCGTCGCCGAGGCGGTGTACCGGGCGGGCACGGCGACCGGCAAGCGCGTGCAGGCGCTGGGCGGGGCGAAGAACCACCTGGTGGTCCTGCCCGACGCGGACCTCGACCTCGCGACGGACGCGCTCATTGGATCGGCCTACGGCTCTGCCGGCGAGCGGTGCATGGCCATCTCGGTCGCGGTGGCGGTGGGCGACGTCGCCGGGCCGCTGGTGGAGCGCCTGGCTCCCAGGGTCCGCGCGCTCCGGGTGGGCCCGGGCACGGATGCCTCGGTCGAGATGGGGCCGCTGGTCACGCGCGAGCACCTCGAGCGGGTGCGCTCCTACGTCGAGGTGGGCCTCGCCGAGGGCGCCACCCTGGTCGTCGACGGCCGGGGGGTGCGCGTTCCGGAGCGGACGGGCGGCTTCTACCTCGGCGGATGCCTCTTCGACGGCGTGCGCCCGGGGATGCGGGTCTACCGGGACGAGATCTTCGGACCGGTGCTGGTGGTGGTGCGGGTCCGAACGCTGGACGAGGCGCTGGAGCTGGTCGACGCCCATGCCTACGGCAACGGGACCGCCGTCTTCACCCGCTCGGGAGCCGCTGCGCGCGAGTTCTCGAGCCGGGTCCAGTGCGGAATGGTCGGCATCAACGTCCCCATCCCCGTCCCGATGGCCTTCCACAGCTTCGGCGGATGGAAACGCTCGCTCTTCGGCGACCACGCGATCCACGGGCCGGAGGGCGTCCGCTTCTACACGCGTCTGAAGACCGTGACCGCGCGCTGGCCGGAGGCCCCCGCCGGCCCAGAGTTCCACATGCCCAGCAGTCGGGGCCCCGGAAATCACTAGGGCTTCTCGCTCTCCCGGGGCGTTTGCACCCTGCCCGCAACGACCGGCATGCTGCCGTGTCTTCGAGGCAGGTGGCCACCTTCCTGGCTGGCCCGAGGAGATCCGATGAAGATCAAGAAGCTCTTCCAGGTGCTGGTGCTCGGCGGAACCGCGCTCGGCCTCGGCATCGCCGCCTGCGGCGGAGACAACGGCAGCAGCAGCAACAACAACGGCGGTCAGCAGCAGACGACCGACGGCGGGACCGGTGGCACGGGCGGCACCGGCGGAGGGCCGATGGGTTGGTAGACCCTGGCCGCCAGCACGTCGACCGGGTCTGGGGAGCGCGGTACGGAGTCGAGACTGGCGCCGCGCTCCGGTTCGGGTCGCTCTCCCGCAGGATGTGGGAGGCGGGGGCGCCCGAGGTTCTGGTCGAGCTGGCGGCGCAGGCGTCGCGGGACGAGACCCGTCACGCCAGCCGCTGCGAGGACATCCTCCGCGGGCGGCAGGCGACGGTGCCCCCGCCCGAGACCCGTCTCCTGGAGTACGCCCCGCGGGACCTCACCCCCGAGCAACGCCTGACGTACGAGGTGGTGGCCCAGTCCTGCGTGTCCGAGACCGAGAGCATGGCCACCCTGGTCACCCTGCTGGACGAAGCGCGCGACCCCATGCTCAAGGCGGTCATCCACGAGCTGGCCCGTGACGAGGTGAACCACGCCCGGATCGGCTGGGGTTACCTCGCCTGGGCGAAGCAGCGGATGGACCTCGGATTCCTCGCGCCGCTCCTGCCTGGGATGGCGGCGGGCACCGCCGGGCCGGACCTGTTCCGCCCCGCCCTCCCGGGCACCGACGAGCCCACCCTCTACGGCTCGGGTGTGGTGCCGCATTCGCACCGGCAACGCATCTACCTCGAGACGCTGGAGTCGGTGGTCATGCCCGGGATGACCGAGCACGCCGTCGGCACAGGAGAGCTCCGTGCCTGGGTGGACCAGCGCCGGACCGAGCTCGAGGCCGCGCTCCCCGGAGCCTGAGGCAGCCCGACATGCCTCGACGCCTCTTCCCCCTCGCGCTGCTGCTCGTCCTGCCCCTGCTGGCGGGGGCCACCCGGGTGACCGGCGAGCCCACCGCGGGGTTCCACGGCCGCGGCCCCGGAGGCTTCAGCCTGGAGGGGAAGACGCACCAGCTCCGCATCGAGGACGACGGCACCGCGCTGAAGATCGTCGTCCCCCTCGCCGGGCTCCAGACCGGCATCTCGCTCCGCGACCGTCACATGCGCGAGAAGTACCTCGAGGTGGAGAAGTACCCCGAGGCGGTGCTCGAGCTCCCCTGGTCCGGCGTGAAGCTGCCCGAGGATGGCCAGACCGCTGAGGGAAATGCCGCCGGGAAGATGACCCTGCACGGCAAGAGCCATGACGTCCAGGTGAAGTACCGGGTGACGAGGAGCGGGACCAGCTACCAGGTCAGCGGGAACGTGCCCCTGAACCTCAACGACTACGGCATCGCGGTGCCGAGCTACTTCGGGATCACGGTGCAGCCGGACATCGACACGAGCGCCTCCTTCACCGCGGAGCACGCTTGAGCCTGGACGTGCGGCGCACGAGCGACGCTCCTCGAGCATCCCCCTGGTGCGGGGGGTTGAGCCTGGACGTGCGGCGCGCCCGTCTCGCCCTGCTTCTCGCGCTCGTCCTCCCGGGAGCCGTGGCCCACGCCTACCCGTGGCTGATCCGCGAGGGCTACACCAACTGCAGCGGCTGCCACGTGGACCCCTCGGGCTGGGGCCTCCTCACCGAGTACGGGCGGGCCCAGGCCCAGATCGTCCTCCCCACGCTGTGGGGAAAGAAGCAGGAGGACGTGGAACCGACCCGGGGGATCGCCTACGGGGCAGTGCCGCTCCCGAGCTGGCTCGACGTCGGGCTCTCGCTCCGCGGCGCGGTGCTCGGCACCTTCAACGACCAGGGCACGACCTGGCGCGACATCCTGATGATCGCCGACCTGCGCGCCGGCGTGACGGCCGGGCCGTTCCTCGCCTCGGTCAGCCTCGGCTACGTCCCCACCGGCGCGACGCTGGCCGCGGTCACCAACCAGCCCCGGGACAACCTCGTCTCCCGCGAGCACTGGCTCGGCGTCCGGCTCGACGACAACAAGGTCTACCTCCTCGGCGGGAGGATGGACCTGCCCTTCGGGCTGCGGAACGTGGAACACAACTCGTTCGTGCGGAGCTCCACCCGCACCGACACCGACTCCTACCAGCAGTACGGCGGCCAGTTCGTCTGGGACGGCCCGGGCGTCCGCGCGGCGGTGATGGGGATCGCCGGCAACTTCCTCATCCGCCAGCCCGACTACCGCGAGCAGGGATACTCGGGCTACGTCGAGGGCGCCTTCGGCCACGCGTTCACCCTCGGCCTCAGCAGCCTGGCCACCCACGCCAACCTCGGGCTGCCGTCCATCTCCAACCCCTACGTGTTCTCCGACCCGTTCTACAACGCGTCAGACGTGTGGCGGCAGGCGCACGGTCTCTTCACCCGCTGGCACGTGGGAGGTCCGTGGGTGCTGCTCGCCGAGGCGGATCTGCTGGTGCAGAGCGCCTCGGGCGTGAAGCGTGACTGGGGAGGGACCGCCTTCGCCCAGGCGGACTACGAGCCCATCCAGGGCCTGCACTTCATCTTCACCGGTGAGGGCCTCCACCAGTACGAGGTCACCAGCTACGGCGGTTGGTTCAGCGTCTCCTGGTTCTTCTTCACCTACTGCGAGGCCCGGATCGACACCATCTTCACCGAGTACGGGATCCAGGGCGGGGGGCACCAGCCGAACCTGAGCATCCTCGGGCAGCTCCATTTCTCGATGTGAGGTGCACCACGGGCGACGGGGTGTCCGGTTCCGGTACACTGTCCCCCGTGGCCCGCAGCGCGCGGCTGGCATGGTGGTTCGCGGCCCTGGTCCTGTTCCTGGCGACCCCGGCACGGGCCGCCCGGACGTTCCACCTCTTCCTCGACGAGTCGCAGCTCGTCCCCGAGGGAGGAATCGAGCTGGAGCAGTGGGTCTGGGCCTACGGGCGGGTCCCCAACCGCATCGACCGGCCGGCCTCGATGTGGCTGTGGTGGGGCCCGGCGGTCTCGGTCTCGAACCATCTCGAGTTCGAGCTCCCGCTCCAGGTCGTCGCCATCCCTGACGACACCTATCTCCACTCCTTCAGCCTGGTGGCGCGCTACCGGATCTTCCCTCGCGAGGACGATCAGGGCTGGCAACCGCTCATCCGGGTGGCCTACCAGCAGCCGCTCGATCCCGCCGCGGGGCCGCCCGCGACCGAGGTCACCTTCGTGCTGACGGTGGGAAGCCTCGCTGGCGTGCGGACCACCCTCAACCTCGGAGTGTTCATGGGCATGCCGTTCCTCCAGTCGAACGCCTCGGGCAGCTTCTCGGTGCTCGGGAAGGGAGGGCTGGGGGTGTCCTTCCCGCTGGGCACGGAGTGGCGTCTCGCCGGCGAGTTCTTCGGGCAGCTCCCCATCCACGGCGACACCCGGCCGAGCACCGGGCAGATGTATCTCGGTCCCTCGGTCGCCTGGACGCGGGGTCCGTTCTGGATCACCTTCGGGTCGCTGTTCGGTCTCACGAACGATTCGTCCCGGTACTATCCACGGGTGCTGTGGGGCATCGCACTCTGATCCCGACGGTGTTGCTCCTCGCGGCCGCGGCCGCCGGGGGCGAGATCCGTGGCTCGGTACAGATCGCCGCGCCGGACGGGGGCGTGGAGCCGGTCTCCGCCCAGCCGATCGTCGTGTACCTCACCGGGTTCCGTCAGCCTCCGCTCGCCGACGAGCCGGTGATCAGCCAGAAGGACAAGACTTTCATCCCCGACCTGCGGGTCATCGTGGCCGGCCAGTCGGTGCAGTTCACCAACGACGATCCCTGGGTGCACAACGTCTTCTCGACCTCGGCGGCGCGGCGCTTCGACCTCGGCCAGCCCGGTCCGCACGAGACGCGCACCGTGACCTTCTCCAACCCGGGGCTGGTCGACGTCTTCTGCAACATCCACGAGCAGATGTACGCCAACGTTCTGGTGCTGCCGAACAGGGCCTTCACCCGGGTGGCACCGGACGGCACCTTCGTCATCAAGGACGTCCCTCCCGGCCGCCATCCCCTGCACGCCTGGGGGCGGCACATCGAGCCGTTCGAGATGGAGGTGGTGGTGACCGAGGGCCGGCCCACCGAGGTGCAGCTCGCCCTCCGGCCGCGCATCTTCAACCCCGCGCACCTCGACAAGTTCGGCCGGACCTACCGGAAGCGTCCCGGCTACCAGCCATGACCACCCCGGCGCTCGACCTCGAGGACGGCCACCTCGACGAGAACGCGATCGCCCGTCACGTGGGAGGCGAGGCCACCGACGCCGAGCGAGCACGGGTGGCGGAGCACATCGACGGGTGCGATCGCTGCCGCGAGCTGCTCTCGGCGCTGGTGCGCACCCTCGTCTCGGCAGAGGACGACACCCCGCCGAAGCGCACCCTGCCTCGTGGGACGAATCTCGGCCGGTACGTGCTCCTGGACCAGGTGGGCCGGGGCGGGATGGGCGTGGTGTACAGCGCCTTCGATCCCGAGCTGGACCGCAAGGTGGCGATCAAGTTCCTCCGCGGCGGCCGGGGGAACAGCGCGGCCGCCGCACGCGCCCTGCTCCTGTCGGAAGCCCAGGCCGTCGCCCGCCTCTCGCACCCGAACATCGTCACCGTCCACGACGTGGGCACCTTCGACGGCGAGGTGTTCTTCGCCATGGAGTACGTGAAGGGCGAGACGCTGCTCCGCGCCCAGCGGCCCGGGCTGGCGGCGCTCCAGGACACCCTCGCCCTCTACCTCGCCGCCGGGGAGGGGCTGGCCGCGGCGCACCGGGCAGGCATCGTCCACGGGGACTTCAAGCCCGAGAACGTGCTGGTGGGCGAGGACGGGCGGGTGCGGGTCACCGACTTCGGCCTTGCGCGGGCGGTGAGCGAGCACGCGCCCCGCTTTGCCGGCACCCCGGCGTACATGGCGCCCGAGCACTGGCGTGGCTTTCCCTCCGACGTGCGCAGCGACCAGTACAGCTTCTGCGTCGCGCTGCTCGAGGCCATCGAGGGCCGCCGGCCGGAGGAGGTGGAGGAGGCCTCGCCCACCCGGCCGCCGGATCCGGTCTCGCTCCGGCGCCGGGCGCTTCCGGCCCGGGTGTCGCGCGTGCTCGCCCGGGGGCTGGCGGTGGACCCCACCCAGCGCTGGCCGTCGATGGACGCGCTCCTCGACGCGCTCCGCGAGGCGCGGCTCCCCTTCCGCAAGAGCACCGCGGCGCTGGCCATCGCTCTCCTCGTCGCCACCGCGGCCGCCTGGGTGCAGCACGCGGTGTGGGAACGCCGGGTGGACCACGAGCTCTTCGCCTCCGCGGCGCGAGTCCCCGAGCTGCTCCGGAGCCAGAGCGAGCTCACCGACCTCCTGGTGCAGGCCGGGCTGCGCGCCGAGGGGGTACTCAAGGCGCTCGGAGATGCCAGCAACATGGACGCTGCTCTGGGGCTGGCGGAGGACGAGAGCCGCGACCAGCAGCTCGCCGAGGCCCACAACGCGCTCCGCTCCGCGGACCTGCCGGGCCTGAAGACCCGCGACGTGCTGCTGGTCGCGAACGCCTGGGGCCGGGTGGTGCTCAACCACGCCGCCCCGGACGCCTTCGGAGGGCCCGCCCCCGCGCTGCCCCTGCTCATGGAGACGATGGAGGGAACGCCCTCCGATGCACTCTGGTCGTCGACCACGCTCGGGCGTCTGGGCCTGCCGCTGGTCACCGAGCCCCGGGAGGACGACCTGCTGCTCGTCTCTGGACGCCCGGTGATCCGCGGACAGTCCATCGTCGGGATGGTCCTCACCGGGCGCTGGGTCGACGGCGGCCTCTTGGAGGAGCTCGGCCGGGCAGCCGGGGCGGAGATCGTCCTGCACTCCGCGGATGGTGGCTGGGCCGGCGCGCGCTGGACGGAGACCCCTCCGCTGGGGCGGGTGGTCGAGCTGCAGCGCGGGGGAACGACGCTCCGGGTGCTGGGGATCCGCCTCGGCGGCGAGGGCACGCGGACCCCCGCCGGAGAGGCCTACGTTGTCCGGATGCTCTCCGCCGAGGAAACCCGCGGGCTGGGCGCGGCGTGGCTGCGCTGGCTCCTGGCGCTCGCCTCGCTGGGGGTCCTCGGGTGGCTCGGGTGGCTCACCCGGAGCTCTGGCTGGTACGGTCGCGCCCGGATTCGCCCCCCACCCTCGTGACCGCCTTCGCCCACGCCGACGCGTTCTGGGCCGCGCTCCCCGCGGCGCGCCACCCTCCGGAGCGAGCCTCCCTCGAGCGCCGGCTGGCCGAGCAGCTCTCGGAGGCGGAGACGCGCTGGCCCGGGCTCTCGGTGGACCGCCGCCGCTTCGTGGCCCACTGGGCGGCACGGCTCGCCCGCGCGGACGACCTCGGGGCCGCCGTCGAGCAGCTCCATCTCCCCGATCTGTTCCTGGCCTTCGCCTGCGCCGAGGGGGACTCCCGGGCCCTGCGCGATTTCGGGACGCTGCTGGGCACGATCGCTGGCGCGGTGCGGAGCGTCGACGCATCGCCCGCCTTCGTCGACGAGATCCTCCAGCGCCTGCGAACGCGGGTGCTGGTGCCCGACGAGGGGCGCACCCCGCGGATCCTCGACTACGCCGGGCGCGGCTCGCTGGAGAACTGGCTCCGCGCCGGCGCCCTGCGGCTGGCGCTCAACGCCCGGCGGGATGCGCGGCGCGGACCGGAGCAGCTACCCGATGCTTCGCTGTTCGAGCCGGTGGCCCCCACCGCCGACCGCACCTTCGAGCTCCTCCGGGGCAAGTACGCCGCCGAGTTCGGACGGGCGCTCCGTCAGGCGTTCGGCTCGCTCGAGTCGCAGGAGCGAAACGTGCTCCGCCTGCACTTCATGGAGGGGCTGAGCCTCAACCAGATCGCCGCCATGTACCAGGTGAACAAGTCCACCATCAGCCGGCGGATGGCGCGCGCCCGGGAGCTCCTCCTCGCGCGCACGCGATCGGCGCTGGAGAGCGCGCTGGCGCTACCGCCCGCCGAGCTGGACAGCCTGCTCGAGCAGCTGGGGCCCCGGCTGGACGTGAGTCTCAACTCGGTGCTGAACCCGAGTACCTGACGGCGGAGACCGGCTCTCCCTCCGACGGCTCGGTGTGCACCATCACGTCCACGTCGAGGACCGCGTCGTGGATGGCGTCCTCGGCGGCGTGGGCGATCTCGTGGGCTCGCTCGACGGGGAGCCCGCGCGGCACCTGGAGGATGACGTCGGCGAAGGTCTTCGGGCCCGAGCGGCGGACGCGGACCTGCGACACGCCCTCCACCGCGTCCACGCCGGCGGCGGCCCGGGCGATGGCCTCCACCAGGCCGGTGGGCGCGGCGTCGAGGAGATCGTCCACCGCCTTTTGCCCGAGCCGGATGCTGACCAGTGCGGCGATCCCCGCCACCCCGAGCGCAGCCACCGCGTCCGCCCGGGCGAGCCAGGCGTGGCCGCTGCGGTGCGAGAGCCAGACCCCGCCCAGCCCCAGCAGGACCACCGCCGAGGACCAGACGTCGGTCGAGAAGTGCAGCGCGTCGGCCTCGAGCGCCTGGCTCCGGTGGCGCTCCGCGGTGCGGGCGAGCGCCCGCGAGCGCGAGACGTCGATGACGATGGAGATGGCCATGATGCCGAACGCCCACGGCGTGGCCTCGACGTGTCCGCCGCCGAAGAGCAGCCGCTTCCCCGCCTCGTAGGCGATCCAGACGCAGGTGGCGAGGAGGAGACCGGTCTCGAAGAGGGCCGAGAAGTTCTCGATCTTCCCGTGGCCATAGAGATGGTCGTGGTCGGGAGGCTTGGAGGAGGCCTGCACCGCCCAGAAGGTCATCAGCGCCGCCACCAGGTCGATGCCCGAGTGGGCTGCCTCGGAGAGGATGCCGATCGAGCCGGTGGCCAGCCCCACCACCACCTTCATCGTCGTCAGGACCACCGCCGCGCCCACCGAGCTGAGCGCGACGAGGTTCTTCTCCCGCTGTGCGGCGGCGGGTTCGTGCGAGGCGGCGTCCACCAGGGAGCCGGATGTACCACGGCGGCCGCCCGGGTCGTTCAGGGACGGTCGGTGGGCGCGCGCGAGCCCGGGCGTGGTACCGCGCCCTGCGGCTCCGGAGGACGGGTGGCGGAGATGCGCTGCGCGAGGAACCGGCGCTCGGCGTCGTTCCGCGCCAGGCGCTGGGCATCCCGGAAGTGCTTCCGGGCCACGGCGCTCCGTCCGCGCCGGAGCTCCAGCTCGCCCAGCGCCGCCGGATAGAACGGATAGCGGGCCAGCTGCCCCGCTCCGGACAGCGACCCCAGCGCCTCGAGCCCTCGCTCGGGTCCCTCGAGCTCGGCCAGGGCCACCGCGCGGTTCAGGGCCACCACCGGCGACGGGCGGACGCGCAGAAGCGCGTCGTAGAGCTTCACGATCTCCGCCCACGGCGTCTCCTCGGCGCTCGGGGCCAGGGCGTGCGTCGCGGCGATGGCCGCCTCCAGGTGATACTCGGACACCTCGTCGCCCCGAGCCGAGGCCTCGAGCAGGTCGAGCCCCCGGGCGATCAGCCGCGCGTCCCAGCGCCTCCGGTCCTGCCGCGCCAGGTCGGTGAGCTCGCCCGCCTCGTCCATCCGAGCCGGCAGCCGCGCCGCGTGGAGGAAGAGCACCGCGGCCAGAGCGTGGGTGGCCGGGGTCGCCGCCGGGGCGTGCTCCACCAGCAGCGTCACCAGCCGGAGCGCCTCGCGGCAGAGGTCGAGCCGCACCACCGCGTCCGGCGAGGCACCGTGGTAGCCCTCGTTGAAGAGGAGGTAGAGCGCGCGGTGCACGGCGGACAGCCGGGGCTCGAAGTCGCGCGCGGCGAGCTCGAACAGCCCCGCGGAGCCGGCGAGCACCTTCTTCGCCCGGGAGAGCCGCTTCTCCATCGCCGCGTCGGTGACCAGGAAGGCGCTGGCCACCTCGTGGGCCGAGAACCCGCCCAGGAGCGAGAGCACCAGCGCGACCTGGGCGTCCTCGGAGATGTCCGGATGACAGCAAGAGAACATCATCCGCAGCTCGTCGTCCTGGAGCGCGCGGGGCAGCCCGGGCTCGGCGGCACCGGCTCCCTCGCCCTCGGCCTCGGCGTCGGCCAGCCGGCCGATCTCCGGGGCGAACCTCCTCGCCGTCCGCTCGCGGCGGAGCAGGCTGATCGCCCGGTTCCGCGCCGCGGTCATCAGCCACGCCGAGGCATTGTCCGGCACGCCGCGGAAGGCCCAGACCTCCACCGCCGAGGCGAGCGTCTCCTGGACCGCGTCCTCGGCCAGCGCCAGGTGGTGCACGCCGAGGATGCGGGTCAGGGTGGCCACGAGCCGGCCTGACTCGCGGCGGAAGAAGTGCTCGTCCGGAAGCGCGGTCGTCACATCTGCCGGATGGGTCGGACCTCGACCATCCCTCCGTAGGTCAGCACGGGGCAGCCGGTGGCCACGGCGCTGGCCGCGGCGAGGTCGCGGGCCTGGACGATGGTGTAGCCGAGCACGATGTCCTTGGACTCGGCGTAGGGGCCATCGTGCACCGTGCGGCCTCCGTCCTTGACCACCGCCCCGCGGGTCTCGAGCGGAGCCCCGAGCGTGCGGAGGGCCCCCTTGCTCTCCAGCTCCTTGAACCACGCGGTCCACTTCTCCAGGCGCTCCTGCATGCGCCGGGCGGAGTCGGGCATGTCCGGTGAATCCGCCGGAAGCCGGTAGAGGAACAGAAACTCGCTCATGACCTCGCTCCTTCGTGCGCGCGAACGTCGCGCGCGTAAGCCTGCAACCATCCCAGCATGCGAGCCCAGCCGAAGGCGTGCTCGGCCGCGGTCGCGTGCAGCCCCCGGAAGCCCTCGTGGGTGACCGTCAGCCGGCTGCCGCCGGCGCGGCGCTCGAGGGCATAGGTGACCAGCGTCTCCCGCCGTCCGAGCGTCGGGTGGTCGAACTCGTACCGGCGCGTCTGGACGATGCGATCGGGTGGATCGAACTCCACGAACTCCCCGGCGGCCGGGAGCTGTCCGCCGTCCACCGGGCAGACCAGCACCCGCCACGAGCCGCCCGGGCGGAGGTCGGAGCTCCAGTCCCGCATCCGGTACGTGTCCGGCGAGCCCCACCACCGCTCCGTCTCGGCGGTCACCAGCATCCGGTACGCCCGCTCCGGCGAGCAGGCGAGGTCCACCGTGGCGGTCACGGTTCCACTCCCTGGCTCGATGCTGCTCCGGGCGTCCGGCACGACCACGTCGTTCATGCTTCGCTGCATCCGCGTGTCTCCTTTGCCGAGCTGCGCCATCGACGGGTGAGACGCGCGGGAGAGCGCCCGTCGGACAGGGAGCCGGAGGGGAGGAGAATGCCCCGTCCCGGCGGCACCTTACTGCCCCAGGGAGCGCGGGGCTGGTTCGCCGCCGGGTCAGAGCGTCTGCCGCAGGCGGCGCAGGATCGAGGCCAGCCGCTGCTCGTCCCGCCGGTAGAACGTCCACTGCTTGATGCGCTTCGCCCGGACGAGCCCCGACTGCACGAGCAGGCGCATGTGCTCGCTCACCGTCGGCTGGCCGATGCCCAGCTTCTCGGCGATGAGGAGCCCGCACACGCCGTCCTCAACCAGATCTCCGTCCACCTGCGGCCGGAAGTGGCGGGTCGGCTCCTTGAGCCAGCGGAGGATCTGCAGGCGGCGGTCGTTGCCGAGCGCACGGAGCGCGTCGAGGAGCTCGGGCCCCGGTGCGACCCGGGGGCGCGCGGCGCGGCTCACGCCTTCCGGTCCGCCACGGTCATCTCGATCTCCACTGCGGCGCCCATCGGCAGCTCGCGGACCGCGACCGTGGTCCGGGCGGGGAACGGCGGGCGGAAGTAGCGGGCGTAGACCTCGTTCATCGCGGCGAAGGACTCCATGCTCGTGAGGTACACGCCCACCCGGAGCACTTCGTCGAGCGAGGAACCCACCGACTCGAGGAGCGCCCGGATGTTCTCCAGGGTGCGCGCCGTCTGCGCCGCGACGTCGCCGGAGATCAGGCGGCCGGTCCCGGGGTCCAGCCCCACCTGGCCACTGAGGTAGAGGACCCCCGGCCCGCGTACCCCGGCCGAGAACGGCAGGCCCGGAGGACGGTCACCCTGGATGACGTCACGCATCGCCACGCTCCCTCAGCGGCCGAGATCGACCGCGGTGGTGTTCCCGCCGCTGACCACGACGCCCACGCGCTCTCCGGGGCGAAGGCGCACCTTCCCCGCGAGGAGCGACGCCAGCGCCGCGGCGCCCCCGGGCTCGGCCACCACCCGGAGCACGTCCCACAGCCGGCGCTGCGCGGTCCGGATCTCCTCGTCGGTGAGCAGCGCCACCGAGGCCACCGTGTCCCTCAGGAGGGCGAAGGGCCGCTCGCCGATGCGCCGCGGGGCGAGGCTGTCCGCGGCGATTCCTCCCACCGGCGCGTCCACCGGGCGCCCCGCCTCGAGCGCCCGGGTGAGGGTGGGCGCCAGCTCGGGCTCGGCGCCGACCAGGCGGACGCGCGTCCCGTACCAGCCGGCGATCCCGCCGAGGAGCCCGCCCCCGCCCACACCGACCACCAGCGTCTCCAGCTCGGGAGCCTGCGCCTCCAGCTCGAGGCCGAGGGTGCCCTGGCCGAGGAGCGTCTCGTCCTGATCGAAGGCATGGATGGTCATCCCCTCGCTCCGGCGGACCCAGGCCTCGCTGGCGGCGAGCGCCTCGGCGTAGGACTCGCCCTCCACCACCAGGTCCGCGCCATAGCTCCGGATGCGGTCGATCTTCGCCGGCGACGAGATGTGGGGGACGAAGATCTTCGCCGGGACGCCGCGGCTCCGGGCGGCGAAGGCCACGGCCACCCCGTGGTTTCCTCCCGACGCCGCGACGACCCCGGCGGGCGGGACGGGCCGCAACAGGAGATTGGCGAAGGCGCCGCGGGTCTTGAAGGAGCCGGCGTGCTGCAGCAGCTCGAGCTTGAGCGTCACCGCCACCCCGGGGAGCCCCAGGTCCTCCCCGGCGAGCTGGACCACCGGCGTCCGGCGGACGTGGGGGCGGATCAGCTGCTCGGTGGCGGCGATCCGGGGGCGGAGGTCGGGGCTCATCTCGCCCGATGTACTTCGTCGATTGGCGAAGTGGCGATACAGCCGCCCTCGCCGGCGACCGGAACAGGCTTGCTCCGGGTCCACCAGGCGTAGGCCGGCAGTCCGCTGGCGATGAGCAGGAGCCCCAGCGCCGAGCGCACCGGGGTCTGGACCAGGGTGACCGCAGCCAGGCCCAGGCAGCTGGCGATGAACGCGCCGGTCGTCCAGGGATGTCCCCACGCCCGGGCGGGCCGCGGCGCATCGGGACGCCGCCGACGGAGCACGAAGACCGCCGCCGCCGTCGCCGCGTGGAAGAGGACGCCGGCGAAGACGACGGTCGTGTACAGGTCGGCGTACGTCCCGGAGAGCGCGATCGCCGTCCCCAGGGCGCCCTGGGCCAGGAGGCTGTTGGACGGGGTGTGATGCCTGGGGTCGATGCGCGCCAGCGCCCGGAAGAAGACGCCGTCCTCGGCCATGGGCTGGTAGATGCGCGCGCAGCAGAGGATGTTCGCGGCGAGGCACCCGAACATCGAGAGCAGGATGATCACCGCGACGGCGCGGGCCGCCCCGGGCCCGAGGAGCGCCGAGGCCGCCGCCTCCCCCACCCGCGAGGTCCGGGCGAGCGTCCCCACGTCCAGCGCGCGCAGGTAGACCCAGTTGATGGTCGCGTAGAGCGCGGTGACGACGGCGATCCCGAGGAGCAGTCCCCGGGGAAGGTTCCGCTCGGGGCGCCGCAGCTCCCCCGCGGAGAAGGTGAGCACGTACCAGCCGTCGAAGGCCCAGAGCACGGCGACCAGCCCGAGCCCGAGACCCGCGACCAGGCCCTCCCGCGGGAGCGGCGCCCACCAGGTCGGGGCCGCGGGGCCAGGGACGGAGAGACCGATGCCGACCAGCGCCGCGAGCGCGGCGACCTTGAGCACCGTGGCGGCGTTCTGCACCCCGGCGCCCTGCCGCACCCCGAGCCAGTTGATGCCGGTGAGGCCGACGATGGCGAGCGCCCCAGTCGCCTGGGCGCCGTCGACGCTCCAGCGGAACCCGCCCGCGCCGAGCGCGAGGAGCTCGCGGTCGGGGGCGAAGCCGGGGACGAGCGCTCCGAGGTACTCGCCGAAGCCCACCGCGATCGCGGCGATGCCCCCGGTCATGATGACCAGGAACGAGGTCCAGCCGAAGAGGAAGCCCCACAGCCGGCCGTAGGCCTCCTTGAGGAAGTGGTACTGCCCGCCGGCCCTCGGGAACATCGAGCCCAGCTCGGAGTAGGCGAGCCCCCCGAAGAGCGCGAACAGCCCTCCCCCGACCCAGAGGATCAGAATCAGGCCCGGATGGGGCAGGCGCCGGGCGATGTCGCCGGTGATCAGGAAGATCCCGCTGCCCACCGTCGCGCCGATGGTGATCAGCGCACCGTCGACCGGGCCCAGCGTGCGGAGAAAGGTCGGGGCCGGGCCCGGCGCGTCCTGCACCCCAGCCGGGTGTCCGGCGGCGGTCACGGTCCCGAGCATCCTGCCATGGAACGCGCGGCGCGGAAGGGCATAGCCTGGGGGCCGGTGGACCCCTCGCTCGACGAGCTCCTGGCCGCGTTCGACCCCGGCCTCCCGCTGGAGCGCGCCCGCTCAGTCCCCTCCTCCTGGTACCGCGATCCCCGGGTCGACGCCCTCGAACGGCGGCACGTGTTCGGCGAGAGCTGGCAGCTCGTCGCGCGGATGGATCAGCTCGAGCGCCCCGGTGACTTCGTGACCGCCGACGTCGCCGGCGAGCCGATCCTCGTGCTCCGGGACGACGGCGGCGAGCTCCGCGCCTTCTTCAACGTCTGCCGCCACCGGGCGGCCTGCGTGATGACCGAGCCGCAGGGCAACGCGCGCCGCCTGCGCTGCCGCTATCACGGCTGGACGTACGACCTGCGTGGACAGCTCCGCGGCGCCCCCGAGTTCGAGGGGGTCGAGGAGTTCCGCCGCGAGGACCACGGCCTGGTCCCGGTGGCGGTCGACCGCTGGGGGCCGCTGGTCTTCGTCCATGCCGGAGCAACCCCGATCCCGCTGCAGACCTGGCTCGCACCGTTGCCGGAGCGAATCGGACAGCTCGAGGGACTGAAGTTCTTCGAGCGCCGCGAGTACACGCTGGCCTGCAACTGGAAGGTGTTCGTCGACAACTACCTGGACGGCGGCTACCACGTGAACTCGGTGCACCCCGCGCTGGGGAGCGTGCTCCAGTACTCGGAGTACCGCACCGAGTGCTTCGAGCGGACCAGCCTCCAGTCCAGCCCGCTGCGCGACGGGGCCGATGCCGCGGCCTCCGCGACCCGGAAGGGAGACCTCGCCCGCTACGGGTGGGCGTTCCCCGGGGTGATGGTGAACGCCTACCAGGCAGTGGTGGACACCAACGTCGTCTTCCCGCTCGGCCCCGACCGGTGCCGGGTGGTGATCGACTTCTACTTCGCCGATCTCGACGGCGACCGGGCGCGCGAGCTCGCCCGGCAGAGCGTGGAGCTCGGCCATCGCATCCAGCTCGAGGACCTGGGCATCTGCGAGGACGTCCAGCGGGGCCTGGCCAGCCGCTCCTACCGGACGGGACGCTTCAGCGTTCGACGCGAGGTGGCCATCCACCACTTCCACCGGTTGATCGCCGGGCGGCTGAGGGAGGGCGCCCGCGCCGCGAGCTGACGGTGTTGCCATCCGGGCTACGAGTTGCGACTGCCGCAACAGGATGACGCCACAACCCTTCGATTTTCCTAGGATGGAGGCTGGCATCCCACGTGCTTTTCCGCCGCCCTCCATG
>Ga0335079_10003789_pt1 | contig 17420 bp, 16 predicted proteins | sample Lox_Sample_33_FD_206719 | JGI IMG/M metagenome (GOLD analysis project Ga0335079, IMG submission 206719) | Soil microbial communities from Loxahatchee National Wildlife Refuge, Florida, United States - Lox_Sample_3.3 | ecosystem: Environmental > Terrestrial > Soil > Wetlands | place: USA... | reverse complement strand
GTCTTCGCGCTGCGCGTACTGAAATCGCTCGCTTCCCTGCTTCGCCTGGTTGACTCCATAGCGATCTGAGACTTGGGCCATCGGGGGCACATCTGACGTATCAAGTTCGTTCAAGCGATCGACATAATCCAGGATCGAATTCAGGTCGCGCAGCATGCTGCGGCGCTCGTCTTCGGTCAAATCCAGATTCGCGAGGTCGGCGACGTAGGCAACATCTTTTTCGGTGACTTTCATAGAAGAGGCATTCAGCAGCAGGAGCCCGCGCTTGTCACCACGAACTCGATTCTGCGAACGGGCTCGATGGTGTATCGATTAATTGCGCTCAAGTACTTCGGGGCGAGCGACTGCAGTTCCAGCTTCCATCGGACTTCGGGGACCGCGACTCGCAACACGCCGTCCAGAAAACTCACAGCCCGCGTTCGTTCGGCGACCGCCGATCCGCACACCACAGGCCAAGCCATCAGCGGCGCTTCCAGCGGCGGTGCCTGACGCAACGATCGCGCCACGATCTTTTCTAAGTCCGAACCGGCAGGTTCCACGCGCTTCTCCGCTCCCAGATCTCTGTGTTCTCTGTGGGAGAAGATCCTGCATTCATCTGCCCCGAGAGAATACTGGGAAGTCACGATTCTAACATTCGGATTTGAATCTTGATCTCACACCGGAAACTCTCTTCTTACAAACTCCAGAGCGGCGTCGCGCGAAGGCAAGCGGCCTTCGAGTTGCGCATCCTCAATCGCATTCAGGATTTCCCTGAACTTCGGCCCCGGCCTATGCCCCTGCGCAATGAGATCGTCGCCCGTGACCAGCGGCCTGGGACGCATCGTCTCCGCCGGCATCTCTGTTTCTTTCTCGCGCAGAAAATCGTAAGTACTCAGGTTCCGATGACTCGCAAGGCAATCCGCGCGGTGCAGCGCCAGATGCTCCTCAAATCTCGGCATACGCATGAATTTTTTCAACGTCGATTCCTTCATGCGCCCGACGTGCCCAAATCGCATGTGATTGGCGACCAGCGCAAGAATCTGTTCGGTTTCGTCGTTCGAGAATCGCAAGCGTCGGCAAATTTCGGCTGCGATCTTCACCCCGACCTCGACATGGTCGTCGAACCGGATTCGGTCCGGACCTACGCGGAACGTAGTCGGTTTTCCGACGTCGTGCAACAACGCACCCCAGGCCAGCGTCATCGGGCAAGGCTGCGGCAAGTTCTCGAGCAGCAGCAGCGTATGCACAAACACGTCGCCTTCGGGATGAAACTCCGGCGGTTGCTCCACGCCCTTCATGGCCGAAATCTCCGGCAGAACCTGCTGCAGCAATCCGCTCTCATCGAGCAGCAACAACGCCCGCCGCGCGTGGCCTTCGGTCAGCATGCGCGTGAGTTCGTCTCGCACGCGCTCGCGCGAGACGACGCGAATCTGTTCCGCAAGTTTCCCGATCGCCGCAAGCGTCGCCGGATCAATTGCGTATTGGAAACGCGCTGCAAAGCGGATCGCCCGCAGCATGCGCAGCTTGTCTTCGGCAAAGCGCAGCTCGGGATCGCCGATGGTGCGGATGATCCCCGCCCTTAGGTCATCGCGGCCGCCTACGAAATCGATCAATTCGCCTGGCGCTGGCCCGCTGAGCGGATCGAGCAACATGCCATTGATAGTGAAATCCCGCCGCGCAACATCCTCGCGCGGATCGCGGCTGAACCGCACTTCATCTGGATGCCGACCGTCCGAATGGCCGATATCAGCGCGGAATGTGGCAACCTCGATAGCTTTCTCTAGGGAATCGCTCGCGAGGTCTGTCTCGGGAACGGGCACCAGCACCACTCCGAACTGCGCCCCGACTGCATACGTCTCGGGGAAGATTCGCATCACCTGCTGGGGAGTCGCATCCGTAGAAATGTCGTAATCCTTTGGGTCACGTCCCAGCAGCAGATCACGCACGCATCCGCCCACGAGATACGCTTGAAATCCCTGCTGGCGCAGGCTTTCAACGATCGAGGTCGCGAATTGTCTGGCATCCGATCTCACGAGGCCACACCAACTTCTAATAGTATAGAGACATGCCCGACGCCTACATCCTCGGCATCGAAAGCTCGTGTGACGAGACTGCCGCAGCGGTCGTGCGTTCGGGTGAGCAACTGATCTCGAATGTCGTGGCTTCCCAGATTGCCACGCATAAGCCATACGGCGGTGTGGTCCCAGAACTGGCGTCGCGCGAGCATCTGCGCGCGATTGTGCCTGTGGTCCGCCAGGCCCTCGCGGAAGCGAACCATAGTTACCAATCCGTGGACGCGATTGCCGTGACGCAGGGTCCCGGACTGGCTGGAGCTCTACTGGTCGGCATTAGTTATGCGAAAGCATTGGCTTTCGCACTCGAAAAACCGCTGATCGCCGTGAATCATCTCGAAGGCCACATTCACGCCGTGCTGCTGGAAGAGCGGCAAAAAGGAAATCGCGAACTGCAATTCCCGGTGCTGGCGATGGTCGTATCGGGCGGCCATACCCATCTTTACCTCGCGTCGCAAAAAGCTGACTCGTGGACGTACGAAAACATTGGCCACACGCGCGACGACGCAGCCGGCGAAGCCTTCGACAAAGTCGCCAAACTCCTCGGACTCGGCTATCCCGGAGGTCCGGTGATTGATCGTCTAGCGCCGCACGGCGACCCGCACGCCGTGAAGTTTCCTCCGGCGCAAATCAAGCATCGCGACCGCCGCGGTCGCCACGATGGCCGCGACGTCGATTCTGCAGACCAGCGTCCGCGCTTCGATTTTTCCTATAGCGGAATCAAAACCGCGATCCTGCGTTTCGTTGAAGCGCACGCCATGCGGAGCGCAATCGAAGCGCGCCGCATCTCTCTTGTGAAAATGATTAAGCCCAAGCTCGAAGATTATCTGGCGAACTGCGACCACGCGACTCTTGACCTCATCGCTTCTTTCCAGCGGGCGATCGTCGACGATCTTGTTGCGAAAACACTAGCGGCTGCCGAGGCGTACAACGTAGCGACACTCTTCGTCACGGGCGGAGTTGCCGCGAACCAGGAATTGCGGAGAACATTTGAAGAAGAAGGCGCAAAGCAGGGCCTGCAGGTTTACTTTCCATCGCGGCCTCTTTCCACCGACAACGCCGCCATGATCGCAGCGGCAGCCTATCCCAAATTTCTGTCTAAAGATTTGGCTGCGATGGATTTCTCAGCGGAAGCGGGAATGATATTGCGGTAGAGGCGCGTTCGGGCCCGGCGGCGAATCCCTTTTTTGTCAGCCCTTCTCGACTACGTCACCGCTTAAGCTTCGCTCTCTTCGATCCGCTCTTCGATGTTCATGTCCTTGAACTCGCTGGACTCGAAGATTTCGCCGCATTCCTTACACTCGACGAACTCGGAATCTTCATCGCGGCTCACGATTTGCACACGCAGATGCTTGCACGGCTGCTTCATATTTACGCTTTGAGGAGAGGCGGATGGCTTTAGATTCATAAATCCGGAAGGTTTGCCCAGGAATCGGCGAAGGGCGGTTTTTGCCGGAATTTTCCGGTATTTTAGAACGCCTTTGGGGCTTGTCAAGTGCCTTGCTGTTCCATGTTGTGAATTCGTAACGGGCAGTTCGAATTCGATTGCAGCGCTCCGCAGAGGTCATGATTGCGACCCAGGGTTAGCGTCCTCAGTGGTTCAACCGGTTTCCCGGGGGAGAAACCCGCTCCATCACGTTCGGAGCGAGGCTCGGGCCTCGCAAATTTTCGCGCCAGATGAAAATCCGACTCTTTTCGTCGTGAACTTGGAAGCTATTAAGGCTAATATACTTACCTTTTAATGCAGTTCTATTCCTTTCGCTGCCGGCCCTTGCCGCCTGCGCTAGAAATGGCATACAATAAATTACGACGAAAAAGGTCGTATTTGTACACGACCTAGTCGGTCGTATTTGACAGAGCGCAAACTTTGCTGAAGCTCACCAAAAAAGCCGATTACGCGCTCATGGCGATGAAGCATCTCGCCGAGCATGCAGAGGGTGGTTCGCGCAGCGCCAAGGATGTGGCTGATGCCTACGGCATCCCGCCCGAAGCTCTGGCGAAAATTCTGCAGCGGCTCGCGAAAGCCGGACTGCTGCAATCGCAACACGGTATTAAGGGCGGATATACCTTGGCGCGTGCGGCGCACACGATTTCGGCTTTCGAAGTGATCCGGGCCATCGATGGGCCCCTGTTTATCACGTCGTGCGTTACCGTGCGCGGCGAATGCGATCAGAGCGACCGTTGCAATATCCGCGAACCGCTGCGCAAGGTGAACGAAAGCATCGAGGCTGTTTTGAAGCGGATCAAGATCTCCCATATGCGGGAAGAACCCGAACCGGGCAGTGGCGAAAGTCAGAAGGCGGCAGAGTTGGTGACTATCACCTGAACCCGTGGAAAGCAGAGATTCATCCAAAGATTTAGAAACAGGAGACGCAATCAATGAGCACGGATGTTAAAGTCCCCCAGCCAGAAACGCAGAGCGCAAACGGCAAAGGCGTGAAGCTGCCCATTTACATGGATAATCACGCGACCACGCCGATGGATCCGCGTGTTCTCGAAGAGATGCTGCCCTACTTCATGGAGAAGTTCGGCAACGCCGCCAGCCGCAATCACTCCTTTGGATGGGCGGCTGAAGAAGGCGTCGAGACGGCTCGCGAGCGCATCGCCAGGTTGATCGGAGCGAATACCAAAGAGATTATCTTCACCTCCGGCGCCACCGAGAGCGACAACCTGGCCATCAAAGGCGTGGCCGAGATGTATCGCGAAAAGGGCAATCACATTATCACCGCGGTCACCGAGCACAAGGCTGTGCTCGATACGTGCAAGCGCCTGGAAAAGTACGGCTATCGCGTCACGTATCTGCCCGTGCAAAAAGATGGCCTCATCGATCTGGATGACCTGAAGCGCGCCATGGACGACAAGACCATTCTGGTCACGATCATGGCGGCGAACAACGAAATCGGAGTTTTGCAGCCGATCACCGAGATTGGCAAGCTCTGTCATGAGCGCGGGGTGATCTTTCACACTGACGCGACGCAGGCGATCGGGAAGATTCCGTTCGAGGTGATCAAGAACAACATCGACCTGGCATCGATCTCCGCGCACAAGATGTACGGACCCAAGGGCGTCGGCGCCTTGTATGTCCGCCGAAAGAATCCGCGCGTGCAGGTTTCCGCCATCATTGACGGCGGCGGCCACGAGCGCGGCATGCGTTCCGGCACGCTGAACGTTCCTGGCATCGTCGGCCTGGGCAAGGCCTGCGCCATCGCGCAAGAGGATCTGCCGCAGGAATCCTGTCGACTGGCTGGACTGCGCAACCGCCTCCGCGATCGCATTATGGGCAAGCTTGACGAGGTCTACATCAATGGCTCGATGGAACATCGGTTGCCGGGGAACATCAATATCAGCTTTGCCTACGTAGAAGGCGAGTCGCTGCTGATGGGCATCAACGATGTGGCGGTTTCGAGCGGATCGGCGTGCACCTCTGCCACGCTGGAGCCGTCTTATGTATTAAAGGCTTTGGGTACAGGCGACGACCTCGCGCATAGCTCGATTCGCTTCGGTATTGGACGTTTCAACACCGAAGCCGAAGTCGACTACGTAGCCGACAAGGTCATCGACACCGTTGAGCGCCTGCGCGAACTGTCTCCGCTCTACGAGATGGCGAAGGAAGGCATCAATCTGAAAGACGTGAAGTGGGCAGGAGAGTAATTCCAAATTCAGGAGCGAGTCCCGCAGGGACGGCATTACAGATCTCAGGAGAACGAAATGGCATATAGCGACAAAGTGATCGATCATTACAATAATCCCCGCAACGTCGGCTCGATGGATAAAAACAGCGCTGACGTCGGTACCGGTCTGGTTGGCGCGCCCGAATGTGGCGACGTCATGAAGCTGCAGATCAAGGTTAACCCGGAGACGAACGTCATTGAAGACGCCAAGTTCAAGACCTTCGGCTGCGGCTCTGCGATCGCGTCGTCCTCGCTCGCGACCGAATGGGTGAAGGGCAAGACAGTCGACGAAGCTCTCGCGATCAAGAACACCGAGATCGTCAAGGAGCTCTCGTTGCCTCCGGTGAAGATTCACTGCTCGGTGCTGGCGGAAGATGCCATCCGCGCCGCCATCGGCGACTGGAAAAAGAAGCAGGAAACGGCGAAGCCGGTGAGCGCAGAGGCGAAGTAAAGAAAGATCGTGCGGCGCACAAACGGGAAGGGCACGACTTCAGTCGTGCCGTAACCCAGCGCCTTTAGCCGGTGTGAAAAAATGCCAGTAGCCACAGAAAACCCGACTCCAGCCACAGCCAAGGGCATCACGATCACCGACAAGGCGATCGCGAAAATCCGCACGGCAATGGCCAAGGAAGGCATCTCGCCCGAGCTGGGCGGATTGCGTCTCGGTGTGCAGGGCGGCGGATGTTCCGGCCTGAGCTACAACATCCGCTTTGACTCGCAGCCGCGTGAGCGGGACCGGATTTTTCAGTTTGGCGATGTCCGAGTTTTCGTCGACCCGAAGTCATTCATCTATCTGCACGGTATGACCCTGGATTATCAGGAGACGCTGATGCAGCAGGGCTTTGTCTTTGTGAATCCGCAGGCTACGAAATCATGCGGCTGCGGAACTTCGTTCTCCGCCTGAGTACGTGTGGCAGGCCTTCCTGTGTGGCGCGGGCACTCCTGCCCGCGACCATTTGCGCCACCGGACACTTGCTGGCTGACAGGCTTCGGCCTGCGAAGGAATTGGAACGTGACGACTAAATCGACCCTGACCGCAATCGGACCCAAGCCGTTGCCCGCGGACACGCATTCGTGCTGGTCCTGCGGCTCGATGCGGGCTGCGCATTTTTGTGCGTCGTGCGGCAAGGTGCAGCCACCGCAGCCGGTCGACTACTTCACATTCTTTGGCTTGCCGCAGAAGCTGACCCTGGACGTTGCTGCACTCGAAAAGGATTTCTACGAGCTCAGCCGCCGATTGCACCCAGATCTGAACGCGCGCGCCGGAAGCATGGAGCAGGAATGGAGCCTGGAACAGAGTTCCCTGCTGAACGACGCTTATCGCACCCTCCGCGATCCGATCAAGCGCACGCAGTACTTGCTGAAGCTGGAAGGTGTGGAACTCGAGGAGCAGTCCAAAACAGCCACCGAGCAGGCTCGCGCAACCGGAGAAGTGAAGAAGCAGATTGTCCCGCCTGATTTACTGGAAGAAGTATTCGAGCTCAACATGCAGCTCGAAGAGCTCAAGGCGAACAAGAAGATGGGCGACAACGACGAGTCGCTAGTTACACAGATCGAGAAACAGAAAGTCGCCCTGGAAGCCAAGCATGATGCGCTGCTCGAGGAATTAAAAAAGTATTGGGCCGAATGGGACAGCTTGATCGAGCGCAATCACGGATCGAAAGCTCCGGCCGAAGAGCGCGGGAAAATCACTGCCAAGATGGTGGACGTTCTGAACCGGCGTAACTACATCCGCAATCTCGTGCGGGATGTAAATGCCGCGCTGGAAGGATGACACGATTGAGTCATTGATTCAGTGAATCATTGAATCAATGAAAATCAATGCAGCGGAGTGGCTTTTATTGACTCAATGACTCAATGGCGAAATGACTCAATGAGTTCTGATCACATCGTCGGCATCGACCTCGGCACCACGAACTCGCTGGTGGCGTTCATGCAGGGGGATATGCCTGTCGTCATCCCTGGCGATGATGGGTCGAATCTCGTGCCGTCTGTGGTCGCGCTGGATGAAAATAATCAGCCGGTGATCGGGAATTCCGCCCGCCGTTATCTGATCGAAACTGCCGAGCGCGCCGTCTATTCGATCAAGCGCCTCATGGGACGCGGCGTCGAGGACATCCAGGACGAATTGAAGCTGTTCCCTTTTCGCGTCGCCGAAGACCTACAGCCCGGTGAGGTCCTACGCATCCGTCTCGGCGATAAGACGTTTACTCCGCCGGAAATTTCGGCGCTCATCCTGCGTCAGCTCAAGCGCAATGCAGAACGCTATTTCGGCGCTCCGGTTTCGAAGGCGGTTATCACAGTTCCCGCGTATTTCAACGATGCCCAGCGTCAGGCCACCAAAGACGCCGGCCGCATCGCGGGACTCGACGTACTGCGACTCGTGAACGAACCGACCGCTGCCTCGCTCGCCTACGGACTCGACAAAAAGCAGAACGGCATCGTTGCTGTCTACGATCTCGGTGGCGGCACCTTCGACATTTCCATTCTCAAGCTGCACGACGGCATCTTCGAAGTCATTGCCACGAACGGCGACACTCATCTTGGCGGCGACGATATCGATAACCTCCTGATCACCATCGCACTCGACGATATCCGTGGCGATCTCGGCCTCGACCTCCGCCGCAATGCCGAAGCTGTGCAGGCCATCCGCAAAGCCGTCATCGATGCCAAGATCGCGCTTTCATCGCAGCCTTCCGTCAAGCTCGATATCGAGTTGCCGCAAGCCCAGCGATACCAGCGCGAGATCACGCGCGAGCAGTTTGAACAGCTGATTCAGCCGATCATCGACCGCACGGTTGGTCCGTGCAGGCAGGCTTTGAAAGACGCGAACTTCAAGCCTGAGCAGATTGACGAAGTCGTGCTCGTCGGAGGTTCGACGCGCATTCCCAAAGTTCGCGCTCTCGTGCAGGAGTTGTTTCATCGCGTTCCGCACACTGATTTGAATCCCGATGAAGTAGTGGCGCTCGGCGCGGCCGTACAGGCCAACATCCTCGGTGGAGGCTCGCAGGCCACGCAGAACATGCTCCTGCTCGATGTTACGCCGCTTTCGCTTGGCATCGAAGTTGCGGGTGGCGTTACCGACAAAATCATTCTGCGCAACTCGACGATTCCCGCGTCAGCGACGCAGTTCTACACCACTCAGATCGACGGACAAGCCAACGTCGCGATCCACGTTCTGCAGGGCGAGCGCGAACTCGCCAAAGATTGCCGCTCGCTGGCACGATTCGATCTGAAAGGTATTCCGCCGATGGCCGCGGGCATCCCGCGTGTCGAAGTGAAGTTCCTGATCGACGCCAACGGCATCCTGCATGTTTCTGCGCGCGAACAGCGCAGCGGAAAAGAAGCCGAAATTCAGGTGCAGCCGAGCTATGGCCTGACTGACGACCAGGTCGAGAGCATGATTCTGGATTCGTTCGACAATGCCGAAGAGGATTTCCACCGCCGTCAGGTGATCGAGGCGCGCAACGAGGCCGCAACCATTGTCGCTGCGCTGGACAAGGGCAAGAAGAGCCCAGCATGGGGACAGCTCACCAGTGACGAGAAGAAGCAGATCGCGAAAATGGAAAAAGCGCTGAACGCGGTCAAAGACGAAGACGATTACCACGCGATCCGCAAAGCCATCGACGCGCTGAACCAGGGCACAACGCGGCTGGCCGAGTTAATGATGGACTCTGCCGTCTCGACGGCACTGAAAGGCAAAAATATGGATGAGACGGATCTGGGCGAAGGCCCAACCGCGCCTCATCCGATGGCGAAAGCAGAATTTAAGTAGCCTCTGTGAAACTCTGCGTCCTCTGTGATTGCAATTCTTGCAACACAGAGAATACAGAGGAGCACAGTGGGAATCAGGAGCAGGCATGTCAGAAGACAAAACTAAAGGCGCCGGAGCGGCCACGGTGGAAGCGCCCACAGAAAATCTGGTCCAAATCACCTTCCTGCCGGAAGGCAAGACCGTGACGTTCGAGCACGGCAAACTGCCTTACGAAGATCACGGCAAGGAAGAATCAATTCTCGATATCGCCCTGAACTTCGGCATTCCGCTCGATCACGCCTGCGGCGGCAATTGCGCGTGCACGACTTGCCACGTCTGGGTCAAAGAAGGCGCCGAGAATCTTTCTGAGATGGACGATGACGAGGCGGACCGCCTCGACATGGCCGCCGACCTGCAATTGAACTCGCGTCTCGGATGCCAGGCCCAGATCGTCAAACCCGGCAAAGTCGTGGTTGAGATTCCCGCGTGGAATCGGAATTACGTGTCAGAAGAGCATCACTAGCAGGTTTCAACGTTTCAGAGGTTCAAAGTAACCAAAGCGGATCGCCTTGGTACTCTGAAACTCTGAAACCTGGCCTCACAGGAGCAACCATGCCCAAGAAACTCACCTGGGACGACGCTGAAGATCTCGGAATCGAACTCTCGGAAGCTCATCCTGAACTCGATCCGCTTACCGTCCGCTTTACTGACCTGCACCGCTACGTCACGGAACTCGGGGATTTTGGAGGCGATCCCAAGGCCTCGAACGAAGGCAAGCTCGAAGCCATCCAGATGGCCTGGCATGAAGAATTCCAGGACCGCACCCAGGACTAAGCCCTCCGCCACTTTTTACATTTTGGTGACAATTCTTTGGTCCTGCTTTTCTATGCTGCATTACACACGGCCCATTACGGGCCTTCTCTCTCCGGCCAAACTGGAAAAGGGCACGATCAGCTGATCGTGCCCTTGCTTTTTTTTGAAAAAGTGTGGCAGCTTAGCCGGCAGCGACCGGAGTTGTTTCCTCTACGTTGGCCTCGCGCAGGAATTTCGCAGCTTCTTCCGGCGGCGTGGGATTGATATAGAAGCCGGTGCCCCACTCGAATCCCGCGGTCTTGGTCAGCTTCGGCATGAACTCAATGTGCCAATGATAGTGATCGTTGGTCGGATCCTGCACCGGGGAGGTATGAATCACCAGGTTGTAGGGAGGATTGTCGAGCACCCGATCCGCCCGGCCCAGCAAGTCTTTCAATGCGCGCGCCAGGTTCTCGAACATATGCGACGAGGAATTCTCAAATGCGGACTCGTGCTGCTTGGGCAAAATCCACGTCTCGAAGGGAAACCGTGGAGCGTACGGCGCCAGCGTGACGAAGTTCTCGTTTTCCGCCACGACCCGGGTTCCTGTGTCCATCTCCTGCCGGATGATGTCGCAAAACACGCAGCGTTCCTTGTAGAGGAAATACTGCTTCGCGCCCTCGAGTTCCTGGGTCACGTTGATCGGCAAAATCGGGAGCGCGATCAACTGCGAGTGCGAATGCTCCAGCGACGCTCCAGCCGCTTCGCCGTGATTCTTGAAGATCAGAATGTACTTAAAGCGCCGGTCTTTCTTGAGATCGAGAATGCGGTCGCGGAAAGTCCACAGCACGTCTTCGATTCGCTTCGAAGGCAGCGTGGCGAGATTGGCATTGTGATCGGGCGTCTCCACGATGACCTCATGCGCTCCGATCCCGTTCATGCGGTCGAACATGCCTTCCGCCTGACGGTTGAGATTGCCCTCAATTCCTAGAGCCGGAAACTTGTTGGGGACGACACGGACCGTCCACCCCGGAGTATCGCGTTGCGGTGGCGGGCCTCCATTCGGATTCGGCCGGTAGGCCTGGATCTCCGGAGGTGTCTTGCTCTCGTTCCCGTAGCAGAAGGGGCAAAATCCGCCCTTGATTTTCATGTTCTCGCGGACGAAATCGGTCGGGCGCTTCGCCCGGTCCGTCGAGATAATTACCCAGCGGCCAACAATCGGATCTTTTCTTAGCTCCGGCACTCTACTAAACCCTTTCAGTAAACGCGCAAACTTTTATTTTACGCCGCCAGGGAGGCATTCTGAAACACTTCAATCTGAGGACGGGAGTTACGGCCGTCATAGTATACGCTGACGATGTCGAATCTCCACTGGCAGTCGGGCGGCATGCGCCGCAAGTATTCCCGAGCCGTTTCTGCCACTTCCCGCCTCTTGTGTCGATCGACAGCTGCCTCCGGAGTCTTCACTTCATGTGACGTCCGAGTCTTAACTTCCACGAAACAAAGTACGTCCTCATCCCATCCGATCAGGTCGATCTCTCCGTGACAGCGGGGCGAGCGAAAGTTGCGTGCGACCATCATGTATCCCAGCTTCCGTAGATGGAAGTATGCCTCTTCCTCCCCGCGCCGTCCGGTCCGATGCCGCTCAGGTTGCGGATCGTACGCCCGGAAGCGCCAGGCCAGCCAATCCATTCCTTGGATAACAATTCGCGTAACTGCGGCGGGAAGCATGGGGGAAGAAACTTGAGGATACCGGACGACCGGTCTGTGGAGATGTGATCGGACTCACATGGAGCCGTTCTTTGGGTCGCAAATTCCCGAATCAGGAACGGAAAACAGGAAAGCCACGGATTTGCGCGGATTCCAACGGATTGAAAAGGAATTGCTTGGGAATCCGCGCTCATCCGTGTGAATCCGTGGCGAAAGATTTTGAAGTTATGCCCCCACCGCCTTGATGCACTCTTCGAGCACATCCACGGCGACGTCGGCTTCTTCTTTGGTGACCACGAGTGCCGGGCAAATCCGGATCGTGCTCGGCCCGCAGCCCAGGAACAACACTCCGCGCTCGAAGGCCATCTCAACGATGCGGTCCCGCTCGGCGGCGCCATATTCCTTTGTGCCTTTGTCCTTCACGATGTCGACGCCGATCATCAACCCGCGCCCGCGCACATCACCGACCAGCTTCAGCTTCTTCGGCCACTCAGCCATGCGATTCAGCATATGATCGCCCACCTTCGCCGAGTTTTCGACTAGGTGTTCTTTCTCGATCACATCCAGCGTCGCCAGTGCAGAGGCAATTGCCACAGGATTGCCGCCAAAAGTCGAAGCATGCGATCCCGGCACCCAGTCCATGATCTCGGCCTTGGTCATGGTGACACCCAGCGGCATGCCGGATGCGATGCCCTTCGCCATGCAGACGATATCCGGCTCGACGCCGGTGTGTTCGACGGCGAACCACTTTCCTGTACGCCCCACGCCGCTCTGGACTTCGTCGACGACCAGCATGATGCCGTGACGATCGCAGATCCGGCGCAGTTCCCGCATGAAAAGCGTGGGAGCAACGACGTATCCGCCTTCGCCCTGAACCGGCTCGACAAAGATCGCCGCGACTTCCTCAGGAGCAAGCGTGGTCTTGAGGACTTTCTCCTCGATGAAGCGTGCGCAGCCGAGAGCAAAACTGTCCGCATCTTGTTGTCCGCCGACGCAGCCACGATATACGTCGGGATAACGCACGTGCGTGACGCCGGGCACCAGTGGCGCGAAACGACGCCGCTGCTGCGGCTTTGAAGCAGTGAGCGAGAGGGCGCCCATCGTCCGCCCGTGGAACGCGCCATAGAACGCGATGATGTTCTGCCGTTTGGTGTGATAGCGCGCCAGCTTCAGGGCGCACTCGATCGCCTCGGCGCCAGAGTTGCCGTAGTAAAAGCGGTGCGGGCCCTTCATCGGGGCAATCTTCGAGAGACGCGACGCCAGGTCCACCATGTTCTCGTAATAGAAATCCGTGCCCGACATGTGGATCAGTTCGCTGGCCTGCTTCTGAATGGCAGCGACGACGTGCGGATGGCAGTGGCCGGTCGAGGTCACGGCAATGCCGGCGGAAAAATCGAAAAACTCGTTGCCATCGACGTCGGTGACAACGATGCCGCGCCCACTCTTCGCGACCAGCGGATATGAACGGGTATAGGACGGCGAAATATACTTCTCATCGCCCTCGAGCACGCGCTTGGCGTTGGGCCCGGGCAGGGCGGTCCTGATTCTGGGACCGATTGCGGTCATAGCTTTGGTGGTCATTGGAGTCTCCCTTCGGAAGGCACGATGCAGTCGTGCCGCGAACAATCGGTTACCTGCTTCAGAGCCTTGAAAGGGTGCGGCTTTAGCCGCGCCGTTCTTGGCGACCTGAATGCCCCTGAGGACGAACCGGGAAGGACTAATCGCTACCGAAGAGATTGGGACGTAGCCGCGAAGGCAGATTGGCTCTGTACCGTCTGGGACACACGAGACAGTCGAGCCAGCACTCGCTGGACGCGTGAAGAGGATGCGAATTGGGATTCTTGCGCAGCATCGCAGACGCCGAACATTACAGCATGATTATAGCCGGACACTCTGCGCCGCGTAACCCCCTTCATACATCACGAAGGTCACAGGGTCGTGTGCAGGTGGTACCCATTTCATAACCCGAGCCCCACCGGACATATAATTGATTGGCCGCTTACGAGGATGCGGATGGCCAAATACCCGCTGGTTCTTTTCCTCTGCTGTACAATGCTCCAGCCGCTACGAGCTCAGGTTCGGCTTTGTATACCGGGGGTGCAGGAGCATGTTGCATCGAGGAAGCACCAAAGCTCAATTCGACAAGTGCTCTTTGAGAATGCCCCCGAACTCCCAGCGAGAACCCGCAGAGAGGCCCTGAGTGCTGTACAAAACCGCGATCTCAGTGAAGCGTTAACGGACGAAGAACTTCAGCAACTTACAGACGAGGTCGCTGAGCGGGTCCGGGCTGCGTATCAGGACGAAGGCTACTTCAAGGCTGATATAGAGGGAAAATCGATCGCGGTTCCTGCGCTTCAAGGGAAGAGCTATGACATTGAAGTTCGGGTCGTTGATCGTGGCGGACAATACCGGCTCGGAGAGCTGACTGTCATCAAGTCAACCCAGTTCTCCGCCCAGCAACTGCGCGACTTGTTCCCGATCGCTGATGGCGAAGTCTTCAGCCGCCGCAAAATTGCTCAAGGTTTGGAGAACATTCGTCGCCTTTACGATTCGCGGGGTTATATCGACTTCACCGCGGTCCCTAATGCCACATTCGACGTAACGAACGCAATTGCGAATCTCTCAATTGATGTTGATGAAGGCAAGCAGTTCCACACGCGCAATATCGCAATCATCGGTGTCGATGCTGAGAAGAAGATACAACTACTGCGTGAACTGAGCCTCAAACCCGGAGATGTCTACACTCCGAACGAGTTTGATCGACTGCTTCCGAATGTTCGTATCGATGATCCATGGGTCATGAATAAACGGATAGACGAGCGCGAAGGAACCGTGGATGTTGTCATCGACCTTCGACCAAAGGTAACCTGCCCACCTCCGACTGCTCCATGCGAGGTAAACGGCAAATTTCAGTCATGCTCAGACTGGTTCTAGCCGAGAATCTTACAAACCTGTCTCTTTACTTCTGCGCACGTGCCGCTTAGCATGGCTCCACTACTGGGGACACGCATCTTCTTGCTCGATCAGACCATCTCGCATTACCGCATCCTCGAAAAACTCGGCGGCGGAGGCATGGGCGTCGTCTACAAGGCCGAGGACACCCGCCTCGGCCGCTTTGTGGCCCTCAAGTTTCTTCCTGAGGATTTGGCGCAGGATCGGCAGGCGCTTGAGCGTTTCCGCCGCGAGGCCAAAGCGGCGTCCGCGCTGAATCATCCAAATATCTGCACGATCTATGATATTGGCGAGGAAGGCGGCAAAACCTTTCTGGTGATGGAATTCCTCGACGGCGCGACGCTCAAGCACCTGATCGCGGGCCGTGCGATGGAACTGGAGACGATCTTCTCCCTTGGCATCGAGATCGCCGACGCTCTCGACGCCGCGCACGCCGGTGGCATCGTTCACCGCGACATTAAGCCCGCCAATATTTTTGTCACCAAGCGTGGTCACGCCAAGATTCTCGACTTCGGCCTGGCCAAGGTAAAAGCAGGCCCACAGGAACCTGCGGCAATTCCCGATGTCACCGCTCCGACAGGTGTAGTTCTTGAAGAACATCTCACCAGTCCCGGATCGACGCTCGGCACCGTCGCCTACATGTCGCCGGAACAGGCGAAGGGGAAAGAACTGGATCCACGTACGGACCTGTTCTCCTTCGGCGTTGTGCTCTATGAGATGGCGACCGGCACTCTGCCCTTTCGCGGCGACACGTCAGCTCTGATCTTCGACGCCATTCTCAACCGAGCCCCGGTCGCTCCCGTTCGCCTGAACGCAGATCTTCCCTCGAAATTCGAAGACATCATCAACAAGCTGCTTGAGAAAGACCGCAATCTGCGCTTCCAGAGCGCAGCCGATGTCCGCGCTGACCTGCAGCGCCTCAAACGTGACACCGACAGCGGCCGCGCCATCGCGCAGAGCTCCGGGTCGATTCCGGCGCAGCCGGAGGTGCCCGCGGCGAAAGCGGCTTCCACGCCAGACATGCCGGCGCAGCCGTCCGCTCGATCGCATCCGGCGGCCTCCGCATCGGTCCTAAGCCCGGCGGCGCCCGGCAAGCAAAAGTGGCAGACGCTGCTTCCCATCGCCGCGGGAGTACTGGTCGTGCTGATCGGGCTCGGATGGTATCTGCGCTCGCGGTCGACAGGGCAGCTGACCGAAAAGGACAGCGTCCTGCTCGCCGACTTCGTCAACACGACCGGCGACGCCGTCTTTGACGGCACCCTCAAGCAGGCGCTGGCAGTGCAGCTGGAACAATCTCCATATTTGAACATCGTTCCCGATTCGAAGATTCGCGACGCGCTCCGGTTGATGGGCCGAAGCGGAGACGAGCGCATCACGAACGATGTGGCGCGGGAAATCTGCCAGCGGCAAGGAATCAAGGCGCTGCTGACCGGCTCGATCGCAGGGTTGGGAAATCATTATGTGATCTCTCTCGCTGCTCTCAACGGCGAGACTGGTGATGTTCTGGCCCGCGAGCAGGTGGAAGTCGACAGCAAGGAGCAGGTGCTGAAGTCCCTGGACGGGGCCGCATCGAGCCTGCGGCAGAAAATGGGAGAGTCGCTGGCTTCGGTGCAGCAGTTCGCCAAGCCTCTCGAACAGGCGACAACCTCATCCCTGGAGGCGCTGCAAGCTTTCACCCAGGGGGAAGATGAGCATCAGAAAGCGCGGGACGACGCCGCGATTCCGTTTCTGAAAAAAGCCGTCGAACTCGATCCGAACTTCGCCACTGCTTTTGCGACGCTGGGTGTGGCTTGCTTCAATCTCGGTCGACTCGCGGAGGGGGCTGGAGCAATTAAAAAGGCATACGAATTGCGCGACCGGGCCAGCGAGCGGGAGAGGTTCTATATCGAGGCGCACTATTACGATGAAGTGACATTCGATTTCGAGAAGGCGCTCGCGGTTTATACGCAATGGGCGCAAACGTATCCGCGGGATTCGGTGCCTTTGGATGATGCCGCTACGGCATGCGCTGCTTTGGGCAGACACGAGAAGGCTCTAGAGTTTGCCAGCGAAGCACACCGTGTGGATCCCCAGGACGGATACGGGTACGACAATCTGACCGGGGCCTATGAATCGCTGAACCGTTTCGATGAGGCAAAGAGCGTCGCGGAAGAAGCCATCGCGAACAAGGTGGATGGCTCGGGAGTTCATTTTACTCTCCTGGATCTGGGCTACATGCGGGGAGATCGCGCGGCTATCCAGCACGAGCTCGATGTCGTGAAGGGTGTGTCTTACGAACCCCTTATGATGATTTTCAATGCTGGCTGGAACACCTATCTGGGTAAAGTGAGAACTTCGCGTGAATTATGGGAACAAGCCCGGCGAAGTTTGATGGGAGCAGGGGCCAAAGAATTCGCGGCACAAGCCTTGTCAGTCGAAGCCTATGAAGATGCCCTGATGGGCCATGAAGACGAAGCGCGCCAGGAAGCAGCGCGATCATTAGGGATTTCT
>Ga0335079_10003788_pt1 | contig 17421 bp, 16 predicted proteins | sample Lox_Sample_33_FD_206719 | JGI IMG/M metagenome (GOLD analysis project Ga0335079, IMG submission 206719) | Soil microbial communities from Loxahatchee National Wildlife Refuge, Florida, United States - Lox_Sample_3.3 | ecosystem: Environmental > Terrestrial > Soil > Wetlands | place: USA... | reverse complement strand
ACTTCGGGCACGAGTGGCGAGAAGTCGGGCGCCTACACCGAGTTCGATGAGATCTGGAAAGCATCGATGACAGGTCACGGCCGGTATAACGTAACCATGGACAATGGGGACATGGTCTACTACACGTATGACACGTCGGGCCCCATGGATCCGAAGAAACCTGAGAGCAACAAGTGGAAGATCGTAAGCGGCACCGGAAAGCACAAAGGGGCCAAGGGCTCCGGTACGTGCTCCGGAAAACGGAACGAAGATGGTTCTTCCGACTGGGAATGTATGGGTACGACTGCAATGGGCGCGGCGCCGAAGAGCTAAACGAAATGGGGCGGCTGCGGTGACTATCGCAGCCGCTAATGCTCCGTGCTGCGGTTCGTAAACAGATGGCCAAGCTTTTCCTGCTTGGTCTTCAAATATTCATGAGTGTACTCGGTGGGGGCAACCTCGCAGGGGACGCGCTCGGTGACGCGAATGCCGGCGCGTTGCAGGGCCGCCACCTTGTCGGGATTGTTGGAGAGCAGACGGACGTCCTTAATTCCGAGGGCCCGAAGAATCTCGGCGGGCATGAGGAACTCACGCTGGTCGGCCTTGAAGCCGAGGCGCTGATTGGCCTCCACCGTGTCAAGTCCGCTGTCCTGCAAAGCATAGGCCTGCAGTTTCGCCATGAGTCCAATGCCGCGCCCTTCCTGTTGCTCGTAGATGAGAACGCCCGCGCCCTCACGAGCGATCATAGAGAGCGCCATCTCAAGCTGCTGGCGGCAATCGCAGCGCAGCGAGGCGAAAACGTCTCCCGTCAGACACTGGGAGTGAATGCGGACCAGAGGTGATCCGGTTTGCACGTCCCCCATCACCAGGGCGACGGCCTCTTCTGTCTTGGCCCCCGATATGCGCAATGCGAACCCGTGGATGAGGAAGTGTCCCCAGCGCGTGGGAAAGTCAGCGGAAGCAACCTGTTTTACTTTGATGGAACTCACTCTCGAAATTATATAGGGCGATTCCGGTCAGGAGACAGGATCGGGAGACTCAGGTGCAATCGGGGCAGCCGAATGAATGCGGATAATCAAGAATCCGACCAGCACGGCTGTGGTAAGCATGACCACCCGGACATAAAGCCCGGCATGAAAAAACTGGTCGCCAAAAGCCGTGCGCAACAGCCCCGAGGCGGCGCTCACGGTGCACATGCCGAAGTACAGCCTCTCGATCCAGCCGGATGAAATGAGAAACAGCCAGAACAGAATTGACGAGACGATCGCAAAAATCGCGCACAGAATCCAGGTCCCCGTGGGTACAGTCGCGGGCAGCCATATTCCCGCCGCCGGCCGGGCAGCGAGCATTTGTCGAAAAGCGATCAGCCAGAAGACGATGGAGTGAACCAGCGCAACAATGGCCCGCTTGCGGTTAGTCAGGATGGCGAATCCGTTCATGATGAAGGCTCAGTCTAACGAGCCGTTGAACATGGAAATGTGACGGGCATCACAACGGGGAGCCAAAACCGGGAGCGGCTGCTAAAATCGATGGCGTCGTAATTCCGCAGTGCAAACCCACGGCGAAGTGGGGCTATAGCTCAGCTGGGAGAGCGCATCGTTCGCAACGATGAGGTCGTCGGTTCGATCCCGACTAGCTCCACCAATCTTCTCAATTGCGTGCGTTGCTTCCCCTGTTTATGCCGGCTTCGGCGTTTGAACCACGTCTCCGTGAAACCCGGATCGACATACCTGCGACGACGCAATCGCGGTCCGCAAGGTCTCCAGATCGGCGTCGGGCATTGCGATGAACCGGAAGGCTTGTAAGCCGATCCGCGCGGCCGTGCACGGACACAACAATTCTGCCAGGCAGAGCACGGGGCCGGCGATCGTACAGAACATGACTTCGACGCCAGCGCCCGGATTGAGCGGCTTAAGAACCCTCAGCAAGCCTCCCGTGAGAGAAACGGTCTGAAGCCGGGCTGAGGTGTGTTGGCCGTCCGGGAATCGGAGGGTCGTCAGAGGCATGTCAGGAAGTTGAACGCGAAGGGCGCGTAGCGTCGTGCGCGGTTGGGGGGAGGTCATGGGTGGAAGTATGTTTCGGGGTAAGGCCAAGCGCCAGATTACGGAGGAAGTTGTACGTATTTCAGGATTGGACGGAACCGATGCCAGCTAGGTTTGCCCCTTTAGAAACTTGAAAGCCATCATTGGAAATGCGGCTTCAGACGCGGGGTGTGAGACGGTTCAGCCCGCACAAGCGAAGGGAAGGGTGGTTCCATACTTGTGGTAGCCACGAATCGTGAGGCGAATCACGCCCCGGACCTGCTCCTCCAAAGAGCCTTCATTCCTCAATTCGGCGATGGCGACGCGCGCGGAAGAGGAGTCGAGGGTTTGCCTGGACAAGCTTACGAATCGTCGCGGGTTTTCTTCATAGCATCGCACGAGATTGGCGAGAAGGCCGTCCTGGATGTCTTGGCAAATCATGAGGCAATCGTATGGGCATAAGGCGAAGCTCGCACTGGCCCTTCGGTGCCAGACATGGGTTACCGATGTTCATGTTGCATTTTGGCCGGTCGCCGCACATAGCATGTGAACTTGCAGCAGCGTTGCGGGCACGTCCATGTGGGTCAGAGCGTCCGCGTCACCTTGGAGAGAGCGCGCGGAGTGTCGGGATTCAGGCCTTTGGCTTCCGCCAGCAAAGCAGCGAGCAACTGGCCTGGAATTATGTAAGGAATGGGCGCCAGGAATTCGCCGATTTCCGGAAGTATGGGAATCGAGCGAGAGCATAGGCCCGCCAATTCCTGGTCCGAAGTGATGGCCAGAGTTTCAGCACGCGCCTCGCGCAGGCGTTCGACCAGAATCTTGATGCCGGGCATCATCGGACCGGGGCAGGCAAACAGGATCACCGGGAAGTGGCGTTCCACCATCGCCAGGGGACCGTGGAAGAAGTCGGCGCTTGAGAAGCGCTCAGCGACGACATAACAGGTCTCCATCAGCTTCAAGGCGAGCTCGAATGCGTTGCCATAAAGCAAGCCGCGGCCGATGACGACGCAGTTTTCCATGAATGTGTAACGAGGGGCGAGTTCGCGGATCATGCCTTCCTGTGCGAGCGTGCGCGCGCAGAGATCGGGGATTGCTTCGTAACCCCTTGTTACCGTGTTCGAGCCTGCCAGGGCGCCGGCGAGCATGTAGGAAATCATCATTTGACCAGTGAAGGTTTTAGTGGCCGCGACCGAGCGCTCACGCTCGCCATGGATGAATAAAGGCGCGTCCACCGTTTTCACGATCGTCGAATTGGGCTCATTCGTAATGCCAATGGTGAACGCGCCTCGCGCGCGGGCCTCGGTCAGCACGTGGTTGATGTCTTCACCTTCGCCTGACTGGGAAATTCCGACGACCAGGGCGTGATCGAGATTCAGTTTGGCATGGTAAAGGGTGTAGATGGATGGTGCGGCGAGGGACACGGGGATCCCGGTCGAAATTTCGAGCAGATAGCGCGCGAACTGCGCTGCATTGTCGGAGCTGCCACGGGCGACAAGAACGATAAGCCGGATATCGCGTTTGCGCAGACTGGTTCCCAGTTCGCCGATCTTGCGGCTCTCCTGTTGTAGAATGCGGGCCAGAACATCTGGTTGCTGGCGGATTTCTTCAAGCATCAACGACACGCACACACTCCTAAAAGAGGGGACTTATCGTTGCAGACCAGATCCCGGTGAACCTCTTAACATACTATCCGACAGCGTGTACTGCTGTATGTTTCAGGTCGTGATTCATTCAGGGCAAAAGCCTCCTTCCGGGAGGGCTTTATGAACTTCACCTTTCTTGACTGGTCGGCGGTCGTGGCATATTTGGCGGTCACACTGCTGCTCGGACTTTATTTCCGTTCGCGCTCGGGGCGCAGCCTGGACGACTATTTTGTTTCGGGCCGCGATGTGTCATGGTGGCTGGCCGGTACGTCGATGGTGGCGACCACGTTTGCGGCGGACACGCCGTTGGTGGTGACGGGACTCGTTTATGCGCAAGGCATTGCCGGAAACTGGATCTGGTGGAGTTTTCTGCTCTCCGGAATGATGACGGTGTTTTTATTCGCGCGCCTTTGGCGGCGTTCTGGATTGCTGACCGATGTGCAATTTGCCGAATTTCGCTATGCCGGGCGGCCAGCGGCTTTCTTGCGTGGGTTTCGCGCTCTCTATCTTGGCTTGCTGATGAACTGCCTGATCCTGGGGTGGGTCACGAAGGCGATGACCTCGATCGTCGCCGTTACGCTGGGCGTCAGCGACCCAAAAGCACTGGCCATCTGCGTTTTCTTCCTGATACCGTTCACGGGGCTGTATGTCGCGCTGGGCGGGCTTTGGGGTGTTTTGTGGACCGACCTTTTTCAGTTTGTTCTGAAGATGTCGATCGTGATCGGCGTGGCATGGTACGCGGTTGCTGCCTGCGGGGGGATGCGCGCCATGCTCGACAAGCTGGCCAGCGCGCGGGCCGCAGTACCGGGAGCCGCCGACGTCACGGCATTCTTCCCCGACTTTTCGCGTCCTATGACGGCGCAGCCGCTATGGACCCTCCCGGCCCTGACCTTTGTGGTCTATCTCGGATTGCAGTGGTGGGCGTTCTGGTATCCGGGGGCCGAGCCAGGTGGCGGGGGCTACATCGCACAGCGAATTTTCAGCGCACGCGACGAGCGCAACGGGCTGTTGTCGGTTCTGTGGTTCAACATCGCGCACTATGCTCTGCGCCCGTGGCCCTGGATTCTGACGGCGCTCGCGGCCATCGTCCTGTATCCGCATCTCGATCATCCCGAGGCTGGCTACATGCTCGTCGTGAGCCAGCACATACCCCGGGCGCTGCGTGGAATCGTGGTGGCGGGCTTTATGGCTGCCTTCATGTCAACCTATGCGACGCAACTGAATTGGGGGGCTTCCTATCTCGTTTCCGATTTCTACCGGCGCTTCATCAACCGCCATCGCACCGACGCGCATTATGTCGCGATGTCGCGCCTGGCAACCGTCGTGCTCGTGGCCGTTTCGGCTTTCGTTTCCGTGGAGCTCTCTTCGATTCGCTCCGGCTGGGAGTTTGTACTGGAGGCGGGCGCCGGAACCGGAGGCGTTTACCTTCTGCGCTGGTACTGGTGGCGTATCAATGCCTGGAGCGAGATCTCGGCCATGATATCCGCGCTTCTGATCACGACGGTCCTGCGCTGGGAAGGGCTATGGAAGGCTTTGATCGGGTCTCCCTCGTTTTTCAGCGGCAACGCTCCCGTGCTATTCGCCAAGACTGCGCTCACCACCACCGTCATGACCACATTGGCTTGGGTGGTTGTCACGCTCGTGACATCGCCGGAACCGGACGCCGTGCTGTCCGATTTCTACCGCAAAGTTCGCCCGGATGTGCGCGGATGGAGGAGTGTCGCAAACCGATCACCCGACATAGTTCCGACCCGCGATCTCGGACACAATCTTGCGGCGTGGATTCTGGGATGCGCGATGGTCTATCTGACGCTATTTGGCATTGGTCGAGTCGTGCTTGGCGAAGCGCTGTATGGAATCGCTCTGCTGGTTCTCGCGGCGTTGTGCGCGCTGCTTCTGCGCAAGAATCTGGAAAAAAGCTGGTCTCAGGCCTCGGCGGAGCCTTAACGGGTTGCTTCGTTTGCGGGACATCGGTTAGCGCTCGGTCAATAGCTACCCTTGCGCTTGCCGGCGAGTTCTGTAGAAAAGAAGTCGGCGGCCATCGCGGCGACCTGTTCGTGAACAGCTTCGCGATCAACGCCGGGATTATCCAGGAAAAGTTTGGGAAACTGTTTCTTTCCGGCATCTGTGCCAACGTCGACGAATGTGTAGTGCCCGATGCCGCCGGGCAGGATCGTGAGTTTTGCGCCCTTGATATGGGCTGCGAAAAAACTGGCATTGTCGGCAGGAGGGGCAATCGGGTCGGCTGCCCCGGCAACAATTTCCACCGGGATGCTGATTTTTTGCAGGCTTTCGGGCGTGAAGGCGCGCGCGACTGCGGGCGCGATGGCGAACACGGCTCGGATTCGCGAGTCCGCAAAGGAATCGCCCGACTGCTGCAAGGCGCGCTGGACATCAGGCTGCTGCCGGATCGCCTTGAACTTTGCCGTCAAATCGGGCATCTCGGGCGGATCGCACGCGCCTTTTACCTCGTCGCACCAGGCCAGAATTCTGTTGAAGTCCGTCCGCGCTCCCGCTAACTCCATCATGGTGTATCCGCCATACGAGAAACCAGCGGCGCCGATGTGCCCAGCATCGATCTTTGGTCCAAAACGCGGATCGGCAAGCATGTCCGTGATGACCGTGCTGATGTCCTTCGCACGTTCCCAGCCTTCGAAAAAGCCCTGAGTCGTATAGCCGTTCGCTGCGTTGTTGCCCGGATGATTCACCGCCACCGCGATGTAGCCGCGCGCGGCTAGATATGTGCCCAGCCACGCCATCTGCAAGGCACTGCCGCCCGTGCCGTGCGAAAGAGCGATAAGAGGGAACCTGGCGAAGGACGGGGCGAGAGTGGCATCCTTGGCCGCCCGGCCCGCATAGAAAAGAGGCGCGTCGGGCGGTCCTATGTACTGGTCCTTCTCCTTGTCACTGGCTTCGGCGGGATACCAGACGATGCCGTCTAAGGTGCGATTTTCGGAACCGCGCCAGTTGTAGTTTTCGGGCGCGGAAAATTGGCGGAGGCTAAACCCGACGGGATGAAGAACGGGCGCTTCCTTTGCTTTTTTCCCGAAAGCGGAGGGGAAGGAGGTGAGAAGCACAGATGCCACAAGCGTAAGAATCAGAGCTCGATTCAACATTCCCTCCAGTTTACGTCGGAAATGAAGAGCACAGTTTCTTTGGTAACCGTTCAGCCTGAAATAACGCTCATTTTCCCATTATGACAGCGGGGCAGAAATCCGGTAGTTACCCTATCCATCTGAAGCTACGGCCCTTCTTGTCACGCTCCGCGGTGTACCAGACATTACAAGTTCATTGTGACTGTCATCACGCTGCTAGGTGCTTGCGGGAGTGGTGAATACGTTCCGATGCCGAGTATGTTGGAAATGAGATAGCTGGCAAAGGAGTGTGCAATGTCCACACCGCCGCAAGTCCGCCTCTCAAACGCCGAGCAAGGCTACATCGATGAGCTGGTTGCAAAGCGCGCCGGGCAACCCGGAGCGCTGCTCGGGATTCTCGAGGCTGCGCAGGAGCGAAATCCACACAAGTATCTGCCTGTCGAGACCCTTCGCTACATCGCTCTAAAAACCGGCACGCCTTTATCCAGAATTTTCAGCGTGGCCACATTTTATGCGCTGTTTAACCTGCAGCCTCAAGGGGAAAACACCGTTTGCATCTGCCGGGGCACGGCCTGCCACACGCGTGGTTCTCGCAATCTGCTGCAAGGCGTCCGGCTCGATCTTGGCCTGGGGCTCGAAGACGGCGAGGGCGACGCGGCCGAAGCAGACAAGATGGTTCTGACCACGCCGGATGCCAAGTTTACGGTGCGCACGGTGGCTTGCTTCGGACAGTGCGCCATGGCCCCGGTGGTAGAGGTGAATCACCGGATTTGCGGGCACGCCACCGAGCGCACAGTGCGGCGGGAGATTGCCACCATCCGAGGGGGAGAATAAAAATGCCTCGCATTCAGGATCTCGGAGCCTTCAATAGCGTGCGCGAAGCAGGCTTTGCCAAGCTCGTGCCTCCGGTGCCTCGACTTACGGTCGGGATGGGAACTTGTGGGCGAGGCAATGGCGCGGAGGGGCTTCATCAGGCGTTTTCTGAGGCCATTCAACAGAGCGGCACCGACATTGTCCTCGCGCCGGTAGGATGCTTCGGCGCCTGCTTTCAGGAGCCGCTGGTCAGCGTCCGTATGCCGGGAAAACCGCTGGTGATATTGCGGAAAGTACAGGCCAGTGACGCCGGTCGAATCCTCGAGGATGTTGAGGCCGGCAATCTTAGCCCCGATCTCATCTATTGCAAGATTGAGGAGTGGGATCACCTCACTGGCCACGTTCGATATGGGGAAGCTTATCCAGAGATTCCGGTCTGGAGCGAAGTGCCGTTCTTCAAAGGCCAGAAAAAGATCGTGCTGAGAAATTGCGGCATTATCAATCCCGATGACATCGAGGAGTACATTGCCGTCGGCGGGTATCAGGCTCTGTACAAGGTACTTATCGACGGACACCCGGAGGCCGTAATCGAACAGGTCAAGGCGTCCAGACTTCGGGGACGGGGAGGCGCCGGTTATCCCACGGGCAACAAGTGGGAATTTCTCGCCAAAGCAAAAGGGGAGCCGAAGTACATCATCTGCAATGCCGACGAGGGCGATCCCGGCGCTTACATGAACCGCAATGAGATCGAAAGCGATCCCCACTCCCTTCTGGAAGGCATGATCATTGGCGCCTATGTGACCGGCGCCACCGCCGGCATCGTCTATGTTCGGGCTGAGTATCCACTGGCGGTGCACCGCCTGAATCGCGCGATCGAGCAGGCTCGCGAATATGGAATGCTGGGGGAGAACATTCTGGGACGTGGAATCAAGTTCGATATTTCCCTGGTTGAGGGCGCCGGCGCGTTTGTCTGCGGCGAAGAGACCGCACTGATCGCCTCCCTCGAAGGGGAAGCTGGGCGGCCGCGGCCGCGGCCTCCGTTTCCTGCGCAAAAAGGGTTGTGGGGAAAGCCGACCAGCATCAACAATGTCGAGACCTGGTACAACATTCCGCCCATCGTCATGCGGGGAGCCCCCTGGTTTACCGAGACCGGGAGCCCAAAGAGTTCCGGCACAAAGGTATTTTCGCTGGTTGGAAAAGTTAAAAATACCGGTTTAGTAGAGATGCCCCTCGGCACGTCCCTGAAAACTTTTGTTTATGACATCGGAGACGGCGCTCCCGACGGCCGTCCGGTCAAAGCAATCCAGACTGGCGGTCCGTCCGGAGGATGCATTCCCCACGAGATGTTCGAAACGGCCGTCGATTACGAGAATCTCGGCCAGTTGGGGTCCATCATGGGATCGGGCGGCATGGTGGTGATGGATGAAGACAACTGCATGGTGGATGTGGCTCGCTACTTTATCGAGTTCACGCATTCCGAGTCGTGCGGCAAGTGCATCCCCTGCCGCGTGGGCCTCAACAAATGCCTGCGAATTTTGAATCGAGTGACCGAAGGGGCGGGCACAACCCACCACATTGAGCTTCTCGATGAATTGAGCCGTTATATTCGCGACTGCTCGCTATGCGGTCTGGGGCAGACCGCACCCAATCCTGTGCTGACAACGCTCCGCCATTTTCGCAGCGAGTTTGAAGATCACATTGTGGCCAAGCGCTGTGCGGCTGGGGTCTGCGAAGAGTTGGCCCTGTCACCGTGTGAAAACAGTTGTCCGCTGCACATGAACATCCCACGCTTCCTGCAGCTTTATAAGGAAGGAAACCTGGAACAGGCGTTTCTGTCGGTGATCCTCGACAATCCATTGCCCTCGTCGACCGGGAGGGTATGCCAGCATCCCTGTGATGACCGTTGCCGCCGCCAGACCGTTGACCAGCCTGTCAATATGCGAGAGGTACACCGCTTCATCGCGGATTCGGTTCTTCTCTCCGACAAGTACGAAAGCATGGTGCAGGCAATCATGGCGCGCATGCAGGAGCGCACAGGACGCAAGATCGGCGTGGTCGGCGCTGGTCCGGCGGGCCTTACGGCGGCATTCTACTCCGCGCTCCTGGGCCATGACGTTACGGTGTATGACAGCAAACCGGCAGCCGGCGGGATGCTGCGGTTCGCCCTGCCAGAATACCGTCTGCCGAAAAGTATCCTGAGCCGGGAAATCTCGCTGATCGAACGCCTGGGGGTGAAGTTCGTCTTCAATACCACGCTCGGCGCCGATCTCACATTCAGCGAGCTCGATGATCATTACGATGCGATCTTCCTGTCGGTAGGAACCTGGAAAGAAAGCCGGGTGGAACAGCCCGGCACCGAATTAAAGGGTGTATACGGGGCTCTGAATTTCCTGGAGGCAACGGCAGCCGGCCAACAGGTTGCCCTGGGAAGGCGGGTGGCCATCATTGGGGGGGGCAACGCCGCTATCGATTCGGCGCGTACCACGTTGCGCAAGGGAGCAGAAGCAACCGTTTTCTATCGCCGCGAGCGCAAGGACATGCCTGCCATCGAAGAGGAAACCAGTGCGGCCAAAGAGGAAGGCGCGAAATTTGTTTTCCTGGCTGCTCCGCACCGGATTATCGGTGATGCCAAGGGGAATGTGAAGGCGATCGAAGTCGTGAAGACGCGCCTGGGTGCCTACGATACTTCCGGGCGGAGGAAGCCAGTCTCAACCGGAGAAATCCAGCGTTTCGATTGCGACGCTGTGATCCTGGCTGTGGGCGAGGGTGTGGATGCGGAATTCGCGAAGGAATCGGGATTGACGTTCAAAGCCGGCGGCACCATCGAAGTGAACCGCTTCACATTGGAAGCGAGCCGGGTGAAGTTTTATGCCGGCGGCGATCTCGTCTCCGGCGCGTCCAACGTTTCTGGCGCTATGGGGTACGGCAAACAGGCCGCCCGCAACATCGACCGGCAACTTATGGAAGCCGATCGCTGGGCTAGCCTGTTTCCCCAGTTTGAATACGAGCAGTCGCCGCCCGAGGAGCCCAGCCCCAGCCGGAGGCATTCCGGACAGCCGCTGTCGGCCGCTCTCCGAGTTCATTCGCAGAACGAGGTTGTAGCCGGGTTAGAGCAAGAAGCAGCACAGGATGAGGCTTGCCGCTGTCTGCGGTGCGATGTCAAAACCGTCAATGTCAGCTAGCGGCATCGAGTCGAAAGGAGTGAGTCTTGGCACAGAAGAAGCTGTCGATCCGAATTGATGGACAACTGATCGCTGCGGAAGAAGGTCAGACCATCCTGCAGGCCGCCAAGGCGAACGGAAAATATATTCCCGCCCTCTGCGCCATGGATGGATTGACGCCGGTGGGTGCCTGCCGCGTCTGTCTGGTGGAAGTCTCGGGCGTGGACCGGATGTTTCCGGCCTGCACGACTCCCATTCAGGATGGCATGTCGGTAACCACCAACTCGCCCCGGCTGGCCCGCTACCGCCGTATTTCCGTCGAACTCCTGTTTGTCGAGCGCAACCATGTTTGTGCCGTCTGCGTATCCAATGGACACTGCGAACTTCAGTCCATGGCGACTTCCTTGGGCGTGAATACGGTCGAGTTTGCCTACAACTATCCCAAGCTCAGTCTTGATATGTCGCATCCTCGTTTTGTTCTCGACCACAATCGCTGCATCCTGTGTACGCGCTGCGTGCGTGTGTGTGCCGAACTGGAGGGAGCGCACGTGTGGGATGTGACCGCGCGCGGCATTCACTCGCGCATTACCAGCGAAATGAACCAAAAATGGGGCGAGGCGACGACCTGTACCAACTGTGGCAAGTGTGTCCAGGCGTGTCCAACCGGCGCCCTGGCCGAGAAAGGCTGGGCCGTCGAGGAAATGGTGAAAAAACTCAACACCGTTTCTTCGCTCGCGGACCGAAGAGGAGCCCACCTATGAAGAAGGTGAAAGTGGCTACCGTGTGGCTGGATGGCTGCTCAGGTTGTCACATGTCATTGCTGGATATCGACGCGGCCATCATTTCCCTGGGACGCAAGATTGACATCGTTTATGGGCCATTGGTGGACGCCCAGGAATTCCCGGAAGACGTCGATGTCACCCTGGTTGAAGGCGCGGTGAGTTCGCAGGACGATCTCAACAAAATCCGGAAAATCCGTCAGCGCACGCAGGTGCTGGTTTCGCTCGGGGACTGCGCGGTTACTGGTAACGTCCCCGCTCTGCGCAACAACATCCCGGTCAACAAGCTGCTGCAGCGAATTTATGTGGATGGATCTGAGGAGAAAAAGTTGATTCCGTCAGACCGCGTGCCCGCGCTGCTGAAGCAGGCCCGGCCGTTGCGCGAGTTCGTCACTGTGGACCACTGGCTGCCAGGTTGCCCGCCTCCGGCCAAGGCGATCCTGGGATTGATAACCGATTTGCTGGAGGGGCGGAAGTCAGAGGCCAGCCAGCCCGTCAAATTTGGATAAGGAGCGCGCAATGAGGCGCATTACGATCGAGCCCATCAGCCGGATCGAAGGACACGGTAAGATCACGATTCATCTGAACGACGACGGTCACGTCGCGGGCGCTGATTTTCACGTGACCCAGATCCGGGGCTTCGAGAAATTCACCGAAGGCCGTCCATTTTACGAAATGCCAGGAATCACGGCCCGGATTTGCGGGATTTGCCCCATCAGCCACCTTCTTGCGTCAGCGAAAGCCTGTGACGCCATTATGGCCGTGCGCATCCCGCCAGCCGCGCGCAAACTCCGGGAATTGATCCACTGCGCACAGATTATCCAGTCGCATGCTCTGAGCTTCTTTTACTTATCTGCCCCCGACCTGTTGCTGGGTATGGGCTCGGACGTAGCGAAACGCAACATCCTTGGGGTGATTGCGGAATACCCCGAGCAGGCGCGTGACGGAATCGAATTGCGTAAGTTCGGCCTGCAGATTGTGGAGAGCCTCGCAGAAGAGCGCGTGCACCCTTCCTGGATTGTGCCGGGAGGCGTGGCTGCGCCTCTGGCCGCGCAAGCGCGGGAGCGAATCCTTTCCGATTTGCCGTCGGCCAGGGCGATTATCGAGCGCACGATCCCGTTCTTCAAGCGGGCGCTCGATATGTATAAGGAACAGATCGCCGTTTTCGGCTCGTTTCCCACCATGTACGCCGGTCTCGTGGATGGGAAGGGCCGCCTGCAACTTTACGACGGCAACTTGCGTTTCCGCGCATCGTCGGGCGAGATCGTGGAGGATCAGATTGCCCCCGAAGCCTACAAACAGTGGATCGGCGAGGCGAGCCTGCGCGATTCCTATCTCAAAGCCCCGTATTTTATTCCGCGGGGATTCCCCACGGGCATGTACCGTGTCGGCCCATTGGGCCGGTTGAATGCTGCCGATGCCTGCGGAACCCCCGGGGCGGATGCCGAACTCGCTGAGTTCCGTGAGCGGTTTGGCGCAGTGCCGAACAGTGCCTTCCTTTACCACTACGCGCGACTGATTGAGATCCTGTACGCCATCGAGAGAGTGGAAGTCCTGCTGGACGATCCCCAGATCCTAGACACTCATGTGCGCGCCACTGCTGGTGTCAACGCAATGGAGGGGATTGGAATGATCGAGGCGCCCCGGGGAACTCTTATTCATCACTACAAGGTCAACCAGGACGGTGCCATTACCTGGGCCAATCTGATCGTTGCTACCGGCCATAACAATCTGGCCATCGGACGCAGTGTGCAGCAGGTGAGCGAGCGCTACGTCGACGGGACAAAACTGAACGAGGGAATGTTGAACCACGTCTCTGCGGTGGTGCGCGCCTACGACCCTTGTCTGAGCTGCTCCACCCATGCCGATGGTTCGCTCGCGCTCACAATTCGGCTACTCGACTGCCAGGGGAACCTTCTCGACGAAATAGCGAACTGATCCTCGTTGTGGCCGTGTTCTGCCGGTCCTCAAATCGGCCTTCGAAGTCAATCCAGACAGAGGCCGGACTCAATGAAACGCATGATCTGTGCTTTAACGGCCGGCACAACCGCGGCAATTGCGGGCGATAGGGTTTCCCCGATTGCAAATGATGCTCCTGTGACCGTAAGGAGAAATGCAGAGGGGCGCCGGCCATAGAGTTCCTCGACCAGCTTCAGGATGTTCGCAGGGCTTAAGTGATGTGAATGGCGGTGGGCAAGCGCTGCAGGGACAACGCGTTCACATCGCACCCATCCTGGTTTCCCGCTGTGACTGGCATCTACAAATAAAACCCTCTCCGCGTGGCTCGCCGTGTCCGAAATCTCAGGCGTCAATTGATGCGTGGCAATAACCTGGATGTCCCTGCTGTCGTTCGCAGGCAGTTCCCGTGACAACTCGCGCGCGATCTGCCAGCCGACGCCGTCATCGGTGCGTATGGGACTGCCAACTCCCACGATCAGAACGCGAGCCTTGCCATCAGGATGCTCCATGCGAAGGATCTATTATCGCGCCAACTTTTGTGAATCGCTTGCCGCTGTTCGCTCGCGGCGACCACAGGTTGCCGAAGCCGATCCGAACAAAGCGGTATTAAGGTCCTCGCTCAAGGGATCAATCGACTGGAGGGGCGTGGGGACAAGTAGTTGATTCTAAACAACGATCGCTATTGACCTCGCTTGTTCCACCCATGGAAATACGAGAAATCACCTGCATTCCATGCCTGGCGGAGTCCAGGTGTACTTAGATCCCAGTCAGGGCGGATTTCACTCGTCACCGCGCGCAGATCGCGCCACAGATCGACGACCGATGGACGTCCCCAGAACCAGTAGCCGTTATAAATGCTATAGATCACGAGTCGAGGCTTGAGCACGAACGTGTGCGGGATCATCGGGTCGTGCTCGGGGTCTGTGTACTCCTGGATGTCGAGATCCTTTTGAACCGTTCGGCCAGGGTCCGAAAGAAATGTCCACTGGGCTCCCACGGACGCACGAAATTCCTGGAGAGTATGGTGTTCGTCGGTGGTAATCGTGGTGATCTGAGTGTACGCGACCGCGATCTTCGGGTAGAAGGCGGCAAGTTCCAAATGCTGCTGGTGTTCTTTGGGGCAGTAATGGCCGCGCGCAAGCGTGAGAATCAGCGGGTCATCGCCCTGAAGCTGACTGAGTTTGCGCAGCGTACCCGTGTGATCGGGCAGTTCGTAGTCTGGGAAAATCCTTGCGGGCACAATATCGGAACGCATGATTGGGCTCCTCAAGCAGACGGGCTGGATTTCGAGTACTGCGTCATTTCCCGGTGAAAGCGTCTGCTCGAATCTACCGGGATGGTCATGATTTGTTGGACACAGAATTTGTGAAATCCGGTTTCGGCGGCGAGCAAATCGACTCGAACCACCGGCTAATGTAGACCTGAGCGTGCGCCTCGCCACAGAAGTGACGCGCTCCGGCCGCGCTAGCGGCATTGGAGTTCCACCTGTGGACAGCGAGTTCAGCTTCACTGCATTGGATCACGAACCAGTGAGTCGGATTACTCGCGAGCGTGCCGCAAATCTCACAACGGTACTCCCAGAGCGTCGTCATGGGGTGCACCTTGTTTCATAGGTTTGCACGAGCGTCACAATCATGTTCGCGACACATTCGTCCCCAATCGCGGTGTTTAACATCGCGTGATAAATGGGACGGTCCGGCCAGTCGACATGGAAGTATTTTTGAATAAAGTCGGCACGTTCCCGATCAACGCTATCGACAAGTTCTTCGGCATCCTTTTCCGATTTGCCGCGAGATAAGAGCCGCCGGACTTTATCTTCTCTTGGGGCGTAGAGAAACACTCGCAACGTGTCCTGCCGATTCTTAAGAAACTGCTGGGACCCTCGGCCGACAATGACAGAACGCCCCTTTGCGGCGACGTGCTCAACTACACGTTGTGTAGTCTTTAGAATGGTTTCGCTATCGACGAGATTAAGTTTCGGGGCGTTGATGCTGCCTTCAAAGCTTCCTCGCAAAAAGGACTTAAAAAGGCGGTAGTAAAGAGGGTCGTTCTTTTCCTCCCGCTCCTGAACCACCGCTCTGGGGCAGTTTGCAAGGCGCGCGATTTCCTCGGTTAGCTGCTGATCCCATAGCTTCCAGTCGAGGCGATTCGCTGCGAGCTTAGCGATCTCGCCGCCGCCGCATCCATATTCCCGTTCGATAGTGATGATGTTGACCATGAGTTCGGTTTGCCTTCCGTGTTCCGGTTACGTGTGAATCGCCAGTACAGGGCAAGGTCCCAACTGGATGACTCGATAGGTCGTCGAGCCGAAAACAGCGCGGTCCGCCGCGTCGCCTCCGCGTGCGGTCATAATAATGAGGCTGCTCCGCGCTTCAGTCGCGTGTCGAACAATCTCTTCGTATGGTGTTCCAAACCTTACGACAGACGTCACATTGAGATTCTCGCGTTCTGCCTTTGAAACCACCACATCGAGTTCTCGGGTGCGCTCGGCAACGATTGCCTCTGCTCTCATTGCATCGGGCTCCTTCTTTGCCACGTACAACAGAGTCAACTCGGCGTTGTATTCCGCAGCCAGGGAGATCGCGTAGCCGCGGGCCCCAGCAGAGTTATGCGAAAAATCGGTGCAGTAGACGATCCGGCTCAAGCGATGCTTTCCATCCGGGCCGATTGCCGTGGTGCTGTGCGAGGGATTGGACACCACAAGCACAGGACACGTTGCCTTGCGCATGATCCGGTCGGCATTGGAACCGAGCACGAGACGGTCAAATCCCCGCCGGCCGTGTGTTCCCATGACAATCACTTCCATGTCCTCTTTTTCTGCAAACCAGAGAGCGCAGTCCGATGCATTGCCCTGACGAACCACAAGCTCCGGCTGAATTCCATGGCCGGAATACTTTTGCACGAAATTGCGAAGTTGCACCTCGCCGCCTTCGTTCAGCGCTTTCGCGAATGTCGAATAATCGGCTTCATGGGCAGCGTAATCGGCAAAGGGGTACTTCCACAGTTCCACGATGTGAAGGCATATCAGGCGGGCTTGGTAGTACTCAGCAAGGGAGATCGCGTGCTGGTACGCGGCGGCGGAGAACTCGGAAAAATCAATCGGACACAAAATGGATTTCAGTCGCATAACGGTCATTCGGCTACGTGCACGCCGCCGCCGGGGTCGTTTTTCTTCAAAAGAAAACTCAAGAAGAACATAACGGCTGCAGCCACAGAGAGCACCATGAAGGTATCGATATAGGCGAGAGTTCCGGCCTGTTTTAGCAGAGACTCATAAAGTCGGGCGTAGGCGGTGCCGAGAGCCTCATGCCTTCCCAGGCCAGCTTTCACAAAGTGTTGTGCCATGCCTTCGGCAGCGTTTGCAAAATTGGGGTTATCGACCCGGGCTTTTTCAACCAGCCTGAGCTGATGGAATTGAGAACGTCGAGCGATGACTGTGGTCACGAGTGACGTGCCCACGCTGCTGCCCATATTGCGCATGAAATTTGCGATGCCGGCTACGGAGTTATTCTTCTCAGCGGGAACCCCGACGTATGCAACCAGCGTGATCGGTACAAATAGGAACCCGAGACCGACGACCTGAGCAATGCGCAGCCAGGTGGCGGCACCAAAACTCATCTGGAGATCGATTCGCCGGGTGGAATAGAACATTGCCAGCGAGAGGGCCAGCCACCCGAAAGCAATTATTCGTCGCGCTTGGACTTTCGTTGTCAACTGTCCCGTGATCGGTGTTTCTATGAGCAAAACAAGACCGCCGGCGGAAAGTGCGAGGCCGGCAAGTTCCGAGGTATATCCTAAGAGCGTTTGCAGGAATTGCGGCATTAGAACCAGGCTGCTGAACAGCAGGACGCCCAGCATAAACAGCATCAGACTGGCGCTCGCGAAGTTGAAGTTGGTGAACATGCGAACGTCAATGATGGGCGCCTTTTCGAACCACTCCCAGACAACCAGTGAAATCAGGCTGACAGCTG
>Ga0335079_10003787_pt1 | contig 17425 bp, 12 predicted proteins | sample Lox_Sample_33_FD_206719 | JGI IMG/M metagenome (GOLD analysis project Ga0335079, IMG submission 206719) | Soil microbial communities from Loxahatchee National Wildlife Refuge, Florida, United States - Lox_Sample_3.3 | ecosystem: Environmental > Terrestrial > Soil > Wetlands | place: USA... | reverse complement strand
ATGCAAGGGGCGTCGTGGTGCACTGTCAGTCTCTGGCGGTGCGGTCCTACACGCCGCTGCAGGCGGGTCATCCTAGACTTGCCGCTGATGCAGCACAGGTCGCGCTCTACCCACCTCGACGCGTGAGTCGCGAGCTGCGCATTCACGAAGGCTAGCGGGCCTGCGCCGGCGCAAGCCTGACCTGAAACGGAGCGGCGAAAGATGGAGCAAGTCGCGCTGCAGGAGCCGCGGGCCCGACGGTGGTTCGACCTCGGCTTCGCAGCCGAGTCGCCCGAGGCCGGGCCGATTCGGGCTGAACTCATGAGCGTGGAGCGTCTCGAGCAGTTCGCGGAGACGCTCGCGCGTGGCCACGGCGTGCTCGCCACGTCGCGCCGCGGCGCTTCCATGCTCACGCGTACCCGGGAGAATGCCCGGGTTCTGCGTGCGCACTTTGAGACCGTCGCGCGCACGACTTCCAGTGAGCGCAGCGTGACGCCGGCGGCTGAGTGGTTTGTCGACAACTACTATGTAGTCGAGCGTCAGATCCAGCTTATTCGTGACGATTTGCCCGCCGGCTACTATCGGCAGCTGCCAAAACTGGGTTCCGGACATCTTGCCGGGCTGCCGCGCATCGCAAGTATCGCGTGGAGCTACGTGGCCCACACGGACAGTCACTTCGAGGCTCAGCTGCTGGTTCGCTTTGTCGCAGCCTACCAAAAGGTCGAGATTCTGACGATCGGCGAGCTGTGGGCACTCGCCAGCATGCTACGCGTGGTGCTCATTGAGAACCTGAGGCGCTGCGCCGATCGCATAGTCAGCGCCCGAGCGGAGCGCGAGCGCGCTGATGCACTGGCCGATCGGCTCCTGGGATCACCGACGCGCCCTGCGGAACCGGTGAGCCGGGTTCTTGGAGGCTTCCGCAAGCGAAGACTTCCGCGGACTCTCGCCGTGCAGCTGGTGCAACGCCTGAGGGACTGTGACCCAACCGTTACGCCTGCCTTTCAGCATCTGGAAGAACTGCTGCATGCCGATGGTCTGAGCACCGAGGAGGCCGTGCGCGGGGAACTGCAGCGGCAGGGCGCCGCGAACGTAACGGTCAGGAACATCGTCACGAGTCTGGTGCAGCTGTCGGCCCTGGACTGGGCCGACATCGTAGAGCAACTTAGCCAGGTGGATGCGCTCCTCGGCGCGGAGACGGATTTTTCCGGCCTGGACTTCGCGACTCGTAATCGCTATCGAAGCGCCATTGAAGAAATCGCGCGTGATTCGCGCTGCAGCGAGACCGAGGTAGCACGACGCGCCATTACGGCCGCCTCCGAAAGCGACGTCAATCAAGCCGCAGCCCAGGAAGTGGGCTACCACCTGATTGGTCCGGGCCGTCGCGCGCTCGAAGCGGATGTCGGTTATCGCCCGCCACCTTCCGAGGTTCTGGCACGCGGTGCACGCCGCGCAGGCGTCGCCGGATATCTGCTGCTCGTAACTCTGTTTACCGCGGCGGCGATCGGGGTCGTGGCATACCTCGTACATGAACTCCCCATCTCGCAGAAGCTGCTGTTGCTGGTCGTGTTGCTCCTTCCGGCCAGCGAGGTGACGATCGCGCTGGTCAACAACGGCATTACGCGCGCTCTTAACCCGCGGACGCTGCCCGCGCTGGACCTCGCGGGCGTGATTCCGGAGGAGTTTCGAACCCTAGTGGCGGTTCCCATTCTGCTGAGCACGCAGGCGGACATCGAAGAGGCGCTCAACAACCTGGAGAATGAGTATCTGGCCGGTGCACGTGGGGAGCTGTACTTCGCGCTGCTCGCCGACGGGGTGGACGCGCCGCAGGAAGTATGTGACGCCGACGAAAAGTTGATCGAGATCGGCCGGCGCGGAATCGCCGTGCTCAATGCCCGTTATGGGCGCGGATCGGCCGGGGATCGGTTCTTGTGGTTGTGCCGAAGACGCAGGTGGAATCCGCAACAACACTGCTGGATGGGGTGGGAGCGTAAGCGCGGCAAGTTGCACGAGCTGAATCGATTGTTGCGCGGTGCAGTGGACACCAGCTTCGCGCTGACTACCGCGCAGGTGCAGGCGCTGCCGCCGCGCGTGCGTAACGTACTGGTCCTGGACGCTGACACGCAGCTGCCCCATGGGGCGGCGGAGAAGCTGATCGCCAAGATCTCGCACCCGCTGAATCAGCCCCGAGTTGATGGACGCAGCCGACGGGTTACCGCGGGCTACGGCATTCTGCAGCCCCGGGTGACGCCGTCGTTGCCCAGTGGTGAGCACGAATCGCTGGTGCAGGGGGTGTTTTCTGCGACCCCGGGACTGGACCCCTATGCCTTCGCGGTTTCGGATCTTTATCAGGATCTGTTTGGCGAAGGGTCCTTTACCGGTAAGGGCCTGTATGACGTGGACGCGTTTGAGGCCTCCCTGCGTGGACGCATCGGTGAAAATGCGGTCCTGAGTCACGATCTGCTCGAGGGCATCTTCGCGCGTGCAGCGATGGTGTCGGACATCGAAGTCATCGAGCCATCGCCCGACCGCTATGACGTGATCGTCTCGCGGGAGCACCGGTGGGCGCGCGGGGACTGGCAGCTGCTGCCCTGGCTGCGGCCGACGATGAGCCTGCCGCGGGCGGAGCGCCAATGGCGCGCCGTCTCCGCATTGGGTCGGTGGAAGCTATTCGACAACTTGCGTCGCACCACCGTGCCTATCGCCACCCTGGTGGCACTGGTTGGGGGGTGGCTTATCCGCGCGCCCTACAGCGCCGCCTGGACTGCACTGCTGATCGGTGGCATGGGCGTGGCGCCGCTCCTGCCGGTGCTGTTTGCGGTGCGGGACCGGCCGCGGCATCTGCGACGTGAAAGCGAGCGCCAGGCGCTCCGACATGATCTTCGTATGGCGTGCCTGCGCTGGTTGCTGGCGGTGACCTTTCTGGCTGATCGCGCCTGGGGAATGGCGGACGCCATACTGCGCACCCTCTACCGTCTCGGTGTAAGTCACAATCACCTTTTGGACTGGACGACCGCTGCGCAATCGCGTCGTCTGAGCCGTCTGCAGCTACTCAGCTACCTGAGTCGAATGCAAGGCAGTGTAGTCATCGCCCTGGCGACTGCTGCGCTTATCTTCGCTGCCGCGCCGGATAACCTGTGGCTGGCGGCGCCGTGGCTGCTGCTGTGGGTTGCCGCGCCGATCGTAGCTCGTTTCATCAGCACCCCCCGGGCGGATCATCCGGACCTGAGCCTGAGTGATGCGGACGCCCGCGAGCTGCGGCTTATAGGCCGGCGTACCTGGGCATACTTTGAGCACTTCGTAACCGCGGCAGATCAACATCTACCGCCGGACAATTTCCAAGAGACTCCGGTTCCGGTGCTGGCGCAGCGCACCTCGCCGACGAATATCGGCATGTACTTGCTGTCATCAGTGGTCGCCCTGGAATTCGGGTGGCTGGGCTTGCTCGACTGGGTTGAGCGCCTTGAGAACTGCATGCGGACGCTGTCGCGGCTGGAGCGATTTCGCGGGCACTTCTTCAATTGGTATGACACCCGCACAGGCCAGCCGCTGCTGCCTCGCTATGTTTCCTCGGTGGATAGCGGAAATCTGGGTGGCCATCTTCTGACGTTAGCTAATGCGATTGAGGCCGCCGCGCTGCGGCCGCTGTGGAGTCCGGAGCGCCTCAACGGTATCGCGGACACCGTAGCTCTTGCGCCGCGTACCGCGCGGGGCGCCGGAACGATGTCGAGTATCGCCCAGTGCCTTGGAGGTGCGCGAGACGTCCTCGTGCGACTGCGGGCCGCGGGGAGCGTGGCGGGTACGAAGGCGATGATCTGTGATGAGAACGCACAGATGCCGGACTGGGCAGTCCTCGCGCACAACTGCCTGCAGAGTCACATGCGCGATGTGCAGGCGCTGGCCAGCGGTGTGCCCACGACGTGTGCCGCCGAGACGGTGCAGTCCATGACGCTCGCCGACGTGGCGGCAGGAGGTTCCGGCCAGGCGGCGGCCGCCGTGGCCGGCAAGATCCTGGAGCGGCTCGGCGCCCTGGCGAACGGCGCGCGCGAGCTCGCCTATGGCATGGACTTCGCCTTTCTTCTGAAGCCCAACCGGATGCTGCTGTCGATCGGCTACAACGTGACAGAGAGTCGACTGGACGGCGGAGACTATGATCTTCTGGCCTCAGAAGCACGCCTAGCAAGCTTCTTCGCCATTGCGAAGCGCGATGTGCCGGCGCGCCATTGGTTCCGCCTCGACCGACATCCTGTTGCCGTAGGTGGTAGCACGGCGCTCATGTCCTGGTCGGGCTCCATGTTTGAATATCTGATGCCAGCACTGGTCATGCGGGCACCAACGGGCAGCCTGTTAGAGCGCGCACAGCGCGTGGCGGTGCGGGCGCAGCGCGAATACCTGGCCGCGCGCGGGCTGCCGTGGGGCATCTCGGAATCCGCGTACAACACGCGTGATCTTGATCAGACTTATCAATATTCGCCGTTCGGCGTGCCGGCACTCGGTCTCAAGCGTGGCCTGGCCAATGATACCGTCGTGGCTCCCTACGCCACCGGCCTCGCGGCCATGGTGGATGCGCCGGCGGCGGCGGCCAACTTTCGTGAGCTGGATCGTTGGGGGGGCCGCGGACACTACGGCTATTACGAAGCGCTGGACTTCACGCCCGATCGCCTCGCGGAGGGGGAACGGGTGGCGGTCGTGCGTGCCTACATGGCGCACCATCAGGGAATGACACTCGTGGGCATTGCAAATGGGCTGCGCAGCGGTGTCATGCAGGGCTTCTTCCATGCGGAAGCCGCCGCACGTGCAACCGAGCTGCTCTTGCAGGAACGGCCGCCGCGCTCGGTGGAATCGCCGCCTGAAGGAAGCGAGGCTGAGGCGCGCGAGGGGCGGCTGCCGGTACTGGCGGGACGCCGTCGCCTGCATACCTGGCGGCCGCGTACACCACATACGCAACTGCTGAGCAATGGACGCTACGCCGTGATGGTGAACGCCGGCGGAGCCGGCTTTAGCCGCTGCGGCGAACTCGCCGTCACTCGCTGGCTCGGGGACCCCACCAGCGACCGGGATGGCCAGGCGATCTATCTGCGCGACTGTGAAACCGAAGCGCTTTGGTCTGCGGGCTATCAGCCGACCGCCGTCGAACCGGATTCATATCGCGTGACGTTCACGGAGGATCGCATCGAGATCACACGGCGTGACGGCCCATGGGTCACGCGTCTGCAGGTACTGGTGTCCGCTGAACACGATGCAGAGGCGCGGCGGGTATCGATCTCCAATCAGAGCGACCGGGCGCGGGACATCGAGGTGACCTCCTATAGTGAGATCGTCCTCACCACCGCAGCGGCCGATAGGGCGCATCGGGCCTTTTCGAATCTGTTCGTGCAGACCGCGTTTGAGCCGGAACTCGGTGCTCTGGTCGCCGGCCGCCGGGCCCGCTCGGAAGGCGATCCTAGTGCCTGGGCCTCACACCTTGGAGTGGTCGAAGGCGACGTCGTGGGCGACTGGGAGTTCGACACGGATCGCGCATCCTTTGTCGGTCGGGACAAAGATTCGCGGCATCCCCGCGCGCTCATCGAGCGCGGTCCGCTGAGCGGTGCGACGGGGACCGTGCTCGATCCGGTATTCAGCTTGCGCCGGCGCGTGCGGGTCGGCGCCGGTGAGACCGCCCGCATTACGTTCTGGACCGTGGTAGGTGATTCGCACGCGGAGGTTCTGCGGGTTGCCGACAAGTGTCGCGAGCCCGCCTCGTTCGACCGTGCATCGACGCTGGCCTGGACGCGTGCTCGAGTCCAGCTGCACTACCTGTCAGTCGCTCCGGATGAAGCGAGTCTGTTCCAGCGTCTGGCGGCCCACGTTTTTTATCCAAATCCGGCGTTGCGTGCGGGACCAGAGGTACTGCGGCGCAATCAAGCCGGGCCGGCAGCACTTTGGGCGCACGGGATCTCAGGTGATCGGCCGATCATGCTTGCTGAAATCGATGATGCGGCGCATCTCGCGCTCGTGCGGCAGCTCCTGCGAGCACACGAATACCTGACGCTCAAGAACCTGCCGGTTGACCTCGTCGTGATCAACGAATCGTCGACCTCGTACCTGCAGGACCTGCAGGCGGCAATCGAATCTCTGGCGCGCGCCGGACAACAGCGCTCCCAGCAAGGCCATCGCGGCGATTTAGGGAACGTTTTCACGCTGCGTGCTGAGATGATGTCATTGGAATCACGTCAGACGCTGCAGGCGTGCGCTCGCGTGGCGCTCGTAAGTCGCCGTGGGACGCTCGCGGAACAGCTTGATCGTCTCGAAGATCTGGCTGCGGAAACACGCTTGCCAGAGCCTCGTCGGCAGGCCCCAGGGAGACGTGACGTTCCGGCGCCGACTGGTACGTTGGAGATGTTCAACGGAACAGGGGGCTTCGCGGCAGACGGCGCTGAGTACGTGGTCGTCCTGGATCGGGGAGCGACCACACCAATGCCCTGGGTCAACGTCATTGGACAGCCCGACTTCGGCTTCCAGGTTTCGGCAAGCGGGGCGGGCTTCACCTGGGCGATGAACAGCCGGGAGAATGCCTTGACGCGCTGGTCAAACGACGCCGTGAGCGATCCAGCCTCGGAAGCGTTCTATATCCGTGACGATGCGACCGGGCAGATCATCTCGCCGACGGCCGCGCCGGTGCGCGATTCCGAGGGCACCTACGTCGCATGGCACGGCCGCGGCTATTCCCGTTTCACGCACCGCAGTCAGAGTCTCGATCTGGAACTGCTTCAGTTCGTGCCGCGGACTCGCAAAGTAAAGGTATCGCGGGTGACGATCCGCAACCTCGGCGCCAAGCCGCGGCGCCTGAGCATCTGTGCGTACGTGGAATGGACGCTGGGGGTGTCGCGAGGTCCAGGGGCGCAGTATGTGCTGACGGAGACCTGTGCCGAGACCGGCGCCCTGCTGGGGCGTAATCCCTGGAACACGTCGTTTCCACTGCGGACGGCATTTTTCGATCTGGCCGGAGAGCAGACCCAGACTACCTGTGACCGCCGGGAGTTTTTGGGCCTGGATGGCTCGCTGGACGCACCCACCGCACTGCGATCCGAGATGCCGCTCTCGGGCCGCCATGGCGCCGGTCTGGATCCGTGCGCGGCATTGCTCACGGAGTTCGAGCTTGCGCCGGGAGCAGAACGACAATTCCTGTGTTTTCTGGGTCAGGCAGAGGATCCAGCGAGCGTCGTCACGGATATTAAGGCGGCGCGCAACCTGCACGTGGAGCAGGTATTCGCGGAAATTAAGGGCAGCTGGGAAAAGATGCTCGGCAAGGTACAGGTTAAGACTCCGGATCGCGCCTTCGACGTGCTCCTGAATCGCTGGTTGCCGTATCAGGTGCTTTCCTGCCGTGTTTGGGCGCGGGCGGGGTTCTATCAAGCAAGCGGCGCATTCGGCTTTCGAGACCAGTTACAGGATTGCATGTCGCTCACCACAGTTGCGCCTGAAATTGCGCGCGCGCACCTGCTGCGCGCAGCGGCACGGCAGTTCGAAGAGGGGGACGTACAGCACTGGTGGATGCCGGAGAGCGGGCGCGGGGTGCGAACCCACATCAGTGACGATCGTGTGTGGCTTGCCTATTGCACGGCGCACTACGTGACGGCCACCGCGGACCGGACGGTATTGGATGAACGCGTCGCCTACCTGTCGGGGCAGGCAATTCCGGCCGGGGCCAGTGACGTATATTTTCAGCCGCAGCAGTCATCGCGCGTAGAGTGCCTGTACGAGCACTGCGCGGTTGCCCTCGATGCCAGCCTGGCGGTGGGAACACACGGGCTGCCACTGTTCGGTGGCGGTGACTGGAACGACGGCATGAATGCGGTGGGCGCACAGGGGCGCGGGGAAAGTGTATGGCTCGGATGGTTTCTCTGTGCGACGCTCGCCGCCTTTACCGAGATTGCCACGGCGCGGCACGACGTGGAGCGAGCGATGCGCTGGCGTGCGCACGGGGAGGCAATGCAGGTGGCGCTGGAGAGTTCCGGCTGGGACGGTGATTGGTATCGGCGCGGCTACTTTGATGACGGCAGCGTCCTGGGCTCAGCAATGAATAAGGAGTGCCGGATCGATTCGATTGCGCAGGCGTGGGCGGTGCTGTCCGGTGCGGCCAGCCCCGCTCGCGCGGCCCATGCCATGGCGGCGGTTGCCGAGCACCTCGTACGCACGGACACGGAGCAGCTGCTGCTGTTCACCCCGCCCTTCGTAAACTCGGAACCTAATCCTGGCTACATCCGGGCGTACCCTGCTGGGATCCGTGAGAACGGTGGTCAGTACACCCACGGCGCAATCTGGTCACTCATGGCCTGGGCGCAGCTTGGCGATGGCGACCGCGCTAAGGAGCTCTTCGATTACTTTAGTCCGATCCACCACACCCGTGATCCGGTGCAGGTGGCTCGCTACAAACTGGAGCCGTATGCGGTAGCTGCCGATATCTATGCAGCGCCGGCGCCAGCCGGCCGCGGTGGCTGGTCGTGGTACACGGGGGCCGCGGGCTGGCTTTACCGCGCGGGGCTGGAATCAATTCTCGGCATTCGCATCGCCGGGGATCAGCTCTTGATACGACCATGTATTCCGCGCGCCTGGCGTCGCTTCGACGTGGACTACCACTACGGTCGGAGCGTCTATCACATTACGGTTACGAATCCGTTTGGCGCGACAAGCGGGATCAGTCACGCCGAGCTGGACCATCTCACCATACTGCGCCCCCCGATTCGAATCACGCTGATCGATGATCAGGCCGAGCACACCGTGCGCGTCGTCATGGGCTAGAACGCGCGGCCTGTAGGGCCCGACTTACAGTCGTCAAATCGCAACTCCGATATACAGACTGCCGGCTCTGCGGCAATCTTCTAGCTCGAGCTTGTTGAGGTGTAAGGAGAAGCTGTTCCATGGAGATGCCATGTGTCACGGTGCGACGCGTCGGGGATCGCTGGGGCGTCACCCAGAAAGGGCTGGATTGGTTCCTGGCCGAGTTTGTTCTTTGGCAGGATGCCATCGACTATGCGCGCGGCCTGGCGGTGGCGAACGAGAATTCGATTGTGGAAGGCGAAGACTTTCAGGGGCGCCTGGCACTTCGTCAGGTGTTCTCTACCGACGGCAGTGGCGTAATTCACGTGCAGTCGCAGAATTGCTGAGGCAGAAAGGGACGACGCCCAGACGCGGCGCCGTGCTCCCAACCACTTACCGATCGTTAGCCTGCATGGTGGTCGCGCCACTCCCAGTAGGCACGCTGCTCCTTGGGAGCAAGACTGCTGAAGTCGCGATATTCGAGGTGCTGATCCGCGAGGTACTGGCGGTAGGCGGCATCCTCGCGGGCGTTCCAATGATGCTCAACGGAGCCGTCCTCATGCGCGCGCGTCGCGCACCCGGAGAGCATGGAGGCGCCCGCGATAGCTGCGGCCAGAACGAGTGCGGCACGATAGTCCCCTGATGTGCTCATGATCTTAGGTCCTTCCTTAGCTGTGAGAAACTTTGCCTGCCAGCTCGCGCACTGCCAGCCGGCTGCAAGAAGTTCGCATCGTCGGAAGGCACTTACTGCCTGTTGTCTGGTCGTTGCGACGAACGACCTTGGCGGTTGATTGTTGGAACGTACACAACCGAGAAGCGGCTGAGCCGTACGGCGGCGCGTGTTCTCGACGCATAAGTTGGATTCAGCCCGGGGATTCCGCTGCGACCTGAGCGCACCCGCAGAGCGGCTGCCCCATTTCTGGGAACACACTGTGGGCAGTTGCCATGCCACCTTGGCGCTGCGCGCGGACTGGCAGGCGCAGCTTGCGCGGGCACATCGGGAGCTGGGGTTCGAACACGTCCGGTTCCACGGCATTCTCGACGACGACATGGGCACGCTCATTTGCCAGAACAAGCAGTTGCTGTATTCGTTTTTCAATACCGACCAGGTCATGGATTTCTTGCTTTCGATTGGGATGCGACCTTTTGTCGAGCTCAGCTTCATGCCGAAGACACTCGCTTCCAGTGGGAAGACGGTGTTCCGCTACCGTGCAAACATCAGCTCGCCGCGCGACCTTGCCAGCTGGGAGACGCTGATCGCACGACTCGTGGGCCACTGGTTCGAGCGCTACGGGCGTGCTGAACTGGTCAACTGGTTCTTTGAGGTCTGGAACGAGCCGAATCTGCCCGCGTTCTTTACCGGCCGAGCAGAGGACTACTTTGCCCTCTATCGGGCAACGGCCCGGGCCATCAAGTCGATCGATCCACAGCTACGCGTGGGCGGCCCGGCTACGGCGGCCAACGGCTGGCTTACCGAGTTCCTGATGTTCTGCGAGGGCGAGGGAGTACCCGCAGATTTCGTGAGCACGCATCACTACCCGACGGATGCCTTCGGACGTCCGGGAGACGACACCGAGGCGCAGCTGGCGGCCAGTCCGCGCAGCGGACTGCGGCGGGAGGCCCAGAGGGCGCGGGCACAGGTGGGGGAGCGAGCGCTGTACTACACCGAGTGGAGCACGTCATCGAACGCGCGGGATGCGTTGCACGACGAGTCCTATGCCGCGAGTTTCATTGTCAAGACGGTGCTGGAGGCGCGCGGACTCGTACAGGGATATAGCTACTGGACATTCACCGATATATTTGAAGAGAACTACTTCCCGTCGCTTCCCTTTCACGGCGGATTCGGACTACTCACCCTGCACGGGGTCGCGAAGCCGGCGTATCGGGCGTTCGAACTGCTGCATCGGGTGGGCGTTGAACTGATCCCGGTGTTGGGCGCCCACCCGACGGTCGACTGCTGGGTCATACGTGACCAGCAATCCGTGGCAGTTCTCCTCACCAACTACGCACAGCCACGTCACGCAATTGCCACCGAGACGGTTGAGGTTTCGCTCGTGGGCTGCACGGCGCACAGCGCACGGATCCGTCGCATCGATAACGAACATGCCAACCCGAAGCGGCTGTGGCTGGAGATGGGCTCTCCGGAATACCTCAGTCCGCGGCAGGTCGGCGCGCTGCACGCGGCCTCCCGCTGCTTGGCTCGCAGACTGCATCTGGAAGCCGATGGTGATGACATCCGCCGCTTTAAGCTGACGCTGCCCCCCCTTAGCGTCGCTTGCATCAGCCTGGAGATGCAGGACTAATCAGGCACCTCAACCGGCTGGCCGGTTCGGCGGCGCGGCGGGCGCCTGCGTCGCCGTCGCGGCCAAAGGCGCAGGTTGCGAACCATGATCACCCCGGCAAACACGATGAACGACCCGAGCAGCTGAAGCGCGTCCAGCCGTTCATCGAGCAAGAGCCAGCCGGTGAACACGGCCACTAGCGGATTGACATACGCGTAGGTGCCGACGCGCGAGGGAGTCTCGTGGAGCAACAGATACGTGTAGGCGACGAACCCTAGCGTGGAGCTGAATATCGCGAGGAAGGCGATCGCGAGCAGCCCGGATGGCGCCCAATCCCAGCGTGACGCATCGCCGCTCATGAACCCCAGCGCGGCGAGCAACGCACCGCCGAACAGCAGATAGCAGGCCGTAAAGGCCAGCGGGTCGCACTCGGTGTGTGACTCACGAATGACCATGGTGGCCAGCGCCCAGGAGAGTGAGGCGAGTAACACGAGAAGCTGCCAGCCGACGTGGGCGTGCGGGCCAAACCCCTTGGCGCAGACGAGCACCGCAACGCCGATAAACCCGAGTGTCAGCCCAAGCCAGGTGCGCGTGCTTACCGGCGTGGCGCGGCGCCCGTACATGCCGAGCCAGGCAATCCAGAATGCGGAGCTCGAACTGATCAGCGCGGCCTGATTGGAGGCAACGTGCTGCAAGGCGTGCACGGCAAGCCCGTTGCTCACAGCGATTCCGAGAACGGCGGCGGCTGCAGCCGAGCCCCAGTCGCGCAGCGTACCGGGCATCCGAAGGCCGCGCCAGCGTGCTATGGCCGCAAGGAAGATACCCGCGAGCAGAAAGCGCGCGCCGGCTGCAAGGAAGGGGGGCAGCGCAAGGGCCATGATGCGGTTGACGGCATAAGTGACGCCCCAGACGAGGTAAATTACGGTGAAGGCGAGCTGGATCTTCGCGCGGCTTCGGGTTACCAGCAGCGATCCGATCACTTCCGGGGGCGCCTTGCGGCTCACGGGGACTCGAAGTCTGCGGTGATGGCTTCGATCAGCGTGGGGCCGCGCCGCAGGAGGGCCTGACGCGGTTCGCGGTTGAGCGCGTCCGGATCGTGCACCCGGACCGCCGCCGCGCCGCAGGCGCCGGCGAGAGCCGCGAAGTCCGGATTGCGGCCCGCGACTCCAATGGGGACGATTCCCGCGGCCTGCAGGTCATCGCGGATCTGTCTGAGGGCCCGCATTGTTCCAAACCAGGATCGGCAGCGTGAGGTCGAGTTCCACGGCGCTCATCAGCTCCTGAGGGGCCGCGCCGATGGCGGCCGGACGGGCAAATCCCAATGCCCCGTACCCGCAGGGGTGAAACCCCAGCCCCGGGCGTTCAGCAGGGAACGCGTGGATGCCCAGGTAGGCAATCTGCGTCATATCTGTAAACACCGCACCGTTGGAGGGTAACGCGGCGCGCAGCGCCTGCAGCCCCGCGAGGCGCGCTCGCCCAGGACGATCTAACTCCTGCTCAATGCGGCCGGCAGTGTTACGCGGTCTTGGGAGGGATCGTGCCGTTCGGCGTGAGGTGATCTATGGCTGCCGGCAGGTGCTGCGCCAGCTTCTGCGTCAGTTCCTGCGGGGTCATGCCGGTCTTTGCGGCGATCTGGCTGATTACACCCCCGAAAGCGGCGGTCACCTGTTCGGCTGAAATGGGCTGGTTCGGCCCGGTGGAGACCCAGGATCGCACCGTGTTGCCAAGTCCCTGCTGTTCCAGTTGTGTGACGACACCCTGGACACCACCGTGTTGCTGAATGAACGAGCTCAGTACGGTGGTCACGCCGGCACCGACTGCACCGCCCAACAAGCCGTCAAGTAGGCTCATGATTATTCCCTTCCCCGTGTGATCCGATTTCGAGCTGAGCGATTGTGCGGCAAGTTGCGCATGCCGCTCAAGGCGTAAGCGATGCTGCGTCAGGCCCGCAACCTCTCAGGCCAGGGGGAGTTCGCACTGGCTGGTTTATATATTATAATGACAACATTATAAAAACCCGCCCGGGTCGGGGCCGCCCGGTGGGCGGCGCCGGGGCTGACATCAGGATGCGCAAGTCATGAGAAAGGTGAAAACGCTCGGTCTTCTGGGCACGGGAGTCATCGGTGGCGGATGGGCGGCGCGGGCGCTGCACTTCGGCATCGACGTGATCGCGGCCGATGTGAAGCCCGAAATGGAGGCCTGGATCCGTGGTGCCGTGGATAACGCGGAGGGCGCACTCGCACGGCTGACTCTGGCGCCGCTTCCCGCCAAGGGGAAGCTGTCATTCACGACCGATCTGAACGCGATGGCGGCGCAGGCGGATTTCATTCAGGAGAACATCCCGGAGCAGCTGGAGCTGAAGCAGCGCGTGCTGGCCCAGGTGAGCCGGCACGCCCCGGCGGACGTGATCATCGCCTCCAGCACTTCAGGGCTCATGCCGAGCGACCTGCAGCGCGACATGGCGCATCCGGAGCGCTTCCTCGTCGCCCATCCGTTCAATCCGGTTTACCTGCTGCCGCTCGTCGAGCTCGTCGGCGGCCGTCAAACCTCCGGCCCGACGCTTGCGGCCGCTGCCCGCTTCTTTACTTACATCGGCATGCACGCGCTGCAGGTGCGCCGCGAGGTCCCGGGGCACCTGACTGACCGCCTGCAGGAAGCGCTGTGGCGCGAAATCCTGCACATGGTCAATGAGGACGTCGCGACCACGGGGGAGCTCGATGAGTCCATCATCTACGGCCCGGGCCTGCGTTGGGCCGCGATGGGCACCAATCTCATTTATCACCTCGCCGGCGGCGAGACTGGCATGCGACACATGCTGCGCCAGTTCGGGCCTGCGCTTAAGTGGCCTTGGACCAAGCTGGAAGCCCCGGAGCTCACCGAGTCGCTCATTGACAAGATGGTCGCCGGCACGCAGGCACAAGCGAACGGCCGTTCAATCCGGGAGCTCGAGCGGTTGCGGGACGGGTATCTCGTTGCGATCCAGCAGGTTCTCAAACAGTTCAATATCGGCGCCGGAGCGACGCTGCGTGCTCTTGAGGAGCGACTGTACGAGGACGCTGCCGGCGCAGCGGGCCAAAGAATCCGCGGCGCGCTGGAGGACGGTGAGCTTTTGCGCCTGATGGAAGTGGAGGTGCGGCCCGAGTGGATCGACTACAACGGGCACATGACGGATTCCCGTTATCTGCAGGTGTTTGGTGACGCAACCGACGCGTTGTTGCGCTATGCGGGTGTGGACGATGCCTATCGCAGTTCCGGGCGTGCGCTCTTTACCGTGGAATCACACGTCAGGCACGTCGCGGAGGCGCGCGCGCTCGAGGCGCTGTATGTGACTACGCAGGTTCTGGCCCTTGATGAGAAGCGGCTGCGGCTGTTTCACAGCCTTCACCGCCGCCGCGACGACGCCCTGGTCGCGACCGCTGAGCAGCTCTATTTGCACGTGAGCGCTGGCAAGGCGGCGGCTCTGGATGCCGAAGTGCACGCGAGCCTGGAGCGGGTCCGCAGTGCGCACGCGCGGTTGCCGGTACCACCGCAGTCCGGCCGCGTCGGGATCACCACGGCGCGCTGAGCCTCAAACTGCATGCCCAAGATCGTCGACCACGAGCAGCGCCGCAACGAGATCGCCCTCGTTGCCTGCCGCGTGGTTGCCGAGCATGGCTTCGACCAGGCCACCATCGTGCGGATCGCCCGCCAGGCGGGTTACACGACCGGGATGGTGGCGCACTACTTCGACACCAAGCAGGACATCGTTATCGCGGCCTTGCGGCTCATACTGCGTCGCATCGAAGAGCGCCTCAATCCGGACACGGGCAGCAGCGCAGCGGATCTGCTCACGTTGCTGATCGAAGCTTTGCCGGTGGACGAAACGCGCTACATCGAATGCGCGTTCTGGATTGCCTTCTGGGGCCAGGTGCCGGCCGACAGGCGTTTGAGGAATGTCAACGCATCACTGCACCAGGAGTACCTGCGGCTGTTCGAGCGGTGCCTCGCGCGTGGGTGGCCTGACTGGTCCGGCTGGCCGAGCCCGATCCGCGAGCACACGCTGCGGTCGATCGTGACCTTCATCAACGGCATTACGGCCAGTACGGTGGCAAGCCGCGCCGATTGGCCCGCTGAACGACAGATAGACCAGCTGCGGCTACAGCTCGAGCTGTTGTACGGCTGGGCCTCCAGTGGTGCCCGGGCGCCGTCTCTCAAGGCACGAAGCTTCAGTCGTTAGGGGAATTACGATGGACTTTGCACTGACCGAGGAACAGGAACTCATCGTAAAAACCACGCGCGAGTTCGTGCGCACCGAGCTCGTTCCCCATGAGCAGGAGGTCGAGGACACCGGGGTTTTGCGCGACGAGCTGTATCGTGAGCTGAAGGCCAAAGCGATCGACGCCGGACTCTACGCGGCCAACATGCCCGCCGAAGTCGGGGGTGCCGGCCTGGATGCAGTCAGCTGGGTGCTCTACGAGAAGGAGCTTGGCTACACCGGCTATGCGCTGCAGTACTGCTGTGTTGCGCGCCCTTCGAACATCTTACTGGCCTGCGCAGGCGAGCAGCGCGAGCGCTATCTGCTGCCGACGGTTCGTGGTGAACGTGTTGACTGTCTGGCGATGACCGAACCGGGAGCGGGCTCTGACATGCGCGGCATGAAGACCACGGCGGTCGCCAAGGGCGGCGATTTCATCGTCAACGGCACCAAGCATTTCATCAGCCATGCGGATCACGCCGATTACGTCATTCTCTTCGCGGCCAGTGGCGAGGAAGACTCGCCCCGTGGCAAGAGAAAACTGATCACGGCGTTCCTCGTCGACAAGGGGACCCCCGGCTTCGAGGTCCGCCCCGGTTACCGCAACGTTTCCCACCGCGGCTACAACAACTGCATACTGCAATTCAGTGATTGCCGCATACCGAGGAGTGCGGTCCTTGGCGAGGTCCACCAGGGTTTCGAGGTCGCCAATACCTGGCTCGGAGCGACCCGACTGCAGGTCGCAGCCACCTGTCTCGGGCGTGCGGAGCGGGCGCTGGAGGCCGCCAAGGAATGGGCGGTGCAGCGCGTCCAATTCGGTCAGCAGATCGGCAAGTTCCAGGGGGTGAGCTTCAAACTGGCCGACATGGCGGTGGAGCTGCGTGCGGCGGAGCTGCTAACCCTGGAGGCCGCCTGGAAGCTCCAGCAGAAGAGCGCGACGGACATGGATATGGCCATAGCAAAGCTCAAGGCGTCGGAAATGCTGCAGATGGTGGCGGACGAGGCGCTGCAGATTCATGGGGGCATGGGGCTGATGAGCGAGCTGCCGCTGGAGAGAATCTGGCGCGACGCGCGCATCGAGCGCATCTGGGACGGCACGAGCGAAGTGCAGCGGCACATCATCTCGCGCGCTCTGCTGCGTCCGCTCGGGGGCTGAGGGCGCGCAGCGGCTACTTGCCCCTCCACCGCGGCGCGCGCTTCTCCGCAAAGGCGCGGGCGCCCTCCTTGAGGTCCTCGGACCGGATTACCTTCTGCACCGCATCGAGGCTGTCGTGCAGCTCAAACGCCGGTCCTTCCGCGACTACTTCTGTGTGACGCAGCAGCTGCTTGATGGCCGGAAAGAGCAGCGGCGGTCCCGCGGCGAGCTGCCGCGCAATCTCCCGCGCCTTCGCCAGGCCCTGTCCTTTGGGGACTACATGATTGGCGAGTCCCCAGTGCTTGGCTTCCGTCGCGTCCATCCAGCGCCCCGTCATGAGGAACTCCACCGCCACGTGATACGGGATCCGGCGCCGCAGCTTGATCGTGCCTGCATCGGCGAGTACGCCAACGTTGATCTCCGGCAACGCAAACTTCGCGTGCTCCTCCATGACGATGATGTCCGTGCCAAGGACGATTTCGAAGCCGCCCCCACAGGCAATTCCGTTGACCGCCGCAATGAGGGGCTTGTTCAGGTTGCGCGGATAGTTCAGACCGCCGAAGCCGCCGACACCCCAGTCAGAATCCGATTCCTCACCGGCGGCGGCGGCCTTCAGGTCCCATCCGGGACTGAAGAACCGATCTCCGCGGCCGGTGACAATTGCGACCCTCAAGGCCGGGTCGTCACGAAACGAGGTGAACACCTCATTCAGGCGGCGGCTCGCCGCAAGATCGATGGCGTTCGCCTTCGGCCGATCGATCGTCACCTCGAGAATCGGCCCGTCCGTGCTGGTAAGGATTCCGTCAGACATCTTCAGTTCTCCTCGCGCAGACGAATGAGAGCATCGACTGCCACGGCGCCGCGCCCCTGCGGGCGCACGATAACAGGGTTCAGATCGAGTTCGGTGAGTCGCTCAAGGTTTGCAGCCGCGTAGCGCACGCAGGCGAGTACCGTCTGGACGAGAGCGGGGACGTCGCCCGCGGGCCTGCCGCGGAAGCC
>Ga0335079_10003786_pt1 | contig 17426 bp, 12 predicted proteins | sample Lox_Sample_33_FD_206719 | JGI IMG/M metagenome (GOLD analysis project Ga0335079, IMG submission 206719) | Soil microbial communities from Loxahatchee National Wildlife Refuge, Florida, United States - Lox_Sample_3.3 | ecosystem: Environmental > Terrestrial > Soil > Wetlands | place: USA... | reverse complement strand
GCTTACTGCAAAGCCAAGCTGGCCGCAGTGCAGCCCGCGCCGGAGGGATCAAAGCGGATTACACCAGACTGGTCGGAGCAGAACATGCGCTGACCGGTGGTGCCCACCGTGATCGGGGTCGCGGTAACCGTGTAGCCGACCGAAGGCGTATTGCCGTCGCCCGTCCACTTAAAGGTGTACCCGCTCTTCGTGCCCGCCGCCAGAACCTGGTCCAGCAAGCAAGCGTTGGTGGATGTCGCGGTGCAAGGGGTTGCACCACCCAGCGCCACCAGCGATGGCGGGAAGCCATCGTTCGGATACGTCGAAGAGTACGTCACCGCCGAGGTGTTGATCGTACGGATGGAGCCAACGGCCGAAGCCTCATTGGCCGCCATACGGGACCGGAGGAGGTTCGGAATTGCGATGGCCGCGATGATCAGAATGATCGCCACGACGATCAGCAACTCGATAAGAGAGAAACCCTTCTGCTTCTTCATGCTTTCTCCTTGAGAGTGTGAGAGTCTTAGGTGCCAGAGCACGCCCTATTAGAGCGCAAGGCAGATGCCAGACTGAGAGCCTTGTAGGACAGGTCACAAATATCCTGTAAACACCCTAATATCTATAACTTGAACGCATTTTCCTCTCTCAAATCAGCGCTTACAAAGCGCAAATTGGCCGGAAAACCGAGGCTAAATGACCCTTTGGGTCACCCGCACCCGACAAAAAAGGGCAAGGATTGCATCCCGGGGATGCTGCCCTCAGGGCCTGCGCTACCACGAAAAGCAAGGCCTTTTATGTCTATAAGTTATGTTTCTTGGCATAATGACGAAACGAGCGGTAGCTAATCCGTAGAAGGTCGGCTGCCTTGGTGCGAACCCCGTTTGCTTTCTCCAGGGCTGCCTTAAGATAGCGCCTCTCTGCGTCGGCGATTTCCTTCTCAAAGTCCAGGCCCTCGGCGGGAAAGGATGCGGGAGGAGCCGTACCGTCTGCCGGAAGGCTCGAAGGTACGCTGGCACCGGCGTGGTTCACCACCCGGTCCGGGAGCACGCTCAAGGATATTTCTCTTCCGGCTTCGAGCGCCACGGCTCGCTCCATGGTGTTTTCCAGTTCACGGACGTTTCCCGGCCAATCGTAAGCTTCCAAGCGGCGGACAACCTCCGGCGAGAGCCCTTCCACAGCCTTGTCCATGGATTTCCGGAAGCGTTCGAGAAAGTGCCGCGCCAGCACGGGAATGTCCTCGCGACGCTCGCGCAGCGGCGGCAGGTGGATGGGAATGACGCTCAGCCGGTAATACAAGTCCTCGCGGAAACGGCCCTCGGCAATTTCCTTTTCAAAGTCTTTGTTGGTGGCCGCGATGATGCGCACATCAACGTCGGTTTCTTCAGTGCTGCCGATGGGGCGGACTTTTCCTTCCTGTAGCACGCGGTAAAGCTTCACCTGCATGGTCAGGCTCATGTTGCCGATTTCGTCCATGAAAAGCGTGCCGCCGTGCGCGGCTTGAAAAAGCCCCTGCCGATTCTCGTTGGCACCAGTAAAGGAGCCCTTTACATAGCCGAACAGTTCCGATTCCAGAAGCGTTTCCGGAAAAGCGCCGCAGTTGATGGTGATGAAGGGGGCCTGCGCGCGATGGCTGTTCTCGTGAATGGCGCGCGCCACCAATTCCTTCCCCGTACCACTCTCTCCGGTGATCAAAACCCGGCTGGACTGCGGCGCGATGGTCTGGATGAGGTCGAAAATGGCGCGCATCTTGGGACTCTGCCCAATGATGTTGTCGAGCCCGGTCAAGCGGCGCAGCTCGCGGCGAAGATAGCCCGCCTCTTTCTTCCACTTCAAGCTCTCGACGCGTTCCTGAACCGCTTTTCGCAACTGGTCCACTTGATTGTGGTCTTTGACGATGTAGCGGTTGGCGCCCGACTCCAGAGCATCAATGGCGCTATCCACGGTGGGCAACGCGGTCATCAAGATGAAAAAACACTCTGGAGCGATTTCGCGGGCAAACTTGAGCAAATCCAGGCCGGTTTCGCCGGGCATGCGGATATCCGAAATGATGATGTCGAAAATCCTCGAATCGAGCTTGCGCTTGGCCTCCGCCACGCTGTGGGCCACTTCCACGCGATGCCCTTCGCGGCGGAAGGTGATCTCCAGGACTTCGCAAATGGAGCGCTCGTCGTCCACCACAAGGATGTGGAGCGCGTCATTTTGCGCTTCTTTTACCGCCGCTTTCGTTCCTTGCATAAGACCTCACGCGGTACGCGGCAATTCGACAATAAACTCGGCGCCGCGATCTTTCTCGGAAATTACACTGATTCTGCCACTGTGCGCCTGCACAATCTGATACACGATGGAAAGGCCCAGCCCGGTACCGCCCTCGAAGCCGGACTGCAACGGCTCGAAGATTTTTGCGCGCTGCTTGGGATCGAGCCCGACTCCGGTGTCACGAAAAGCAATGCGCAGCCAGAAGGGCTGCCGCTCAATGCCCACGGTGAGCGTTCCGCCGCCCGGCATGGCGCGCAGCGCATTGTCGCAGAGGTTCCAGAACACTTGCTTGAGCTTGTTGCGATCCACGCGGGCACGCATTTCTGCGCCGTTGAACGCTCGCACGATGTGGTATTTGCTCTCGACCTCCGGCTTTTTCTCCAGCAACATCAGCGTTTCATCCAACAGGCTGCGGACGTCCGCCTCCTGAAACTCGTAGGTCTTCTCGCGAGAGTAGTTGAGAAAATCGGTGATGATGTGATTGAGGCGCTCGGATTCGCGGCTCACAATATTTACGAGATGCTTTTCGTCGTCTTCCAGCGGGACGAGCCGGGCCAGTTCCTTAACGGCGCCGGCCATGGCGGTCAGTGGCTGGCGAATCTCGTGGGCGATCGCGGCCGAGAGCCGGCCCAGCGCCGCCATGCGCTCTTTGGTAGCCACTTCCTGCTCGAGCCGGCGCAGCTCCGTCAGGTCCTGAAAATTGAAAACGTAGCCGCTGCGCGAGGAATTTCTCGAACGCAGCGGAGACACGGAAATTCCGAGGTAACGCTGCTGGCCATCCGGCGCGCGGAAGTCAATCTCGCGGCGCACGATGGGCCGGTCATTGGGGCTCTTCAGACCGGGTAGCCAGAAATTGGCGTCGATCTCCGGAAGCTGTTTCCCACGCAAATCCGCAAAGCGCGAGCCGAGAATTTCTTCGCCAGTACGGTTGAGAAGCACGATTCTGCCGTCGAGGTCGGTAGTCAGAAGCCCGCCGCGCATGGAGTGAATGATGTCTTCCGTAAAGTCCTGCAGTTCGAGGAGTTCTTCGCGTTTTTCCTCCAGCTCGATGCCCTTGCGGCGCAGTGATTGCGCCAAGAGGCTCGCCAGGTAAGCAACCGCCAGGAATCCGAAGAGGTTGAAGAAATACCAGGCGCGAAGGCTCTCCGGCGTCGGCTCGGAGATAAACGTGCGCGGGATCCTACCGGCGAAGGCCAGCGAGGTCATCCCGCCAAGAATGGCGAGGCAGATTCCCGCCGTGATGAACGCCACGCGGCGCGAAAACAGGATGCTGGCGACGATGATGACCAGCAGATAGAGCGAAATGAAGTAGCTCTCTTGCAGGCCCGTGGTGTACACCACCGCGGAGATAATCACTACGTCACTGGCGACCTGCAAGGCTCCTTGCCAGGTCGTGCCACGAGCCCAGCGCACGAGGCCGATGTGCACGACCGCGACGAAAGCCCAGATAAACAGAAGCGGCAGAAAGTTACGGTTGGAGCTTGCTGCGGGAACGTACTGCGGCCAGACGAGGCTGACGCCGAGGATTAAAAGAATGGTCAGCAGGCGGACACGGGTGAGCCAACCCAGCCATTCTCGCGTTGTCTCGCTTTGCTTCATGGATGGTCGCGTTCCTGCCCCAAACAGCCAGCGACTACGTCTAGTTTAGACAGAAATGGCGAAGAGCTGGGAGTTCCTTCCCCGCTCTTCGCCAATTGGATAACGAACCCGGCGCGCGGCCGCGATTAGTGCATCTGGCTCAGCTTGCCGATCAAGGAGAACAGCGGCAGGTACATGGAAATGACCACGCCGCCGACCACCACGCCAAGAAAAACGATCATAATGGGTTCCAACGCCGTCAAGAGGTCTTTCACGGCCGCGTCCACTTCTTCTTCGTAGAAGTCCGCGATCTTTTGCAGCATGGCGTCCATCGCGCCGGTCTGTTCGCCGACGCTGATCATCTGTGTGACCATGCCCGGAAATACTTGGGAATCCTTCAGGGGCTCAGTGAGTGATTTGCCTTCCTCGAGGGACTTGCGCACCTGCTGGAGGGCCTTTTCGACAACGGCGTTGCCGGCCGTTTTGGCGGTGATGTCCAGGCCTTCGAGAATGGGCACGCCGCTGGCGATGAGCGTTCCCAGAGTGCGCGTGAAGCGGGCAACCGCGATCTTGCGCATCAGGATGCCGACGACGGGCAAGCGCAGAATCAAGGCGTCCAGTGCGTAGCGCCCCTGCGGCGTTCCGTACCAGACTTTCAATCCAAAAATGATGCCCGCAAAGGCCACCAGCAGCAGGAAACCAAAAATGCTGCCGATCAGGTTACTCATCGTGATGACGATCTTCGTCGGCAACGGCAGGTCCACGCCGAGGCCGGCAAACAAGGTCGCGAAAATAGGGACGACTTTCCACAGCAGCAAAATGATGACGCCCGCCGCCACGGTCAAAACGCCGACCGGGTAAACCAGGGCCGATTTGACGGCGCGCTGCAGCTTGACGTTCTTTTCGATGTAGGAGGAGAGGCGCTGGAGAATGGTGTCCAGAATACCGCCCGTCTCGCCCGCTTCCACCATGTTCACGTAGAGGGCATCGAAGACCTTGGGGTACTGGCGCATCGCCGCCGACAGCGTGGCGCCGCCTTCCACCGCCCCGCGCGTCCCTGCGAGTACTTTTTGGAACGTCTTGTTTTCCTGCTGGCTGGCCAGAATCTCCAGGCACTGCACGAGCGGCAAGCCGGAGTCAATCATCACCGAGAATTGCCGCGTGAAAATGGCCAGCTCTTTGGCGTTGACGCCGGAGCCGAAGGTGGGCAGGTTGAACTCCTTACCCTTCTCCGACATCTTCGTGGGCGTAATCTGCTGGCGCCGCAGAATGTTCTGGAGCTCCGCCTTGCTGCTCGCTGTGAGCTCGCCACTGACGTTTCCGCCGGAACGATTTGTTCCCTTATACGTAAAAACCGGCATATACCTTCCTCCTCAAAATCTACTCAGAACTGAAGCGGGGCTCCCATCGCCCCGAAAGCCTATCGCTTATGACCGGCAGGAGCCTTGGCGTGGCCTCCTCCACCGCCGGCCGGCGGCGAAGATACGCCACGATTAATCATGTCCTGCAGCTCATCCGGATTCGACGACCGCGTCAGGGCCATGTCGAGCGTGATGGTCTTTGCGAAGTATGCGTTTGCTAGAGCCTGGTTAAAGGTCTGCATACCCGTTTGTCCAGTACCCGTCTGCATCGCCGAATAAATCTGGTGAATCTTGTCCTCGCGGATGAGGTTGCGAATCGCCGGCGTCGGCACGAGGACCTCCATAATCATGGCGCGGCCACGGTTATCGGCGCGCGGCAAAAGCGCCTGACAAAGAATGCCTTCCAGCACCATCGAAAGCTGCGCGCGAATCTGTGGCTGCTGGTGCGCGGGAAACACATCAATAATACGGTTGATGGTGGACGCCGCCGAGTTGGTGTGCAGGGTGGCGAAGGTCAAGTGGCCGGTTTCCGCAATACGCAGCGCCGATTCGATGGTTTCCAGGTCGCGCATTTCGCCGATGAGCACGACGTCAGGGTCTTCGCGGAGGGCGGCGCGGAGCGAATTGGCGAAGGAGTGCGTGTCCGCGTGCACTTCGCGCTGGTTGACCAGGCACTTCTTGTGGTTGTGGAGGAACTCGATAGGGTCCTCAATAGTGATCATGTGCTCTTCGCGCTCGCTGTTAATCTTGTCGAGCATGGCGGCGAGCGTCGTGGACTTTCCGGAACCCGTCGGGCCGGTGACGAGCACAAGTCCACGCGGCTTATCGCAAAGGCTCCTGACCACAGGAGCCAGGCCCAGCGCATCAAAACCCTTGATCTCCCACGGAATGGTACGGAAAACGGCGCCTACCGCGCCGCGCTGATTGAACACGTTGCCACGAAAGCGCGCCAGGTTTTTCAAGCCGAAGGAAAAGTCCAGTTCCAGGTTCTCCTCGAAGCGGTGCTTCTGCGCATCGGTCAAAACGCTGTAAGCCAGAGACTTGGTGTCGGCGGCGGTCAGCGGCGGCATGTCCAGAGCCCGCAGGCGTCCATGAACGCGAACACGCGGCGCGCTGTTGGTCGTGATGTGGAGGTCGCTTCCTCCCATCTCAATCATTTTCTTGAGCAACTCGCTCAGGGTAATCCCGGCCATCGCTTCACCTTTTCCCTAGAGAACCGTTTCGCGCAAGACTTCTTCCAGCGTGGTCTGACCCAAGGCCGCCTTGATCAACCCGCTGCGCCGCAGCGTGATCATGCCCTGCTCGATCGCCTTCTTTTTCAGTTCCAGCGCCGAGGCGCCGACGAGGATCAGCTCGCGCAGTTCGTCGTTGATTTCCATCACTTCGTACAAACCCGTGCGGCCCTTGTATCCGCCCTTGTTGCAGGTGGTGCAGCCCTTGCCGTGGTAGATTTTAGTCGTCTTCACTTCTTCCGGCGAATACCCGGCGTCAATCAGCGCCTGCTCGGGCAATTCCAGTTCCTCTTTACAGTTCGAGCAGATGCGGCGCACCAAGCGTTGCGCGCAAATCAGGTTCACCGACGTCGCCACCAGGAACGGCTCAATACCCATATTCATCAGGCGGCTGATCGTCGAAGGCGCGTCGTTGGTGTGCAGCGTAGAGAGCACCAAGTGGCCGGTGAGCGCGGCTTTCACCGCAATTTCCGCCGTCTCAAAGTCGCGGATCTCGCCGACCAGGATGATGTTCGGGTCTTGCCGAAGGAAGGCGCGCAGCGCGGCCGCGAAGTTCAAGCCGATCTGCTCCTTCATCTGCACCTGGTTGATGCCCGCCAACTGGAATTCGACCGGGTCCTCAGCGGTCATAATATTAGTGTCCACCGTATTGAGGCGCGCAACAGAAGAGTACAGCGTGTTCGTTTTGCCTGACCCCGTTGGTCCGGTGACCAGCACCATCCCGTAGGGCTTGAGAATGTTGCGCTCGAATTTCTTCAAGGACTCCTGCTCGAAGCCCAGCTTGGTCATGTCCAGGCGCAGGTTTTCCTTGTCCAAAAGGCGGAGCACGACCTTCTCGCCAAAGAGGGTTGGGACGGTCGAAACGCGGAAGTCCAGCTCCTTCTTCTTCCCGTCGGCCCTGTACTTGATCATAATGCGGCCGTCCTGCGGCAGGCGCTTTTCCGCAATGTCCAGCTTCGCCATGATCTTCAGGCGGCTGGTGATGGCATCCTTCAGCCGCAATGGCGGGGTCATCACCGTCTGCAACTGCCCGTCAACACGGAACCGCACGCGCATCTCCAGCTCATACGGTTCAATGTGAATATCGCTGGCGCCCCGCTTCACGGAATCGGTCAGAATCAGGTTCACCAGCTTGATGATGGGCGCCTCTTCGGCCGCCTTCTCCAGCGTGGCGGTATCCAGTTCGGCTTCTTCCGCCGCCAACTCCAGCTCCTGGTCTTCGTCCACCAGGTCCTTCATCATCTTGCTGATCTCTTCCGAGTTGTTCGCTTCCGCGCCGCCATAGAAGCGCGAAATGGCTTCGCCGATCGCCGACTCCGAGGCCACCACCGGCTCGACGTTGAACCCCGTCATGAACTTGATATCGTCCATCGCAAACACGTTCGTCGGGTCCGTCATCGCAATCGTCAGGACCGAACCGACGCGGGAAAGCGGAATGACCTGGTAGCGCAGCGCCGTGTCTTGCGGGATCAGCTTGATCACGTTGGGATCGATTTCGTAGTACTTCAGATTGATGGAGGGAACACCATACTGGCGGGAGAGCACACCGGTGATGTCATCGTCGGTGATGAACCCCATTTTCGTCAGGCAGCTCCCCAGCTTGCCACCATTCGCGCGCTGGAATTCCAGCGCCTTCTGGAGCTGATCCTGAGTGATCAGGCTTTCCTTAATTAATATCTCGCCCAAACGGACGGACATCCGCAGCACTCCCGGACGGCATGCACCCAGGTGTCAACATAGCAAAAGCAGGCTCCGGCGGTGCGCGGAAATTAAAAAGAAGTTCTGAAATGGCTAACCCCTGTACGCCGGGTCAGGTTTCCCGAACCAGGGACAGGTGCAATTCTTGACTTGCCCCGGCACCGTCGCTATCGTGCAAGTGGAACAATTTTTCCCGCGCCAAGGCGAGCCTTTCGGTATGGCTTCGAGTTTTGACAAAAAGTGTCTCGGTTCTGCCCGGTTGATCGCGTTGGAAGTGTTACAGCGCTTTTATAATCGCGCCGTAGCTGGCTTCGTCGCCCTCGAACTCCCATCCAACCGTCCGGAGTCGCTCTTCAAATCCGTGATGGCGGCCTCCACATGAGCCGGCTTGATTCCAGGCAGCGCTGGAGCGTAGCGGTCGGCGGAATTCTCGTCACACTGCTCCTCGCCGCGGTCTTTACCTTTGGCTCCCTCGACGTTCCCTTCGAGCCGAAGAGCTGGCGCGCGCTCATGCCGCTTTATGCCGTATCAAGCTTCGTGACCGCTGCCCTGCTGGTCTTCGGCCTTATCCTGGGGCGCACGGTTTTGCGTCTTTGGGCGGAAACCAGCCGCGAGCAACTTGGCGCCCGCTTCAAAACCAAGATGGTCGTCGGCGCCATGGCCATCTCGCTCCTGCCCATCATCTTCATGTTCATCGTCAGCTATTCGCTGATCAACCGCACGCTTCTCAAGTGGTTCCCCCGCCCGCTCGAAATCGCCTCGGAGAAAACGCAGGAGTTGATGAAGGACATGGGCCGAGGCCAGTCGGCGCGTCTGCGCCGACTGCTGAAGGACGCGCAGGAAGACCCGTCGCCGAGCCTGGACCAGCAGCTCCAACACGCCTTTGCCAAAGGCGCGGATGCCATCTGGTTTCTGGATCAAGACGGCCGCGCCCTGCGCGGCGGAGTGACGTGCGAGAACCAACCCGAGGACCATCCGGGCCCGATTTGTGCGCAATCGGGAGTCCTGGGCGAACCGGTTGGAACGCTCCTCAGCGGCATTGAGATTTGGCGCGCGGGCGGCCGGGATTATTTCGCCGTGCGCGCTCCCCTGACGCGTCCGGGGCAGCCGCCCGGCTATGTCGTGGCCGCCTATCGGACCAGTCCCAACTTCCTAAGCCGGGTCACGGAGATTCAGACGCAAACCCAGGAATACAACCAGTCGAAGCAGGACTTGCGCGCGCTGAAACGCCAACTCCTCCTGATTCTTCTCTTCTTCACGGTGCTTTTGCTCTCTGCCGTGATGTGGGTTGCGCTCTTTCTGGCCAAGCAAGTCACCGTGCCCATCCAGGCTCTCGCTGAGGGCACGCGCGAGATCTCTTCAGGGAATTTCGACTACCAAGTTCCTGAACAGGCGCAAGACGAGCTCGGCTTGCTGCTGCGCTCCTTCAACGCCATGACCACGCAGCTCCGCGATAATCGCTCGCAAATCGACCAGTTCACCAAAAACTTGCAGCAAGCCGTGCAGGAGCTTGAACGCCGCCGCCAGCTCATGGAAACGGTGCTCGAGAACATCCCGACCGGCGTTATTTCGCTCGACTCCGGCGGAGCCATCCTTCGCGCCAACACCGCGGTGACGCGCATGTTCGGAAGCGCAAACCGCAATGCCGACTCGCTCGACGCGCTTCTCGGCCCCGACGCTTCGCGCACCGTGCAGTTGCTCATGCGCCGCTCCTTGCGCATGGGCGTCGTTTCCCGCGAGATCGAAACGGTCGCTGCCGGCCGCGTTCTGCACCTTGCCGTGACGGTCAGCTCGCTCGGCCCGCGCCGCGCCAATTCTGGCTACGTCCTGGTCCTCGACGACCTCACCGAAATGCTGCGCGCGCAGAAATCCGCCGCCTGGCAGGAAGTGGCTCGGCGCATCGCGCATGAAATCAAGAATCCTCTCACGCCGATTCAGCTCTCCTCGCAGCGTTTGTCTCGCTTCCTCGAACGCCGGGACTTCCACGATTCCTCGGCTCCGCGCGATCCCGAGCTGACCAGTCTCGTTCAGGAATGTTCCCGCCTGATCGAGCGCGAAGTCTCCACGCTCGCCGCGCTCGTCAACGAGTTCTCGCAATTCGTGCGCTTCCCCATCGCCAAACTCACTTCCGCGAACGCCAACACTATCGTTCACGACGCTCTGGAAGTTTTCTCGGGCCGCCTCGACGGCATCACCCTCAAAGCCACGCTCGCGGACAACCTCCCCGCCATCCGCGCCGACAGCGGCCTGCTCCGCAGCGTGGTCGTCAATCTAATTGACAACGCCGCCGAAGCCCTCGAAAGCGCTACGGTCCGTGAGATTCTCGTCTCCACCTGCGCTCATCCCGATTCCGAAACCATCGAGATTTGCGTCTCCGACACCGGACACGGCATTTCTCCTCAGGACAAAGACCGCCTTTTTCTCCCGCACTTTTCGACCAAGGATCGCGGCACCGGCCTTGGTCTGGCTATTGCCGCGCGCATCATCGCCGAGCACGGCGGCACGATTCATGTCGAGGACAATTCCCCAGTCGGGTCGCGTTTCCTGGTTGAACTTCCCATAGCGGAGCTCACGCCCGCCGGAGTCGCGGACCAAACGGAGTCCGCTCGATGACTCCCAAGCCGCATTTGTTGATCGTCGACGATGAAGCCGGCATCCGCGAATCGCTCGCGCTCATTCTGCGAGATGAGGGCTACCACGTGGAAGCCGTCGCCTCCGGCGAGGAAGCTCTCGAACGTGCTGCCTCCGGCGACCTCGAAGTCATTTTGCTCGACATCTGGCTCCCCGGCATGGACGGCCTCGAAGCCCTGAGCCGCCTCCTGGCCATTCCCCGCGCTCCCGCCGTCATCATGATTTCCGGCCACGCCACCATTGAAACCGCGGTGCGCGCCACCAAACTGGGCGCCTTCGATTTTGTCGAGAAACCGCTGTCGCTTGAAAGAATCGTCGTTCTCGTGCGCAATGCTCTGCAGCAACGCCGCCTTCAGGAAGAAAACCAGTTGCTGCGCAGCGAACTCGGCCATCGCTATCAGGTCATTGGCGAAAGCGTGCCCATGAAAGCTCTGCGCCAGCAAATCGCCGTCACTGCGCCGACCAACGGCCGCGTGCTCATCTACGGCGAAAGCGGCACCGGCAAAGAACTCGTGGCCCACGCGCTGCACGCCGCCAGTTTGCGCACCCAGGGCCCCTTCGTGGAAGTGAATTGCGCCGCTATTCCCGAGGAGTTGATCGAATCCGAGCTTTTTGGCCACCTCAAGGGCAGCTTCACCGGCGCCAGTGACGACAAAGTCGGCAAGTTTCAGAAGGCGGACGGTGGCACGCTCTTCCTTGACGAAATCGGCGACATGAGCCTGCGCACGCAGTCCAAAGTCCTGCGCGTCCTCGAGGAACAGCGCTTCGAGCCCGTCGGCTCCAGCCAGACCATCTCCGTGGACGTGCGCGTCATCGCCGCAACGAACAAGAACCTCGAACAAGAAATTGCCCGCGGCGCCTTCCGCCAGGACCTTTTCTATCGCTTGAATGTTATTCCCTTCTTCGTGCCCCCGCTCCGCGATCGCCGGGAAGATATCCCCACGCTGACGCGCTATTTCTTGAACGAATTCTGCTCGGAGTACGGTAAGAAAACCCGCGAAGTCAGCGATACCGCCATGGAAATTCTCCTGCGCTATCCGTGGCCGGGCAACGTGCGTGAACTGCGCAATCTGGTCGAGCGCCTCGTGATTGTCTGCCCGCAAGCGCGCATCGAGCCCCATCATCTTCCGCCGGAACTTTTCCGCGGCGTCTCCGAAAGTCCGCAGCAACCCTATTCGACGCTGCACGAAGCGCGTAGCGCCTACGAACGCGAATTTATCTTGCGAAAGTTGCAGGAACACCGCTGGAACATGACGCAAACCGCCTCAGCCCTGGGCCTGGAGCGCAGCCACCTCTACCGCAAAATGAAATCTCTCGGCATCGCCGCCCCAGACTAGAATCACCGCCTTCGGCTTCGGGTAGTCACTCAATTTCCGATTGGGGTACTCTTTTGAAGGATCAGTGCCTAGGATTAAGGCTTATCCCTAGCAGTACAATCAGTGCGATCGTGCGGTGAAGGAGTGATCTGAAATGGAATCGCTCTTGCAAGATCTCCGCTTCGCGCTGCGTATGCTGCGCAAATCCCCCGGCTTCACCGCTGTTGCCGTGCTCACCCTCGCCCTCGGCATCGGCGCCAACACCGCCATTTTCAGCCTCATTGATGCAGTCATATTGCGAACGCTGCCGGTCAACATGCCTGACGAGCTGCTGCAATTAAAAAGGCAGGATCCTCGATACGTCGGCTTAACGTCGGCCAACCCTCTTTCTTTTCTGTGGTCCGGTGGAACCTCGCCTGACTTCAGCAACCCTCTGTGGGAACAAATACGAGACCAACAGAACGTTTTCTCGGGCGTGTTCGCTTGGAGTAATGACCAGTTCGATCTCGCTCGAGGTGGAACAGTACAGCCCGCGGACGGGTCGTTCGTGAGTGGTGACTTCTTCACGACCTTAGGGCTCCGTCCGGCTGCCGGACGCTTGATTGCGGGCTCTGACGACTACCGCGGCTGCCCACCAGTGGCCCTTCTAAGCTATGGGTTCTGGCAAGGTCACTATGGCGGCGCAAGTGGCGCCGTTGGCAGTACCCTGTCGCTCGATGATCATCCCTTTAAAATCATCGGCGTCGCTCCGCCTGGCTTTAGTGGAATGGACGTGGGCCGAAAGTCCGAAGTCTTTTTGCCGATCTGCACTGGGGAGATTCTTCGTATAGTGTCACTGGAGGCGCGCTCCCTGTGGTGGCTGAACGTGGCCGGCCGGGTCAAGCCCGGCATCAGCCGAGCCCAATTGATCGCCCGGCTCCAGGTACTTTCCCCTCGTATATTCACCGCCGCTTTGCCCCAATACTGGCCTGCCGACGAGCAGCGGAGCTTTGTGAAGGAGAAGCTGGTGGTGACTTCAGCTGCGACAGGCACTTCGGCCTTGCGGCAGCAATTCGACCAGCCCTTGCAGGTTCTGATGGCCATTGTCGGCCTCGTGCTGTTAATTGCCTGCGCAAACATTGCCAGCCTGATGCTGACCCGCGGCGTTGCCCGTGAAAAGGAAATCGCGGTAAGGCGCGCATTGGGCGCAAGTCGGTGGCGGCTAATTAAGCAACTCCTTACGGAATGCATGCTGATTTCTCTGCTGGGTGCGATCGTCGGATTTCTTTTTGCGCGCTGGGGCACCGTTCTTCTGATTCGCAGTATCTCCGTTCACAATTTCTACGCGCTCGGGAACGTCCCTGTGCTTCTCAATCTCTCGCTCGATGGCCGTGTTCTTGAATTCACCGCTGCGGTTGCCATTCTCACTGCGGCGCTGTTTGGCATTCTGCCCAGCCTCCGATCCACAGGTGTGTCGTTGGCCTCGGCCATGAACGGCAACCGCACGATCGCATTCGACCGTCCGGCTCGGTTTCGCAGCCGCAAGCTGATCGTGGCGTCGCAGGTAGCGTTTTCGCTGGTGCTATTGGTGGCCGCTGGATTGTTGTTGCGTAGTTTTGCGAAGCTGGCGACGCTCGATCCCGGCTTTGATCCCAAGAATGTGCTGATCGTGTATTCCAACTTGTGGCAGGCGAAAGTACCTCGTGATCGGCGTTCCACCACACTCGACCAAATCCAGAACCGGCTGCGGGCTCTTCCCGGCGTCCTTTCTGCGAGCCGCTCATCAGTGACACCTGCCGAAGTGAGCTACGGGGCACATAGCGTTCACACCGAGTGGTCCAAAGGCTTCACCGATGCGGAATCTCTGTCTATGTCCGTCAACGTCTCGCCGGAATATTTTGGAACGTTGCGAATGCAATTCGTGGCGGGCCGGGACTTCAATGGCGGCGACACCGCCACCTCTCCCATGGTGGCGATCATTGATCAGACGGCGGCACGTCGCTTCTTTCCAAACCTGGATCCCGTTGGCAGAACATTCTGGATTGACGGTATTGCGGGGCAGCCCGGACCGCCGATCGAGGTTGTGGGCATCGTTCGCGATGCCAAGTACCAGTCACTGCGCGAGCAGATTCACCCCACGGTCTTTTTCCCTGCCACTCAGGCTCCCGACCTCTTGGTGGCGGATGCGTTCGAGTTGCGCACTGCAATGCGACCTACAGCCCTCATCTCGGCGGTCCAGGCGGCCGTAGCGTCAGTGAACTCCGCGATTCCCCTTGAGTTTCACACGCTGGAACAGCAGGTAAGCGATTCGATGGTACAGGAGCGCCTGCTCGCCCAGCTTTCCGGCTTCTTTGGTTCCCTGGCATTAATGCTGGCCTTGATCGGTCTTTACGGTACGGTTAGCTATCTTGTGGCGCAGCGGCAGAGAGAGTTCGGAATCCGCCTGGCACTGGGGGCGGAACCGGGTTCAATCCTTCGGCTGATCATGCGCGACGTCTTTGCCGTTGTCGCTGTCGGTCTCCTGGCGGGCATAGCCATGTCACTGGCAGCCACAAGACTGCTCCAGCAACTATTGTTCAGGATCGGTCCTCGCGATACCGTGACTCTCGTCGTGGCAGTGGCGGCACTGGCCGTCGTGGCCCTAGTCGCAAGTTACCTGCCTGCCCACCGCGCGACAAAGACCAATCCAATGGAGGCGCTCAGGCACGAGTCTTGAGTGGTTTCTTGCCGACCCGGGCGAATTGGCGCCTCATTTTTCGATTCGAAGCTGAGGAGGCGTTCGGGGTCGAGCTGACTGGCTATACTAGAAGAGGAAGGACCTTCCATGCCGAGGCAGAATCCAGTTCATCCGGGCCAAATCGTTCGCCATGACTGTCTCGAGCCGCTCCGTCTTTCAGTCGACGCTGCAGCCAAAGTGCTTGGTGTCACGCGGCAGGCCCTCAATAGCATCGTAAACGGCAGGTCGGGTATCAGCCCTGAAATGGCGATACGCCTGTCCAAGGCCTTCGGCAGCACCGCCGAAACCTGGCTCCGCATGCAGGTCACCTACGATCTAGCCATGGCACGCAAAAACGAAGGCAATATCAAAGTGCGCCGCCAGTACGTTGAAGCGCTGCACGTCTAATACGTCTAACCGGCGCTTCGTTTTGTAACTCACGTCAGGATTCCGAAAGGGCGTTCCCGCCATTCCTCACGCCTTCTCCGGATCATCAAAACCCAATTCCTTGGCCCCTTCGCTATCTCCGCCCATCTCTTCCAGCTGCGCGTGCCAATCCAACTCCCGTACATGCTGTGGATTCTCGCGCCAATTCGGCACGACTTTTACGAACAATCCCAGGAAAATCCTCGTACCCAGCAACTTTTCCAGCTCTTTTCGCGCTTCCGTGCCAATCTTCTTGAGCATCGAGCCCTTCTGGCCAATCAAAATCTTCTTCTGCGTATCGCGCTCGACATTCATAGTCGCTTCAATCCGAATCAGCTTCCGCAGTTCTTCAAACTTGTCCACGCGCACCGCAACGGCGTACGGCAATTCGTGATACATCGCCTGAATGGCTTTCTCGCGCACAATCTCCGCCGCCAAAAAACGCGCCGGCTGATCCGTTACCTGGTCTTCAGGAAAATACGGTTCCCCTTCCGGCAGCAGCCGAAGAATCTCCTGGACCAGCTCTTCGCACCCGCTTCCCTTTAACGCCGAAATCGGAACAATCGCCGTGAACGCAAATTCCTTCTGGAATGCTTCGATTAACGGGAGCAGCTTCGGCTTCTCCAGCCGATCTACTTTGTTGAGCACGAGAATCGTCTTGCCGCCGAATCGCCGGGCCTTCTCCAGGAGCAGTTCGTCCTTCTCGGGCATGCCGCGGCTGGCGTCGGCCATGAGCAGCAGCACGTCAATGCCCTCCAGCGCCGCCGTCACCTCGCGCATCATTTGCCGCCCCAGCGCCGAGTCCGGCGTGTGCAGTCCCGGCGTGTCAATAAAAACGATCTGCCCTTCCGGGCGCGACACGATTCCCTGAATGCGATTTCGCGTGGTTTGCGGCTTTGACGTGACTATCGCGATTTTCTGCCCAACCAGGCGGTTGAGCAGCGTCGACTTGCCCGCATTCGGCCGCCCCACAATCGCCACAAATCCCGAGCGGAAGCCTCGGCCTTTTCCGTCGCTCTTGTTCTCGTCTTCGCGGGTTTTCTCTGTGGCCTCTGTGACGCCTGTAACCTCCGCGTTCTCTGCGCAATACCTTTTCTTTGCCATTCCCCTACTTTACCACCGGCAACTCCAGCGCACTTGGATGCTCCGCATCGTGGACCAGCGTTATGTGCGCGGTCTTCGCATCCTTCGCCGTTTCCAGCGCCACCACGCCGCCGCTATTGTAGTTTTTCTCGACACCCGGCGTATTCGGACAATGGATGAACAGCCGCAGCACACTGCCCTTCGCCACGCGCCGCGAAAAAAATGTGAAGCTGTCGAACACGTACTTCTCTGGCTTTCCGGGCGTCACTAATTTCTCCTGCCGTGCCGACTCGCGAAATCGCGCGCGCAGCGATGCGCCTGTTAAAGCCACCGAGCCGCCTCCTGGCAGAATTTCGTACAGGTTCGCATCCAGATCGGTGTCTGGCACATCCATGGTCAGCCACACTGTCAATTTCACAAAACCTGTTACCTCTGTCGCTTCCGCAAACGGCTTGCTGTGATAAATCACTCCATTCCCAAATGTGTTCAGGACCGCCCATTGTGACGTTAACCTTGCGTCGTTCGTTGGCTCTGCATCCCCGGGCCTTGTGTCGAGCGGGTCGTACGTCCACTTATCTCCCGTGGCACTCCCGCTGGTGCTCTCCGAGAGCGTTCCCGACTGAAACACGCTGTCCGCGCTTCCCTTCGAGCTCAAATACAACGTGCGCTTCTCATTCGAAATCGCTTCCAGGCTGTCCGCGTACTTCCAATTCTCTGCCCCTTCCCCGACCACGTAGTACGTCACCCGCTTCCTCAAGAACTCCGGTTTCGCGCCGCCCTTCATCACCCAGTCGTACCACTCCACATGCAGCTTGTTCAGATCCAGCACGCTGGCCTCGCCGAATTTCAGCCCTGACACTTCCCTTTGCGGCGTCCGCGTCCCTGCGTGGTCCCATGGCCCAATAATCAGGAAATGCTGGGCCTTCGCTTCCTCGGTGCCGTACTGCATGTGCCGCTTGTAGTAAGTGAACGCGCCGGGCTGATCGCCATCGTAGTGTCCCGTGATGGTCAGAATCGGAAACTTGATCCGTTTGTAGTCCTCGGTAGTCGGCACCATCGCGTCGTAGTAGGCATCGGGCGTGGGATGCTGCAGCCACTTCTGAAACACGGCGGACGGATTGCCTGCCAACTTGTCAAATTCCCTGAACGCCAGATGCTTGTCGTAGTACTC
>Ga0335079_10003782_pt1 | contig 17435 bp, 19 predicted proteins | sample Lox_Sample_33_FD_206719 | JGI IMG/M metagenome (GOLD analysis project Ga0335079, IMG submission 206719) | Soil microbial communities from Loxahatchee National Wildlife Refuge, Florida, United States - Lox_Sample_3.3 | ecosystem: Environmental > Terrestrial > Soil > Wetlands | place: USA... | reverse complement strand
TGACGGAAATCCGTCACCGCCACACCGGAACCGTCATCGAAACCGGGTAGTGATCCGACCCATGCACGTCATCGTGGACCCGGCCCTGAAACTTCAAATCCTCCGAAGCGAAGATCCAATCGATCGCGTGCGCGTGGTGAGCCAGTCCGTGGACCGGTGTTGTGGGACGCTCGTGTAGTCGCACTGCGTCATGAAAGCCCGCCTCGCGGAGAAGCCTAGCGGCATCGCCGCGGCTCGCAATCAAGTTGAAATCCCCACCGATCACGAAGACTGGCCGATTGACATATCGCCGGCAATCATCGAGCACCTCAGCCAACTGCCGGACGCGAAGCGCGTCGTCGCCTTTACTCTCCAAGTGAAGGTTGTAGGCCACCAGCCTGCGGCCGTAGACGCTTGCCTCTGCTACAAGCGCAATCCTGCCGCCGTTCCGCCGCTGAAACACTCCGAGTTCGGGAACATACCATCGCGGATGCCAAAAGTTGGACTGGTCGCGAAATTGAATCATCCTGCCCCTCGAGAGCGGCCACGGAGACAGCGTCGCCTGGCCTTGAAACGCGGGAAAGGCTTGGGAACCCTCACTGAGTTCCTGGAATTCCTTTCCAAAAACAAAGTTCATATTGAGAGCTTGCGCCAACTCGCTCGCGATATCGGAAAAGTGCGTCCGCCGCGCGTTCAGGTCCACCTCCTGGAGCAGGATCAAGTCTGCCTCGATCGTCCGCAAAAATTCGAGAATTCTCGGAAACTGCAAACCGCGTTCGATATTCCAGCTCACAATGCGAATAAACTCTCGCGACCATGGCCTGATCGCCAAGTCTTTCATGGGGCCGCCCGGACCGGGTTGAACTGGAAATACGAGTAAAGCGCAATCGGCCAGACGATGTTGGCGCCCACCGCAGCGCCGATGAAAGCCAAATGTGTGGCGCCGAAAAGCGCAAAGCCCAGGAACAGGTACGGCATGCAGCATCGCCGGATCAGGAATTCCGTATGGCGTCCGAGGTACAGAAACGGATTGGACCGGCGTTTCGATGCCTGCCCTTGCCAGATCTTCAAATACTGTTCGGGGCGGGCACCCGCCAGCCTGCGCCGTTGCATAGCCGTGGTCAGAAAGCTGGCGACCGCCCCAAAAAAGAGCACGCTGCCCCAGATCATGTAGACCGGCCCTCTGCCCAACAGCCCAATCATCATTCCCGCAAAGATGAAGACATAGTAAAGGTAGTCGCAAACCGTCTCCAGCCAGCAACCGAATGCGGACTCCTGGAACGTCAGCCGAGCGACCTCGCCGTCGCATCCATCCAGAATGCTCGCGAAGACCGACAGCATGGCGCCAAGTAGCATGTTCCCGCGGCCGCCAAACGCGAAGAACGCGCCTGCCAGAAAGCTGACACCGAGAGTGAACAGACTCACCATGTTCGGTGTCACTGGGAACTTGATAAGCTGCCGGCTGATGGGGATCGACACCCGCCGGTTCATTCTCGCGAAAACCCCGTCGGTCGGCTTGACCAGCCATTCGTCGAGCTTCTTCTCAGCCAGCACGCGATCCTCGGCCGTGGCGACGCTCTGCCAAAGGTTGCCCGGTACCGACTCGCACTCGACGGTGCGTATCGACACGAGCGAGTCATGCAACTCCTCGATCGTCCGAGTTCCCGAAGGGCAAACCCTGGTCCCGTTCAACCCATAAATGCCAACAGGCAGCCCATCGGTAGTCAGCGCCAAAGCAGAGCGCCCCGCCCACTCCGCGGCGCGCCGGTGCAAAGATGGATGGTAGATTCGGTCCGCCACGATCAGCACAATGCGCTCTTCAGAGTCGGCGACACTCCGCAGGATCGGCCCGATTTCGCCCGCGACCGGCGGGCGCCATTCGACGGCCTCCGGTAAACGTCGCGTACGCGCCAGTTCTTCCTGAATGCGGTGCGCCCTCGCCCCGTCCACGATCGCCACGATCCTCGACGCGCCGGCCTTTTGCGCGCCCAGAATCGCGCGCAGCAGGATCGGAAGCTCGCCGACCCGCGCCAGAAGCGAATCCATCGGAAGTCCGTGCGCAAGAATGATCGCGGTATGGAGGTCGCCGGCGGGCTTGTCTTCGTGGCCCGTCGGGGACTCATCGCCGCGGGCCGGCTGGGGTAGTTTCACGAGACACAAGACGCCAACGGCCGCCCAAAACAGTGCCCGAATCCGGCGGACCAGTCCCAACGTCAGTCCTGCCGCTCCGCCGATGCCGAGCATTCGCGCCAGGAGTATGTTTCCACCTTCATACGTGCCGATATTTCCCGGATTGAATATTCCGATTACGTTCACCAGCTTGGTGAGTCCTTCGATTGCGAGGGCCGCAAAGAGTCCGGTGTGCACGCTCATGAACCGTAAGATGAGATAGACCTCCAGCACCGCTGCCAGCTGCCCGCCCAGATTGAGCGCGAGACTACCCCAGAACGCCCCGCGTGCGTGGTGAAAGAAGTCGAGCAGCCTGTTTTCCACCGAGACAATTGTGGACAGCTTGCCATCGACCCAGCGTCGGGCGAACTTGATCCGGCCCACCGCGCGAGCGGGACCTGCGAGCACCGCCCACCGTCGCCGCACCGCAATCACAGCCAACCCGATCAGCCCCACGAGAACAAGAACGAAGCTATCTGCGTAAAGCGCCGTCCTATGCGGCAGCGGTAGCAGGAACGCCACGGCAATTACACCCGCGATGGTCACCAGAGCGCTGGTTAGAGTGAACAACGCCCGATCCAACGCCACCGAGCTCACCCGGCTCGCTATCGGCAGTTCCGCACCCAGCCCCGCGACGCGCCACGTATCGCCGAACACCTGGCCAAACACCCCGACCTGTCCCGCGGCCTCCGATGTCAGACGCAACGCGAGCATGCGGCGAAACGAGGCGTGATGTCTATCGTCAAGCAGTGTGAGTCGCCACGCCCAGGTCCGCACCAGGTGAGACACCCCTGCCAGACCGATCACCAGGACCACGCCCCAACCGACCGCGGCGATCCCTTCTACGATCCTCGCGGGACCCGCGCGCCGCACCAGGTGCGCCAAGAGCAAAAGGCCGCATAGCACCACCACCAGACGGCCCCACTGCTTGCTGCTGGACCTTGTCTCAGGCATACACGAGATTGTCCCCGGCGTAAGCCAGCGCCTCCGGCGTATCCACATCATGCCACTGCGCGTCGCCAATCTCCATCGCGCGAAGCCGGCCGTCGCTCGCCAGACGGCGCATGCCGTCGGAGAGCGAACAGTTGCCGTCCCGGCTGGCAGACTCGAGATCGTCGAACAGCGACTGGCTACAAAGGAACATGCCAGTATCCAGCGCGTCGTACTCCGCGATCTCCTTGCCGATGTCGACAATCGAGGCGCCTCTGCGCAGGACCTTGGTCGCATCGTCGATATCGAAGATGCGCTCGACGCCGGGGTCGACGGCAAGCACGACTTCTCGCGGCGCGAGCCGCTCACGCATCAGTTTCCTCGCCGTCGCCGGCTCGAAGAGATGGTCCGCCATCAACAGGAGGAAGTTGCCGCGAAGCGCGTTTCTGGCTTTCAACGCGGAAATGCCGTTGTGCTTGTGATACTCCGGATTCTCCACCAAGGTAATGGACGCGCTCCTATTCCACCGGCTCTCAAACCACTCTCGAATCAGATCGCCGCGATACCCGACCACGATCACGAATTCCTCGATCCCCGCCTCCCGGGCCCGGTCAATCACATGTTCCAGGATGGGTCTGCCTCGAAACTCCACCAGCGGTTTGGGCAGGATGCCCGACACCCTCCGCATGCGACTGCCGTTTCCGGCGGCCAAAATCAGGCACTGTTTGACTTTTGACATTGCTTTCCCTTCAAAAACCCAGGACGAACTTTCCTCGGAACGTCCGGGGCGGTGAGTTAAAGAGTGACCCGAAGCGGTAACTGTCCAGATCGTTCTGTACGTCCCTCGGGTTGAAGTGATTGAATAGGTTGAATACGCCGAAGCCTACCTTCGCCTTCCGGCCCTTGCCGAAACCCGGTAACCGGACTTCCTTGGTAACCTGAAGGTCGAACGAGGCGAAGCGCGGTAATCTGTCCACGTTCCGCGGGCCCACATAATCTCGAAGCTGGTTCTCAATCGAATATGGGAACCCGCTATGCAGATCGAAAACAGGGACCAGGGCGATCTTCCACGGCGCTGCAAATTCGCCCCAAACCAGGAACCTGTTGGGCGCGTCAAAGGACAGCCGCCCACGTGTGTTCGGCTGTATGACGGCCAGCGGATCGTTACCGAAGAACTGATTGAAGTCGTTCAGATCGCCGTACGCCCGGGACCTCACATACGAAGCGTTCACGCTCTGCCGGTGTATCTGGTAAGCGCCCGTGACCTGGAATTCGCGATAGGAATCCCGTCCGGCGTTCGAGACCAGCAGCGACGAGCCGCTCGGGGTCACCACAAAGCTGTCGCGCGTGTTCCGCTGCTGGTACGCAACCCGAACCTCCAGGTTGCGCATCACCTGGCGGTTCAGTTCGAGATTCCACGCGTTACTGCGAGGATTTCGAAGACCACCGGAGAACCGGTTCGTGTATGCTGTCGAATCCAGCACCTCTCCTAGCGGGCCCAGGACCAGCACGGTGCGTGCCGGGAACTGCGGGAATGCGGGAATGTTCAGCGGGACGCGGTCGTAAAACACCCCGGCGCCTGCTTTGAGCAGCGTTCTTCGATCGCGCGTGAGCGCGAGTGTAACGCCGGCCCTCGGGGCTGCGTGTGTGGAGCCGGTGATCGAATCGTGGTCGAACCTCAGCCCCAAATCGACCGACACACGAGTTGAGGGACGCCACTGATCGCCGACAAACCACGCGAACTCATTCTGATCGACGGAGAAACTGGCCGGCGCGCCGAATTCGATCCGCTCGAGCGAATATCCAGAGGAGCCGACTATGTCCACCGGCGAGAAAGCCTGGCGTCCGTCATAGTTACTGTGGGAAAAGTCGAGCCCCGCCTTCAGAACGTGCGTGCCGAGAAAGTTCCGCTGCCCCGACTGATAAAGTTCCTGCCATTCGACGCGATTGCTCCGCCGCTTTTGCCGGTTGAAGAACCCGCCTTCCGTCGTCTCGACCAGTAACTGGTACGGAGCGGTGCTGTTCGGAAGGATGTCGGCGTCGTATTTCTGATAATTGATCTGCGAAGTAAGTAGCCCCGAGCTGCCCATAACGTAACGGTCCTGCGCGGAACCCTGATACCCGCGCTGGTGTAAGTCGGGCGTGGAGGGTTGCGGCGTAAACGTGTTCAGCCCCAGGAATGCAAGCTTTTCGGGAAATGTCGAAAACGAGAAGGTGGCGTTGTTGGTCTCGCTCAGCGCCACGTCCACCTGGGTGAACGAATCGAAGCTCTCCAGCTTCATATCGCGCTGGAGCGGAGGCAGACTCTGCACCGGCGTGCGCTCAAACCGGTACTCGAACGATTGCGTAATCGCGACCCGGTTCTTCACCAGCGGTCCGGTGACGGTGAGCCTCGGTGTGAAGGATTCGATGCCGACAACGTCGCCATCGCGATCGCGGGCTCGCGGAAGCAGATTCTGGACCGAAACGCGATACTTGTCGAGATTGCCCGTCCGTGTCTCGACGCTGGAAACCGCTCCCGTGAATTTCCCGTACTCGGGGTCATAGGGATTCGACATCACCTGCACCGACGACACCACGTCGATCGGCAGGTTCATCGCTTCCGCGCCCGTCGCCGGATCGGTCACGTTCGCCGAATTCACCAGCCACCCGCCCTGTGCCGAGCGCGCGCCCTTCATATTGATGTGCCCGTCCGGGCCTCGCACAACTCCGGGTACCAGCGGCAGCAGGCTCTCGACACGTTCGTTTTGATTCGGCGCGGTCTCCACGGTCGATTGCGTGATGGTCGTGGATTGCGCGGATGTGGCCTGCACGCCCGAATCGGCGCGGGTCACGGTCACGGAACTTGTCACCGTCGTAAGGTCCAGGTGGATCGGCGCAGCTGCTGTTTCTCCGGCTGCGACGTCCACTGTCCCCGTTCCGCTGAGGCCCGGCGTCGTGGCTTCGACCTTGTACCGGCCAGGCGCCACCAGCTCGAACCGGTACCGCCCGCCCGCGTCAGACTCCGTTTCTCGCGCCACCGGGCCATGGAGAGATACGTGTACTCCTGGTGCCAACGCCCGCTGTCCGTCCGCGCCGACGGTGAAGACCTCTCCGGCAATCGACCCCGGCACGACGTTCCCATCCCACGCAAAGCAGCAGGCGAGACTGAGCAGGGCGGAGAGTGCGCGTGCCCGTTTCAAGGCTTGGTCACCGCCGAGAGCTTGGCGATCAGCGGTTGCGCGGCCGCCGGTGTGGCTCCGCCATCCACAATCTCGCCATTGCTGCCGCTCTTCCCGTAAAGAGCCTTGTCGCCAGACTCGTCGCGCGAAAGCGTGGCGCCGTCCAGCCCAAATCCGCCGAACATTCCCTTGGTATGCCCGAAGAACAGGATTTTCGCATTGGGATCCTCATGCGCCGTCTTGCCGTTGCCCCACGCCGCGGATGCATCTGTCCCGATTGCAAAACGCTCCGAGAGCAACTTCGCCCGCTTGCTCGGATCCAGGGACAGGACTACGATGTCGATCTCTTCACCGCCCACCTGAACCCCCAGGCTGCCGCTCTCCAACTTGACTGCCGCCGGCGCGGACCATCCACCGTCTTTGCGGCAGGAGATGAACCCGCGCCCGTATCCCACTCCGACAACGGCCGCGCCTTTCTTGAACCCTGGGATCACAGCCACGCAATCGGCGTTCGCGAGTTGCTCCGCCTTCACGCCGCCCTTGCCGGCGGTCATCGAATCGAGTACCGCGACAGCCCTGTTCACTCTCGCAGTCACATCATTCGCCGCCGAAATCGCGCCAGCGCCGATTATCGACAAAGCCAAAATTACCGAAGCCCGCATTCTTCTAAACCTCATCGTGGATTTGTGCAGGCGCGTAAAGCGCCCTCGCATTAAAAGGACAGGGAGTGCAGATTAATTTGTTGGCGCGGAGAACCTCAAACAACCACGCCACCAGACCGATCCTTTCCGATGACAGGTTAGTCTTCGAATGACTCCAACTATCTGGGTGTCCCTCGGCCAGCTTTCGACTCTGCTCATCGGGTCGCTAGGTATAGGCGTGGCCCTGCTGAATCAGCGGCGCCAGTTGAATGCGCAGATGTTCATTGAGTTTTCCAGGCGATTCGAGGACCTGTTGCGGCTGTTCCCAACCGAGGCGTGGCTTGCGAACCGCAATCCCACGCAGCCGCTACCACCGCCCAGTCAGGAACTGACCGACTGCACGCTGTACTGCGTTCAGTTCATCGCAGACGTTTACTATCTGCGGAAGACCGGGTACATTCCGAAGAGCCTCTGGGTGCTTTGGGAGCGCGAAATTGTGCGCACCCTGAGCGGACCGGTCTTCGAGCGGGAATGGACAAAGATCAGGTCGGAATTCTCTCACGACTCCGAATTCCTACGTTTCCTGAGCGCGCTGACGCACCGGAAACGGATGGCCGCCTGTTAGTCGATCACCTTCGCGATCCACCTCATCAGATTCCGCCGCACTTCCTCCCGGTTCGCTTCGTTGAGCATCTCGTGCCGGCCGCCGGGGTAGAAGTCGTAAGAAACGCCGCAGACGCCCGCCTGCCGGTAGCGGCCGATCAGCGTGGCGACTCCGCGCAGTTGCTGGCCCACGGGATCGTCGCCTCCCGAAAACAGGTAGATCGGCAGATCGCGGCGGACGTTGCGCAACCGATCCGGATCGGCCAGCTCCGCCGCGGCCGCGAAGAACGAATCGGCCGCGGCGGGTTGCAGCCAGCCAAAGCACAGCGGATCGTTCAGAAAGGCATCCACCACCTCGGGATCGCGGCTGAGCCAGTCACAGGGCGTCCGCGCCGGCTGGAACCGTGCGTTGAGGATCTCGCCCGGATCGCGCCCTGACGCCCGCACCTGTCCCACCAGTCCGTCGAGCGCGCCGGAGCCTGACAATGCAAGCCCGAAGATGCAATCGCTGTAGTCGAGCGCGTACTTCTGTGCGGCAAATGAGCCCATGCTGTGCCCTAGCAGGATGAGCGGTAGCCCCGGCAGTTCCCGGATTGCGATGCAGCTCAACTCGTGCATGTCGGCCACCAGCAGATCGAAGCCTCCCGGTCCGAAATGTCCGAAAACCTCCGGGAACGCCGCTGTTTGCCCGTGCCCGCGATGATCGTTGCCGTAGACCACCAGGCCGGCATCGACCAGACATTCAACCAGCCCGGCGTATCTTCCCATGTGCTCGCCCAAACCGTGGGCGATCTGCACCACGCCAGTGGGCGTCCGGCCGCTGTCCCATCGCGTGCAGAAGATGCTCAAGCCGTCGGCGCTGGTGAATCGAAATGGATGGACGTGGACCATTCTATTGAGGCACCTTTCGATCCTTCGGTTGCCGGATTCTGACCAGGCTCCACGGGCGCTGCTTGACTTGATCGCTAAGCTGGTCCAGGTTTTCCGTCGCAGCCCGCAGATTCTGTACCGTTTCGCGGATGTCGTCTTCGTTGGCGCGCACCCCGCTGTGGATCGTGGCGATCAAGCCCTTCGCCTGCTCCAGGGTCGCGTTCAGTTGCGCGAGATCCTGCCGGATGGGATCGCGCAACTGGTCGACCGTCTGATTCACGTTTTCCACCGTGGCGTCCGCGTGTTGCAACAGAGGTCCAACCTTGCCAATGGCGGCATCCGCATCCCGGGTGACTTGCAGCACTTGGTCCGCGATCTGGTCGAGCTTTGGCGCCTCCTTCGCGAGCAGGTTGTTGGCTTGAGCGAGAATCGCCGCGATCTGCGCACGGTTCACCGGCCCCGTCGCGTCGTTCAGATTCGCCAGCAGTACCTTTGCCTGCGCGCCGATGTCCTTGAGTTCGCCCTGCACCTGCACGATCAGGCTCTCGGCACTATCCGAAATGCCGGCCAGCTTGCGGACCATGTCATCAATGCTTACCGTTTCCTGGGAGGCAATCACTTCTCCGGGCCGGAGACGTTGCGCGTCTTGCGCGCCCGTCGTGATCGATACCGACGGGCTGGCCATCAGGCTGACCGTGCCCAAACTCGCCACCGACTTCCGATTGAGAGGAGTGCCTTCTTTGACGTCGAGGAGGATCTCAATGCGAGTCGGATCCTTGTCCCATGCCCGAACCGTCTTCACCCGGCCCACAGCGATTCCGCCGAAAAGCACCTCGGAACCTGCACTGATCCCGCCCGCGTACCGCAGGTAGGTCTTGTACGCCGTCACGTGGCGGCCCCACTGCTCGTTGCCCACGTAGTAGACCGTCACTCCGAGGAGCAGGAGACAGACAATCACGAAAATGCCCACCTTGGTCTCGGTATTCACATCGCGCCCCCATTCAGGTATCGCTGAAAGTGTTCATCGATTCCCGCGGTATCGGCGATCTCATCCGGAACGCGGTCCAGAAACTGCCGGATGCGCGGGTGCGTGCTGTCCAGTAACTCCCCCTTGGTGCCCACCGCGATTAACGAGCCTTTGTACAACATCGCCAGCCGGTCCGCGATCCGGAATGCGCTCGCCATTTCGTGCGTCACCACGACCACTGTCATGCTGAACGCGCGCTTGAGGCCCAGGATCAATTCGTCCAGTTCCGCTGCCACAATCGGATCGAGGCCGGCCGATGGCTCGTCGAATATCAAGACCTCGGGATCCAGCGCCAGTGCGCGTGCCACCGCGGCGCGCTTTTTCATTCCGCCCGATAGCGCCTGCGGATTGAGCTTGCCGGCGTCGACCAGCCCGACCACCGCGAGCTTCATCCATGTCATCAGCCGGATCGTCGATTCCGCCAGACGCGTGTGCTCCCGTAGCGCCAGCGCGATGTTGTCTTCCACGGACATGGAATTGAACAACGCCGAGTTCTGAAACGCGACCCCGATCGAACGCCGGACCCTCTTCAGTTCCCGCGGGTTGCAACGCCCGAGGTCCACGCCATTAATGAGAATCTGCCCGGATTCCGGCCTCTCCAGGCCGATGATCTGGCGCAGCAGGGTGCTCTTCCCGGATCCGCTGCTGCCGAGCAATACCATCGTTTCGCCGCGATGGACGTCGAGATTAACGCGGTCCAGCACACGCCGTCCGTTGTAGCTGACCACAATGTCCCGCACCGAGATTGCCGGCTGAACTTCGGTCATGGTTTCACCGCGCCGCCGTGAGATAGAAGATTGCGGTAAATCCCACGTCGGCGAGAATCACCAGGAACGTGGACTTCACGACCGCCGCCGTCGCCGACCGCCCCACGGCATCCGGGCCGCCGTGAACGCGGAAGCCCTCCAGGCAGCCGACGTGAACGATGATCGTGGCAAAAGCCATGCTCTTCACCAGCCCGGTGAAGACGTCGCGCAAGACCATCGAGTGCACCACCGAGCTCAAGTAAATGCTGAGCGCCATGTCCGCGCTAATCCGCATGAACAGGCCGCCCGCCAGGATTCCACAGGCGCTCCCGAGGATCGTCAGGCACGGTAGCACGATCAACGCAGCCAGATACTTCGGCGCAAGCACAAACTCAACCGGGTCGATGGCCATGGTGCGGAGCGCGTCGATCTCCTCGGTGACCACCATGGAGCCAATCTCGGCGGAGAAGGCCGATCCCGAACGGCCGCTCACCGCGATCGCCGTGAGCAGCGGCCCCAACTCCCGCATGAACCCGATCGTGACCAGATCTACCACGAAGTTCATCGCGCCCAATCGCCGCAGCTCCGAAGCGCCCTGCATCGCGAGGATGAACCCGGCGCAGACCGACATGATGCCCACCATCGGAAACGCGTCGACACCTTCCGCCACCATCTGGCGTAACGCCGACTGCCAGCGGAGCCGGTTTCCCACGACAGGAAAACTCCGCCAAATCGTGGCCAACGTATTCCGAAACTGAATCGCAAGCGCGCCGGCGTATGCCACGTGACGCAGCGTTGCGCTTCCAAGCCGTTCGACGGCGGGAGCACTCATGGCCGGCCTTCCCGATCTACTTCCTGAAAGAGATGCAGCAGCCGCGTCGCTTCCAGCAGGTACCGCGGCCTCTCGCGAAGCCCGCTCAACCGAAGGTCTTTGGCCTGCAGCCGCGCTGCTCTCAACAGTTCCATCAACATGGCGAGTCCAGAGGTGTCGATATACGCAACGTCATACAAGTCCACGGTCAGGGTTCTGCAATCCGGGGACTCCACGCGCCGCAGAAGCAGGGTCTGCAAGTCGGGAGAGGAATCGATGGTGATCCGGCCCGAAAGCTCCACGCGGCAGCCGTCCGCGCCGTCGCGGCAGGCGGCGCGGACCTCCGCGTCAACAGAAGTGGTCGTTCCCGATCGTAGCCAGGGGAAATTCACAGGTTTCGTACGAGAAGACGGACGATTGTCGCTCTTTTGTTGGCTGAAGGTTCCAAGTGCTGCTTCAAACAAACGCCCCGTTTGACCCATCCTTCTTACTGTAGATAAGGAGGCCGGGATGAACTCGCGAATGTCCACGTTGGATGATGCGGCGCTAGTGCAGATGGCCCAGGCTGGCCAGGGCGAATGTTTCGGGGAATTGATGCGTAGGCACAAGAATATGGTTCGGGCCCGCGTGGTATCGATCGTCCGCAACTCGCCCGACGTGGATGACGTGGTTCAGGAGGTCTTCTTCAAGGCATGGCGGGCTCTCCCCACGTTTCGGGCAGACGCCGCCTTTCGCACCTGGCTCACCAGCATCGCCACGAACGAAGCGTTGATGCTTTGCCGTCGCGAACGGCGGCTGCGGCTTTATGAGGCTCCGGGTGAGTTCGATAATGTGGCTTGTCGGTCCGAGCCGGCGGATAAGGCGGCTATGAGAGGTGAAGCGGCCCGTGCGATTCACGGGGCCATCGTGAAACTTCCTGCCATGTATCGCGACGTCATCACGCTGTGCGACATCGAAGAGCTAAGCGCGTCTATGACTGCCAAACGATTGAAGTCGACCGTGCCGGCCGTGAAGACGCGCGTGTTCCGAGGACGCCTGAAACTCGCGACGGCTCTCCGGGGATGGCGCTCACATGGCTTACTTCATGCGGCGTGAACCGGTACAAAAGTTCCCGTTGTGCCCGTTGTCTCTCGTTTGTTTTCAATCGCGCTTTCTCTCACAACAGGTACATGAGTACCGGTTTTCAGGCAACTCTCCTGGAGGCTCGAGGCGTTGAAAGAGACGGTTGAATTCCTGGCGAATCACGGATATTGGCTCCTCTCCGGGGCGGTGCTCGGGCGCCAGGCTTGCCTGCCCGTGCCGGCGAATCTTCTCCTCGTCGCCGCCGGAGCGTTGGCGCATCGGGGAGAACTGCACTTCGCGTCGATTCTTGCCTCGGCCGTGCTGACCTTTATCCTGGCCGATCTGGCGTGGTACGAGGCCGGGCGGCGGTGGGGAGACCGGACGCTGCACCTGCTTTGCGGCTTCTCCCGCGACCCGGCGGCGACTGTCCGCCGCGCGACCACGGCTTTCTCCCGCCACGGTGTGCGTACGCTGGTGATTTCCAAGTTCGTAATCGGCGTCGATGCCGTCGCGGCGCCGCTGACCGGTGCAGCGGGAGTGTCCCCGGCGAAGTTCGTAATGTTCGACTGTGCTGGAGCCACGCTCTGGTCGGCCTCCTACGCAGCCTTGGGCTACGTCTTCAGCGACCAACTGGACCGTGTCGCCGTCCATGTAGTAAGGATGGGCGCCGTTCTGGGCGGTCTCGCGGCGGCGGCCGCGGCGATCTATTGCGCGGAACGTATCGCGCGCGGGCTCCGGTTCGTCCGGCAATTCGCGCTCGAACGAATTAGCCCGGAAGAGCTTTACCGGAGGCTGAGCGCGGGCGACGATATCCTGCTCCTCGACTTGCAGGGGCATCCTGGCAGCAAGAACGGGGAAGCGCCGGCGATTCCAGGCGCGATCCGTATCGACCCGCGGAAGCTGGAACTGTACAAGGACGTGGAAATCTCACCGTCGCGCGACGTGGTCCTTTATTGTGCCTCTCCCGGTGAGTTTATAAGTGCGCGAGTGGCGCTCGCGCTGCGCCAGAAGGGCATCGTGCGCGTCCGGCCGCTGGCCGGAGGTCTTCGGGGATGGCAGACTCGCGGGTTCCCGATCACCATGCAGGTCAGCCTTCCATCCGGTTTGGCGGTTTCATCCTAGGGCAACTGCAATGCGAGAACACGTGGCGCCGGCTTCGAAACACTACATCTACGACGAGGCGGAATGTTTTCGTTTCCACGTTGAGGGCAGCCTCTCCGACGCCCAGGCAAAGGACCTGGAGCACTCGCGTCGCACAGCTTCCTCGGTCATCGGCAGCCGCGGATGGGTGTTGACGCTCGACAACGTGACCTGTATCGAAGCTCAGGGACGGGCGCTCCTCCGCCAGTGGAGCCAGGAGGGAGTCCGAATCTTCACCACTTCGTCGCTATTGCGAACCATTGTCAGATCGATCGTGGGTCAACCGGTGAGATTCGAGATTGGATCGACGCCGTCGGCGTCACAGGTATGGGAACGGTACGTCGATTCGGCGGTATTCCGGGTCGAGCACGACCCGCTTCCGCTCGCGCCGTCGAAAACTCCCCACCCGCTGATCCATAAATGGGCAGCGACGCGGTTCCTGCCCGGTTCCACGCTCGCTGAGGCACTTCGCGTGACGCGCGATGTCGGCAGATCCGGTTGCCAGTCGTGCATCGTTCAGGTAAGCGACCGGCACGCCTACATCGTCGCAAGCACCACGCGCATCCATAGCGTTTCAGGTCCGAGCGTCCTCCGCCGTCTGGTCGCGATTACGCGATTCCACGAACGGGACGGCGGAGTTTCCCACGAAACGCAGGCGATCGGGTTGGCGTGTGACGTACCGGCTGGCTTGGGACGATTGATCGAGCCGCTCGTGCGGCTTCTTTCGCGGGGGGCACTCCCAACGTCCCTCCGGCGGATGTGCGGCGCGACGGCCCGATCGGACCTCCGCGGCGCCGTCGAGGTTCCTCCGTCACCGATCGGTTAAGAATCGTTCCGTTTCGCGCCCCGCGCTGGAAAGGCTGATTTACAAGGCCGGGCAACGCCTTTCCAGTTGGCGGCCTTACTCGCCGGCCATGAAGCACTTCGCAACGGCTTCCTCTCGAATCCGGCCGTGAGCGGCATCATCGACGATGCGGCCCGGACGGGCGCATGAGAACGGATTCAAACAAAAACGTCCGGATAGCTGTTCCTGTTCTAAGAGGCCGCAGTTTGCGGTCACAGGAGAATGGATGAAGAACACAAACGTTAGAATTGCGGTGGCCCTCGGATTGTCGTTGATTGGCGCGGCGCGAGTCCGGGCCCAGGAGCCGGTGCGCCTGCCAACCGCGGCCCCATCGGACCAGGGCGTTTCGGACGAAGATATCAGGTTGCTCCGGAAAGACCTGAGATCTCTGAAGAAGCAGATTATCGCCGCCAACCTGGAACTGACGGAGACGGAAGCCCAGAACTTCTGGCCGATTTATGACCGGTACGCGGCGGATTTGGCAGCCGCCACAGACAAGAAGTATGCTCTCCTCAAGAGCTATCACGATAACTATTATTCGATGACGGACACTCAGGCGATGGAGTACATCAAGGGGCGGGCGGAGGTGGAGGCGGATGTCACGCGGCTGCGTTTGAAATATTTCCCCGTCTTTGGCAAGGTCATTTCGGGTAAGTCAACTGCACTGTTCTTTCAACTCGACTGGCGTTTGGGAACCATTCTGGACCTGCAGATGGCCTCCGAAATGCCGCTGATCGAGCAGTGAGTTCGCAGCCCGCTACCGGCAAGCACCAAGAGGCGGCGGACTCCGCTTTCGCGTGGCCCGCCGCCCAGGAAACTGGCCTGCCTTCCAACGGACCTACTCCTGTGCACTGAATGCTTCACTTGTCGCAGAGACTGGCAAGACTCGTCCGCAGAAGGGCGCTCGCCCCGTTCCATACGATCTGGACACCGATACACAGGAGAATGAAAGACGATAAACGGACGCCAACACTCGTTGCCGTCTGCCCCAAAAGTCGCCCGATTGGTTCGGCAAAGCGATACATCAGGTAAACAACGAGCGACAAGACTGCGCATCCCAACAACGCTGCTACGGGTAGAGTCCAACCTGCCTCGCTCCCAGGCGGGCGGTTTGCACCCACCGCGATGGCAACGGAGATCGACCCTGGCCCTACAGTTAGCGGCATTGTCAAAGGATAGAATGCGCGGCGGGCCAGATAAGAGGAAGAATACGAAGCTCTCGGCAGCTTCGTAGGAGATTCAGGCACCCCGTCGTCGTCATCTGCCCGATTCAACAATTTCCACCCGGCTGCGACGACGACGAGGCCGCCTCCGACCTGAACCACCGGCAGCGAAATGCCGAAAAATGCCAGGATATGGGTACCAATCAGAACCGAGACCACAAGAAGCAAAAATCCGTTCACGGCAATCTTGCGCGCCAGAACCGCGCGACTTCCGGGAGAAAGGCCCGTGGTCAGGGTCAGAAAGATTGGCAGGTTTTCCGGCGAGTTGACGATGGGAAACAGCGCGCCCAGGATCAGGAGCGAGGTCTGAACCAACTCGGCAATCCTGCTGTGCATAGGTGCGCCAGATCCCTTCGCGTATTAGGACAGTCACGTTGGCGTTTGTGTTTGCCCCGCGGCCACCAACATTTTGGGTTGTCTGAGGGGTCGTTTATTACAGGAGCAAGTCATGGACAACTTCACCTTCCTTCGACGCTTCGTCCTGGCCTTCAGCCTGATGATCATCACTGCGGTCGCGCTCCAGCAGGCGCAGCCGATCCCGCCATTTGAAGGCGACGGCAACTCCGCCCACGATGGGCAGCCGGCCTGGTGCCAGAACTCGGACTCTGGCGGCTACACCCACAACTGCGATTGCCAGCCTAAGATGGGCGATCCGGAATGCAGTACCGAAGGCGGCGGGGAACACTCGAAGTGCAGTGTGTACTGCCGGAAGAACGCCTGCAGGTGCAAGCGTCATTGCGGCGATACCCTGTGAGCGAAGGCGCCGGGGCAGGGAATATTTGAGGAGTGGTCATGAGGGCGCCACAAAAAGTAGCAAACTTCTCCGCGGCGCTCCGCCGCTATTCGCATTCAGGGCCAAAGATCGACTGGGCCGCGGTGGTGGCTTCGCCACCCAGAATCGGATTGGCGCTGGGTGGCGGCTTCGCCCGCGGCATTGCCCATGCGGGTGTGCTGGCAGTCCTGGAGCGTCACCGCATTCCCATTCATTGCGTCACCGGGGTCAGCGCCGGGTCCATAGTAGCCGCGGCCTATGCCAGCGGAGCATCGCCCACCGAAATCGCTCGCGCGGGTTGCGCCATGCGCTTCGGCGACGTGGCGCGATGGAGCCTCTCCCGCATGGGTTTTGTGGCGAGTGGACGTATGCAAACGTTCCTCCGTCGCCTCCTGAAACGCCACCGCTTCGAAGTGATGCCGATCCCACTTGGCGTCCTTGCGACGGATCTCTGCACCGGCGAGACGGTGCCTTTCCGGGATGCAGGCGAGGTCTTCCTACCCATACGCGCAAGCTGTTCCTACCCAGGGCTGTTTCAGCCAGTGCGCCATGATGGCCGCCTGCTGGTGGACGGCGCTATGGGCATGGAGATACCGGCTTTGCTTGCGCGCCACCTCGGCGCCACGCACGTGATTTCGGTGCACCTGCCGGCGCAGGCGAGCCATCTGGCTCCCGCCAATATCTTCCAGGTGGTGAACCGGTATTTTCAAATCATGCAGGGCCGCAGTGAACAGGATTGGCGCAACGATAGCGACCTGGTAGTAACCCCCGATGTCCGGGCGGTCGACTGGGACGGATTCGGCTGCGGGCAGGAATTGCTGATGGCTGGAGAAGAGGCGGCGTCAGCGGCAGTGCCAAAGATCCAGGCATGGCTGGCGAACCGGCAGTCGGTCACGGCATCCGGCGAGCCCATTCCGGCTTCGATACCGGCCTGAGAGTGCCTGCGCCGAGATACCGGGTGCGGCCCACCTGGCAGCACGGCCGGTATTGGGGATTGTTATGTTGAAGAGAGTTTTCCACCTTTCGGCGATGCTGCTACTTTTCGCGCTTCCATGCGTGCCAGAAATTGAGATACGCTCCGTAACCGGCGTTGTGACCGATAGGAAAGGCAACACTCTTCAGGGTGCGGTTGTACAACTGGAGAATACAGCCAGCCTGTTGGTGGTGTCTTATATAACCGGTAACGAGGGCCGCTACCGCTTTTATCGGCTATATGGCGATGTCGACTATACCTTGAAAGCGAAGTATCAATGCTGTTGGTCCAGACCAAAGACATTGAGTAAATTCGATTCGTGGAAGCAGCGCGAAGTCGACCTCGTCATTCCCATCCAGTAACATCCGGCGCATGCCGCGCGGGAAGCTCTTGTTGGGAAGTAAAGATAGCGTCAAGATTTCGACATCTGCCCGGCGCCGATGTTCACTATCAGAGCGCACAGCCCGGATGTCCGCAGTCGCAC
>Ga0335079_10003781_pt1 | contig 17436 bp, 16 predicted proteins | sample Lox_Sample_33_FD_206719 | JGI IMG/M metagenome (GOLD analysis project Ga0335079, IMG submission 206719) | Soil microbial communities from Loxahatchee National Wildlife Refuge, Florida, United States - Lox_Sample_3.3 | ecosystem: Environmental > Terrestrial > Soil > Wetlands | place: USA... | reverse complement strand
TGCTATAGTTCCGTGAGAACACGTGCATGGCAGCCGGAGACCTATTTAGCGGCGTAGAGCTGATTTCGCCCAGCGACTGGGCCAAGCAGCAGCTCAAGTCGGTGCAGGACTATGCCGTCCTTTCGGCGACCGCGCTGGCCAACCTGTTCCGCCGTCCCCTGTATGTCGCCGATATTATGCAGCAGGCCGACCTGATCGGCGTCGGCTCCCTCCCCATCGTCGCACTCACCGGATGCTTTACCGGGGCGGTGCTGGCGCTGAACAGCGCCAACACCTTGCAGCGATTTGGCTCGCTTTCGCTCATCGGCCAACTGGTGGCCGTGGGTATGGTAACCGAACTGGGCCCCGTCATTACCGGACTCATGGTGGCCGGCCGCAATGCTTCCGGCATGGCCAGCGAACTGGGCTCCATGATCGTGACCGAGCAGATTGACGCCATGCGCGCTCTGGGTACCGACCCCACCAAAAAGCTGGTGACCCCGCGCGTGGTCTCCACCGTTTTCATGCTTTTCTTTCTGACCATCCTTTCTGACGCGTTGGGACTGCTGGGCGGGGGCGCGGTCGCCAGCCTGATGTTCGGTATGGACTGGCACCAGTATTGGACTTCGGCCTGGCAGATTCTGGCTTATCAGGATGTGCTCACCGGCCTGGTGAAGCCGCTGCTCTTCGGCTTGATCATCGCCACCATCGGCTGCTACTACGGAATGTCGGCGCGGGGAGGAACTCAGGGGGTGGGCCGGGCCACCACCCAGGCTGTGGTCGCTTCTTCCATTCTCATTATTATGGTGGATTTTTTCACCACCCGCTTCCTCATGACGGTGCTGGGGCACCGGTAAATGGCTGCGCCGCCCACCGCGCTCGAAGCAGCCAGCCGGCCGGCCCAGAGCGCTTCCGACCCCATCGTTCGCTTCCAGGATGTCTCCATTGCCTTTGAAGACAAGCCCCTGCTGGATGGTATCTCCTTTCAGTTGGCGCGGGGAGAAACCAAGGCCCTACTGGGCGTCGCCGGATCGGGCAAAAGCACGATCCTCAAGCTCACGCTTGGCCTGATCAAACCCGACAGCGGCAGCATCTACGTTCTGGGCGAAGATGTGACCCGGATGAGCGAAGAGCAGCTTTTCGATTTGCGGCGCAACATCGGCATTGTGTTTCAGGAAAGCGCGCTGTTTGATTCCCTGACGGTGCGCGATAACGTCGCCTTCCGGCTCATGGAAGAGGGCGGCACCTCGGAGGAAGAGATCGAGCGGCGAGTGCTGGAAGCGCTGAGGTTCGTGGAGCTGGAACGAACCGTGAACATGTTTCCGGCGGAGCTTTCCGGCGGTATGCGCCGGCGCGTGGGCATCGCCCGCACCATCATTACCCAGCCGGAAGTCCTGCTCTACGACTCGCCCACCGGCGGGCTGGACCCGGTCACATCCAATACCATCATCGAACTGATCGTGAAGCAGCGTGACCTTTACAAGATCAGCTCGCTGCTGGTTTCCCACCGCCTGCAGGACGCTTTCACCATGGCGACCCACTATTTCGACCGCAAGACAAATCACATGCAGCCGCTGCCGCCAGAAGCGCGCCGCGAGGTCCCCATTACATTTCTGGTTTTGCGCGACAGCAAAGTGATCTTTGACGGCGATGCCCACGAACTGGAGCATACCCGGGACGAGTACATCCGGGAATACATCTCGTAGCCGGCCCGGCCGGCCGGCAATCGCTAATCCGCGGCCTTCGATTCCGCCATTGCCTTGCGGCGGGCCGCAATCTGCCTCTCCACTGTCTTCAGGAACTCGCGGCCCTTCTTCGAGCTCTTGATCAGGGTCTCGATATTGCCGTAGAGCAGGGGATTTTGCGTCTTTTCGCGCAATTCTTTAAGAAAAGGCTGCACCTTGGCAAAGACGAAGAACATTTCTCCGCTCACGCTGGGCTCGAGGAACAACTCCTGGTTCACGGCGCCGCGCAGGGCCAGCGCTGCCGCCATGCTCCAGTAGCCGCTCACCTGGCGCAGCCAGTTATTCTCCTCCGTGCCCATAGCCGCGATGATCTTCATAAAATCGTCACTGCTCTCAGGCCAGAACTTGGCAAACCACCAGTGCCGGGCCTTGCGCATCTCTGACTCGCGGCGCAGATCGTAGAGGTTCAGGATTACTTGTGCATCGGAAGCAGTGGCTCGCTTCGACATATCTTCCTCCGTAAATGTAACCGCTAATTGGGCCGGGACTCTAAAGCAATCCCGGCGTCACGGTCTGCCAGGGACTCAGCCGGTAGTGGCCGCCGCTTCCACCGGCACAGGCCGTTCGTAGTCGCATTCCTTGTTGGGACAGGCGATCACCGGGCCGGATTTCAACGTTTTTTCCACTAGATACTCGCTGCCGCAGCTCGGGCATTTTTCCGCAATCGGCTTGTTGGCGGATGTGAATTTGCACTTGGGGTACTCGGAGCATCCGTAGAAGGTATTTCCCTTGCGAGCGCGCTTCTCCACCAGCTCGCCCTCTTTGCAGAGCGGGCACTTCACGCCGATGAAATTCTGCTTGACGTATTTGCAATCCGGGTATCCGCTGCATGCCGTGAATTCGCCGTAGCGCCCGTGGCGGATCATGAGATTCCGGCCGCACTTGGGGCAAAGCTCGTCCAGCGGAATGTCGGGAACTTTCTTGCCCTGGTCGAGGCGGCGCGTGGTCTTGCAATCGGGATAGCCGGTGCAGGCCATGAACTGCCCGAACCGGCCCCGCTTCAGCACCATCACCCGGCCGCAGTTTTCGCAGTACTCCTCCTGCGTGGTTTCCTGCAGATCGGCGGAATCGAGATCGGGCAGATTGATGGGATTCTCTTTGGTGAACGTGCAGCTATTGGGATCTTCTTTGTCGTAAGAACTGCAAGCGTAGAACGACCCGTGCTTGCCCCACTTAATAACCAGCGGCGAACCGCAGCGCTCGCACTTTTCATCCGTGGGCTTCTCCATACGCTTGATGTTTTCCATGTGCTTGGCAGCGTATTTCAGGTCCTTGGCGAAGCGCTTGTAAAACTCGGCCAGAGCGTTGGTCCAGGTCTCTTTGCCTTCTTCGATCTCGTCGAGCTCTTCTTCCAGGCGGGCGGTGTACTGCACGTCGAAGATGTCGCGGAAGTTTTCCACCAGTAGATCGGTGACCACCAGGCCGATCTCCGTGGGCACGAACTTGCCGCCCAATTTCTGTACGTACTGCCGCTCCTGAATCGTGCTCAGGATGGCAGAGTACGTGGAAGGCCGGCCGATGCCGCGCTCTTCCAGTTCCTTGACCAGCGAAGCTTCGTTGTAGCGCGGCGGCGGCTCCGTGAAGTGCTGCTCCGGCTTGAGCTCGCGCAAACTGAGTTTCTGCCCGGGCTCGAGCGGCGGCAGTTTGTGTTTCAGTTCCTCGTCTGCTTCGTCTCTGCCTTCCTTCGACTCCTCGTACACCTTCAGAAAACCATCGAATTTCTGCACGGAACCGGTCACCCGGAACCAGAAGGTGTCAGCGCCGGATTTAGCGTCGATATCCACGGTAGTCTGGTCGAAGATCGCAGGCGTAATCTGCGAAGCCACGAAGCGCTGCCAGATCAGCTTGTAAACCTTGTACTCGTCTTCTTTCAGGTATTGCTTGATCTGATCGGGATGGCGCATGGCCGAAGTCGGGCGAATGGCCTCATGCGCCGCCTGGGCTTCCTTTTTCTCCTTATATGTATTGGGAGAAGCGGGCAGATAAGGCTCGCCGTATTCTTTGCCAATGTACTCGCGGACCTCCGTCAACGCCTCCGGCGCCACCCGGGTGGAATCGGTACGCATGTAGGTGATCAGGCCAATAGAGCCCTCTTCCCCCAGCTCCACGCCTTCGTAGAGCCGCTGGGCGATCATCATGGTGCGCTTCACGCTGAAGCGCAGTTTGCGGGAAGAATCCTGCTGCAGCTTGCTGGTGGTGAAAGGCGGCGCGGCGTTGCGGCGGCGCTCCTTGCGGTCCACGCTGCGCACCACCCACTCCGCTTTTTCCAGCGCGGCGCGAAGCTTTTCCGCTTCCTCGCCGTTGGGAATCTCGATCTTCTCTTCGCCCTTGCCCAGGAAGCGCGCATCGAAGGCCGGCGGCTTGGCCGCGGCCAGATGGGCGTCAATGGTCCAGTATTCCTGCTTCTCGAACGCCTTGATTTCGCGTTCGCGCTCGACGATCAGGCGTAGAGCCACGGTCTGCACGCGGCCAGCCGAGAGCCCACGGCGCACTTTATCCCAGAGCAGAGGCGAAACCTGATAGCCCACCAGCCGGTCGAGCACGCGGCGGGCCTGCTGTGCATCCACCAGGTGGCGATCAATGCCGCGGGGATGCTCAAATGCCTCCTGCACTGCGCGCTTGGTAATTTCGTTGAAGGTGACGCGGCGGATGCGCTCGCCCTCTGCATTTTTCTTCTTTTTCTTTTTGCTGCCATTGCCCAGCTCGTCGGCGAGATGCGCAGCAATGGCCTCGCCTTCACGGTCCGGGTCAGGCGCCAGGTAAATCGTATCCACCGACTGCGCCAGCTTCTTCAGCTTGGCCAGCACCTTCTCTTTACCCGGGATGACAATGTATTCGGTCTCGAAATCATTGTCCGTATCCACGCCCAGCGTGCTTTTGGGCAGGTCTTTCACGTGGCCGAAGGAAGCTTCGACCGTGAAGCCTTTGCCAAGATATTTCTGGATCGCTTTCGCCTTCCCCGGCGACTCGATGATGACTAAACCTTTTGCCAATGGTTCCTCAATGGGTAGATTCTGGTTTTGAAGCTAGCACGAATGGCAAGCTGGCAACAAGTTACAGCTTGCCGCTTCTGGCTCCTGGCTGCTGGCTCAACACCCGCGAGCACTAAAAACTCTTCACGAAATTCTTCCCGGGCAATTGCTTGACCTTGCCCGCCAGCTCCAGCTCGAAGAGGGCCGCAAATATCTCGGAAGAGGAGAGTTCCGGTTCCAGGCGCTCGACGATTTCGTCAATCTGTGTGGCTTCGTCGGCCTTCAGGACGGCCAAAATCTTGCGTTCATGCGGCGCCAGCTTGTCGTCGTTGAATAAAGATGCATTCTGGGCCGCTTCGGATTCAGCGCTCACCGCCGGCTCGAGCCTAAGCCGCACATCAGCAGGGAGTTCCTCCCAAACGTCTTCCCAGGTGGCCACCAGCTTCGCGCCCTGTTTGATGAGCGTGTTCGGCCCCCAGGAATTCTTGTTGGTGACGTTGCCCGGCACCGCAAAGACCTCGCGGTTCTGCTCCAAAGCGCAACGGGAAGTGATGCGCGTGCCGCTGTATTCCGCGGCTTCGACCACCAGCACACCGATGGAGATTCCGCTGATAATCCGGTTGCGAATGGGGAAATTTTGCGGCGCGGCAAAGGTGCCGAGGGGGAATTCAGAGATCACCGCCCCGCCCAGCGAGAGCATTTGATCCACCAGGCGCGTATTCTCCTTCGGGTAAACCACATCTACACCCGTTCCGAATACGGCCACGGTCTTGCCTTTGGCGGTGATGGCGCCGCGATGCGAAGCGGCATCCACGCCGCGGGCGAGCCCGCTGAAAATCACCAGGCCGCGCGCCGCCAGGTCGCAAGCCAGGCGCTCGGCCATTCCCAGGCCGTAGGGCGTAGGATGGCGTGTGCCGACCACGGCAATTCCCGGCTGAGCGAGAACCGCGGCGTTTCCGCGCACATAAAGGGCCAGCGGAGGGTCGTAAATCTGTTTGAGTTGATGCGGATACTGCGGGTCTTCGAGAGCGACAATTTGTACGCCGGCGCCGCCGCCGCGAATGATTTCCTCGTGCGCCAGTTCCAGCGAACGCCCCGTTCCCAGAGACTGGGCCGCCACCGCCGGAATGCCTGCCGCCTCAAGCTCGGTCAGCGAGGCCTTCAGGATCGCCTCCGCACTGCCGAAATGCTCGACCAGCCGGCGCGCCCGGGTCGGGCCGAGGCCCGGCGTAAGAGCCAGGGCCAGCCAGCGCAAAGCCGAACTATCGCTGGTCGGCCGAAGTGCCGCCGCGGGTTGCGCCACAAGACCTCCTTGAGCTTCGGTTCGAAGCGTTCTGGGCGGACTCTATTGAGGGCAAAAAGCCGCTGTCAAGGTCAGATGACACAGTTTGTTAAAATTTCAGGGAAAGCTTCTAAGCTATTGGCTTCTCTGCTCCGGGTTTGGGCCTGACTAAGCCGCCGAGCTCAGCCTGGCGCCCAATTCGAGAACGGCGAAGCTGGAAGGGACTAGCTCGAAGCCCGAAGCCACATGGAACGCTTTCGCATTTCCGCCATTTCCTACCTCAACACAGCACCTCTTATGTGGGACTTCGAGCATGGGAAAACCCGGGGCGATTTCGACATTGCCTATACCGTACCTTCGCTCTGCGCAGCGGAATTGCAGGCGGGAACCGCCGATATCGGCATCGTTCCGGTTGCAGCCTATACCACGGTGCCCGGCCTGGTGATCATCCCGGGCGTAGCGATTGCTTCGGTGCGGCCGGTGCGCTCCATTCTGCTGGTGAGCAAATCGCCCCTGGAAGACATCCGGTCGGTCGCGCTGGATACGTCTTCCCTCACCTCGGTGGCCCTGACGAAGGTGCTGTTCGCCAGGTGGTGGGGCGGAGAACGAAGCTTTGTGGCCATGCCCCCTGACCTGCAAAGCATGCTGCGAAGCAGCGATGCGGGCCTGCTCATCGGCGACCCCGCGCTGCACGTGGACCGCTCGCGCTACTACACCTTCGATCTGGCGGAGGAATGGATTCGCCTGACCGGCAAGCCTTTTGTCTTTGCTTTCTGGGCGGTTCGCAGGCAGGCTCTGAAGCACGCTCGGCCGAATTCGGACCTGGCGGCTATCTTTCGACAATCGCGCGACCACGGTCTTGCTCCCGAGAACCTCGGCAAAATCGCTGAGCAGTGGTCGCCCCGCGTGGGGCTGACTGAAGCGGAAGTGAGAACCTATCTGACTGAGAATATCCACCACTACCTCGACGAAGCCTGCCTGGAGGGGCTGCAACTTTTCTTGCGTTACGCCCATGAGTGCGGCGCGCTTCCGCCGCCGCCCGCGTTGAGCTTCCTTCCGAGCCCTATTCCGGCCGCAATTTAGTTTTCTCTCTTTGACTGTCAATCAGATTAACGAATGACATTTATGGGGTGAATGTGTCATTATGCGGATTAATGACAGACCGCAAAGAAACTCGCATGCGGGTCAATCAGAACGGCAGAGTTGTAATTCCCGCCGGTTTTCGCAAAGCGCTGGGTATAAAGGCGGGGGACGAAGTCTCGCTGCGCCTCGAAGATAACGAATTGCGCATTACCACGCTGAAGCGCCGCCTGGAGCGTGCTCAGCGCCGCGTCCGGCAATACATAAAACCGGGCAGATCACTGGCTGAAGAATTGATTGCCGAGCGCCACGAGGCCAGCCGTCGTGAGTAGAGTTGTTCTGGATGCCTCGGCGGTGCTGGCGCTCCTCAACCGCGAGCCGGGCGCACACCTGCTCACACCCGAGCTTTTGAGCCAAGCGGCAAGCAGCGCCGTGAATGTCGCCGAGGTACATGCCAAACTGGTGAGCGAAGGCGGCGACCCTGATGAGGCCTGGGAAGACGCGTTGAGCCCTCTGCGCGAGGTTTTCCCCTTTACCGAGGATCACGCGAAAGTTGCCGGCGCCCTGGTAACCCAAACCCGGGCGCTGGGCTTGTCGTTGGGAGATCGGGCGTGCCTCGCTTTGGGGCTGGCCCTGCGCGCTCCGGTGTACACGGCAGATAGATCGTGGAGTAAGCTGAAGCTGGGCATGCGGATTCACGTCATCCGTTAGGGCAGCCGACAGCACCCGCCGCAGGAAGTCAGCCCGCCAGACTAAATCTGCATCCAAAGCTGCCGGGACTTTGGCTGGGTAGCAGGGCAAGTGTGCTTCTCATCGAAGTCCCTTGCCGTTATCCCGACATTGCAGTGCTGGCATGACCATGCTGACTTTCCTTGGGCCGGCCTTGTGGCTCTCGACCTGGAACTGGCTGCTTCATCTGGGCGGTCTGGGCCTCATTTTGCTCGGCATAGCCGATAACTCCCTCGCCCCGCTGCCCGGCAGCATGGATGTTCTTACCGTATGGCTGGCGGCCAGCCTACGCCCCTGGTGGCCCTACTATGCCGTGATGGCCACGCTGGGATCACTAATCGGCGGCTACATCACCTACAGCCTGGCCCGCGAGGGCGGCCGCGAGGCGATGGAGAAACGCCTGCGCAAGGCAAGCGTCGAGAAGGTGTACCGGCGCTTTGAGCGCCGGGGATTCTGGGCGGTGGCCGTCCCCGCCTTACTACCCCCGCCATTTCCCATGGTTCCCTTTCTGTTGGCTGCGGGAGCCTTGCGCTACCCCCGGCGAAAATTTCTGTCCGCCCTGGCTCTCGGCCGCGGCGTTCGCTTCACCTTGCTGGCGGGCCTGGCCTCCCTCTACGGGCCGAGTATTGTGCAGTTCTTTGCGCGCTATCACAAGCCCGCTCTGTTTACCCTCCTCGGGCTGGCGGTTCTAGGCGGGATATTTGCCCTGGTCGAGTATCTGCGCTTCCGGCGCAGACAATCAGGGGAAAACCATAAGGCCTCGGCGCGAAAAACAGTAGCCTGAGTTACGAGGCAGGCCCCGCTTACCTGTTAAAATCTTACTTGAGGTTTTGGCGGCTATGCCTCTCACCCAATCCCAGGCCGTGGATCTGTTCCGCTCAGACGACCTCATCGGCATTGGCATGGAGGCCGATGCCGTGCGCCGCCGCCTGCACCCCCAGGGCGTTGTCACCTACATCATAGACCGCAACATCAATTACACCAATTACTGCACCGAATACTGCACGTTCTGCGCCTTCTACCGGCCGCTGAAGGGACCCAAGGCCAGTGAGGGATACATTCTGGACTTCGACACCATCTACGAGAAGATTCAGGAAACGGTGGAGTTAGGCGGCACCGGGGTGCTGATGCAAGGCGGCCTGCATCCGGATTTGAAGATTGACTGGCACGAGCAGATGCTGCGCGGGATCAAGCAGCGTTTTCCCAGTGTGCACCTGCACTGCTACTCGGCCTCGGAAATTATCGCGATCGCAGAGTACAGCGGCCTGACCATTCGCGACACCATTGCGCGCCTGCGCGATGCCGGCCTGGATTCCATCCCGGGAGGCGGCGCCGAGATTCTGGATGACGAAGTTCGTTACCGCATTGCCCGGCTGAAATGCCTTACCGGGGATTGGCTGAATGTGCACCGCACTGCTCACCAGCTCGGCATGCGCACCACCGCAACCATGATGTTCGGGGTGGGCGAAAGCCACGAGCACCGCGCGAACCATTTCCAGCGGCTCTACGAGTTGCAGGAAGAGACCGGCGGGTTCACCGCGTTCATTCCGTGGAGCTTCCAGCCGGCAAACACGGCTCTCGGCGGGCGCAGATGGGATGAGGCTACGGCGGTGGAATACCTTAAAGTTCTGGCGATTTCACGGCTTTACCTTTCCAATTTCCTCAACGTGCAATCGAGCTGGGTAACGCAGGGGCTGAAAGTCTGCCAGATGGGACTGCGCTTCGGCGGTAATGACGTGGGCTCGGTGATGCTGGAGGAAAATGTGGTGCGAGCTGCCGGCGTAACCAACTGCACCACCGAGGAAGAGTTGCGGCGCATAATCCGCGATGCCGGGTTCAAGCCGGTGCAGCGGGATACGTTGTATCGGCAGTATTTCCTAAACTGATTATTGCCGAAAAGAAAACAGCCGCGGGTGTCCCGACTTTCCCATATTGGCACTATCCATGCCAACCCCCGGGAAACAGGGGTCCGGCAGATCCGCAGGTGAGGTGCCTGGCAGGCCTAAGAGATCTCGTCCTTTCCCGAAAGGGGGCGAAGCGCGCGGGCCTGTGAAAAACCGGTTACCCGGTCACATTAGTGATCTGTGGAGTCTGGCGTGGGGAAAACCCCTCGGTGGCCTTTTTCAACTAAATGCAGGTTCCAATCGAGCGGCGACCGAGCATGCCGGCCGCTCAGGGTTATCATATAAGTCGCTTTATATCTTACGGTTACATGAAACCTCGGGTCCGCTTGGGGCCTTCGGGTACAATTAGGGGTTTCCAGAGTCGTCGCCGCTGGCTCATGGGTACATGGTGCTGAGCTCTCTGCCCAACCTGTTGGTTATGTTTCTCGCCCCGAATGGTTTGGGGCAATACTTCCGCCGTCATTTCCTTGATACGACCTTCCGTGGACTCTACCAGGTCAACGCCTTTGATCTTGCTCTGTTGATTCCCTATTTCGTTGTTCTGATTCTGCTGGCTTCCTATGGAGTGCATCGCTACATCCTGGTTTACCTGTACTACAGCCGCAGAAAGAACCGGACGGGCGAGCCAGCGGCGCGCTTCCCTGACCTGCCCCGGGTCACGGTGCAGCTTCCCATCTTCAACGAGCAGTTCGTAGTGGAAAGATTACTGGATGCAATCTGCCGGCTGAAATATCCCCTCGAGAAGCTCGACATTCAGGTGCTGGATGATTCGACCGACGAAACCCAGGCCGTTGCCCGGGGCCTGGTGGAGCACTACGCGGCGCGCGGCTTTGCGGTGACTTACCATCACCGCACCAACCGCGAGGGCTTCAAAGCCGGGGCGCTGGTCGAGGGGATGAAGACGGCGAAGGGCGAGTTCATCGCGATCTTCGACGCCGACTTCGTTCCGCCTGAAGATTTCCTGCTGCGGACCATCCACTACTTCACCGAGGCCCGCATCGGCATGGTGCAGACGCGCTGGACCCACATCAATCGCAACTATTCTTTTCTGACCGAAGTGGAAGCGATCCTGCTGGATGGACACTTCGTGCTGGAACACTGCGGCCGCGCGCGCAGCAATGTCTTTTTCAACTTCAATGGAACCGCGGGAGTATGGCGGCGGCAGGCCATTGAAGAAGCCGGGGGCTGGCAGCACGACACGCTTACCGAAGACACCGATCTTTCCTACCGCGCCCAGCTGAAAGGGTGGAAGTTTATCTATCTGCCCGAGGTGGAGTGCCCCGCCGAGCTTCCCGTCGAGATGACCGCCTTCAAGACGCAGCAGGCGCGCTGGGCCAAAGGCTTGATCCAGACCAGCAAAAAGATTCTGCCTGATGTGCTCAAGAGCGACCAGTCATTCCACGTAAAGCTGGAAGCCTGGTATCACCTGACGGCCAATCTCAGCTATCCCCTGATGATCGTGCTTTCCGTGCTGTTGCTGCCGGCCATGATCATCCGTTTTTACCAGGGCTGGTTTCAGATGCTGTACATTGATCTGCCCTTGTTTCTGGCCTCGACGTTCTCCATCTCCAGCTTCTACCTGGTCTCGCAGCGTGAGTTGTTCCCCAAATCCTGGACTCGCTCGCTGCTCTATCTGCCATTCCTGATGGCGCTGGGTATCGGCTTGACCATTACCAATACCATCGCGGTTCTGGAAGCACTCATCGGACGCCAAACCGCATTTGCCCGCACGCCCAAGTACCGGGTGGAAACGAAGAAAGACAAAGTTCAGGCCAACAAATACCGCCGGCGGCTGGGCTGGGTGCCCTGGGTGGAAATCCTGATTGGCTGCTATTTTGCTCTCACGGTGTTCTACGCCGTGCAGAACGAAAATTACATTACGGTGCCGTTCCTGCTGCTTTTCGTCGTCGGCTATTGGTACACCGGTTTAATGTCTTTGTTGCAGGGCCGCTTTGCGAGCTTCTCTTTCGGCGGGGAAAACCATACCAAGCCGTTCCCGGTCGGCGTGTGACCCTCAAATTTTGGCATCCTCAGCGGGAAGGAATATCCATGCGGAAATTGCTGATTGCGTGTTGTGTGCTGGGGCAGCTCTGCTGCGGGCAAATCAGCTGGAGCCTGGATCGCCAGCCCAATGCAGACTATCGTGCCCGCCGCCAGGCGCTCGGGGCAAAGCTTGAGGGCGGAATCGCGCTGCTTTTTGCTCCGAACGAGGCGGAAGGCCCGAATGACTACTACGGCTACCGGCCCGAGGACAATTTCTACTACCTGACCGGCTGGGCCGAGCCCGGCGCGGCAGTGTTAGTAGCGGCAGAGGCCGAGGCAAAGGCCGATTCGCCGGCGCGGCCTTATACCGAAATCCTGTTTCTGCCCAGCCGCAATCCTTCCCAGGAAAAGTGGACCGGCCCCAAGCTGGGGCCGGAGAACCCCGATGCCCCCAAAATCACGGGATTTGACCGGGTTGAACCTCTCGACAACTTGCGCGACGAGTTGGTTGCGCTACTGGCCAAAGGAAGGGCAGCGGTGTACACCGATCTTCCCGCGTACGAAGAGCCATCCAATTCCGAGATTTCGCTGGATTGGCTGCGGCGGAGCAATGCTTTTCCCATCGGTGTTGGCTTCGATGATGTCAGGCCCGCGTTGCGCTTGCTGCGCACGTATAAGGATGCTGGTGAGATCGAATTGCTGCGCAAGGCGGCCGATGCCTCAGTGGCGGCGCAACTGGCGGCGATGAAGGCGGTAAAGCCGGGCGTGAGCGAGGGCGAAATTTCAGCGCTCCTGCAATATGAGTGGGGCAAGCGGGGCTGTCAGCGGCCGGCCTACGCCCCGATTGTCGGTTCGGGATTCAACTCCACCGTGCTGCATTACTCGGAAGACTCAGCCACCATGCAGGCGGGCGATGTCGTGGTGATTGACGCGGCCGGCGAGTATTCCTTGTACGCGGCCGATATCACCCGCACGCTGCCGATCTCAGGCAAGTTCACGCCACGGCAGCGGGAGATATACGACATCGTTCTGGGGGCGCAGCAGGCCGCCATCAGCGCCTTTCAGTCAGGCAAATCCATGCTGACCGGAACCGGGGAAAACTCTCTGTATAAAGTCGCCCGGGACTATATCAACTCGCACGGCAAAGACCTGCACGGCCAGCCCCTGGGGCAGTATTTCATTCACGGCTTGGGTCACTATCTTGGCCTGAATGTGCACGACGACGGCGATTACAGCGTGCCGCTGGCCCCGGGCGCCGTTTTCACCCTTGAGCCCGGGGTTTACATTCCTGAAGAAAAGCTGGGTGTGCGCATTGAAGACGATTTTTACGTGGATGGAGATGGCAAGCTGGTCAAGATGACCGCAGCCCTGCCCTCTTCGGCCGAGGATGTCGAACGCATTATGGCGGGCCATTGAGTTTTTCGACCTGCGGGTTCTGGTATGCTAATGCATCGTGCGCATGCTGTGGTGGTTGGTGATTCTGTTTTTCAGCACCGCCGCCGTATTGTGGGCTGGAGTGGCTTTTTATCTTCGCGTGCGCCGGCATATTAAAGAGAGCGCTTCCCCGCAGGCTTCGGGGAAGGAATAATTAGGGAGAGCGCCGATCATGGCCAAGGCGGTAGCCCAGATTCTGCGAGTGCATGAGCAGGTCCCGGCCTGGGTAAAGCAGGCGGGGATAGTGGTGAGCGCCAGCTTGTTCGTCGCCCTCTGCGCCCATGTGACTCTTCCGCTGCCTTTAACCCCGGTTCCGCTGACGCTGCAAAATTTCGGCGTGCTGCTGGTGGGTTTGGCGCTGGGCAGCCGCCGCGGCTTCGCCGCCTTGGCGCTTTATCTCGCCGAAGGCGCGCTCGGCTTGCCGGTGTTCAATCCCACCGGCCCGGGCGGTCTCGCGCAGTTAGTTGGGCCGACGGGTGGATTTCTTTTGGCCTACCCGTTTATGGCCGCGCTGGCCGGCTGGATTATGGAACGAGGCAGGAAGACCTTTGCCCGCGCTGCCACGGCTGGCGTAGTGGCGGAAGTTCTGCTCTTCGCCGGCGGGCTTGCCTGGCTCACCATTCTTACTCATTCGTTTTCCCTGGCTCTGCGCTACGGCCTCTATTGGTTTATTTTTGCCGAAGTGATCAAGGTCATGGCCGCCGCGGCTATGGTGCAGACTTGGCAACGCATCTATAAGGCTGTCTCATGAGCAGCGCAGGCGCACCCTCGGAAGAAATCTCCTCCGCGCACGCTCGCGAGAATGCTCCGGCCAGCAACGTGAGCACCCTGCCCCGCGAAATCACCGTGGCGCACAGCCCCGATTCCGATGACGCCTTCATGTTTTACGGCCTCGCCACCAATAAAGTGCGCGTGCCCGGCTTGCGCTTCACTCATACCCTGAGCGATATCGAGACTTTGAACCGCAAGGCCATGGAAGGCGAAGGTATGTACGACGTCACCGCTATCTCCTTCCATGCTTATCCTTACATTCAAGGGAACTATTCCCTTCTCCCCAGCGGGGGGAGCGTGGGAGAGGGATACGGCCCGATGATTGTAGCCAAGCATCCCTTTACGGCGGACCAGGTTAAGAGCAAGCGTGTGGCCGTGCCGGGGATGTTGACCACGGCCTACCTGGTGCTGAATCTTTTCGCGCCGGGCATTGAGACCGATTTCGTTCCTTTCGATGAGATCATTCCGCGCGTACTCGATGGCACGCACGAGGCCGGCTTGATCATCCATGAGGGCCAGTTGAGCTATTCGAAGTCTGGCCTGCAGCGCGTGGTGGACCTGGGCAAATGGTGGTTTGAGCGAACCGGCCTGCCCCTGCCGCTGGGCGGCAACGCGGTGCGGCGAAGCCTGGGTCCGGAGCTGATTTCCAATGTGGCGCGCGCCTTGCGCGAGAGCATTCAATATGCTCTGGACCACCGTGAAGAGGCTCTCAATTACGCCTTGCAATTCGCCCGCGATCTCGACACGCAACTTGCCGACAAATTTGTGGGCATGTATGTGAACGAGCGCACCCTGGACTACGGTCCTGATGGACGCGAAGCGGTGTGCCGCCTGCTGGATATGGGATACCGCGCGGGCATCATTCCCCACCAGGCGAGAGTGGAGTTTGTAGGCTAGCCCCGCCGCCGCGCGATTCCAGCCGCACCTGGAAGGAAAACTCCGGCGCAATATCTACCGGTACTTTCGCCGCCGCAGCCAGGGCGCGGATCAACTCGGGCGGCATCAGGTCGTATTTCCTGAACCAATTTTCAGCACGGCGGCGGTCGCCCGTGGCTTCGATCTGCAGCAGTTCCTTGGCCAGATCGGCAAGCGCCCCGGGCATTGCTGCATAGTCAATCATGTATTTCCCCGAAGACTCATACTGGATGGCGCCGCGCTCGGCAAGATAATTGAATTCCATCATCTCGGCCTGCCCGTGGGCCTCGCCGGTGCCGAAGCGAACGGTGCGAAAAATTCCCCCTACGTATGAGGCATAATATTCGTCGAGCTTGGCCTTCGGCAGCGCCCCGTGGTCCACCAGCCATTTCAGGCCATACATGCCAACCACGTCGGCCTTGGCTTCTTCCAGGCCGCTGTAGATGGGGCCGATGGCCTGGCGGATATCCACCTTTCCCGCCGGGGTGCGCGCGTACGCCGGCCCCAGGCCATGGGAAATTTCGTGCAAGACCACCGCCGCAAGATAGCCTTCTGCGGAAACTTTGGCCGCCTGCTCGGGCACCATCACGAATTTCGCCAGCGGCAGGATGACGTAGTTGACGCGGGCATCCATGAAGTTCTTGAAGAACAGTTTCTTGCTGCCCTTCTGCTCATGCACGCGGGGATCGTTGGGCAGATTGTCGGCGACGGCCTGATACCCGTGAAGCAGGTCCCCCGTCCAGAACGGCACGTCCATCACTTCCATCGGCGTCTGCAAGCCTCGTTTGGAAGGGCGATCCTCAGGCGGGAGGGGAAGCGCATCCTGAATTTCGGGAACGTATTTCTGGAACATTTCCAGCTTGCGGCTCTCTTCCGGATTGCGAATCATGACCGCCGCCTCGTAAGAGGTCTTCACCCCTAAGAGATCGTCGAGATAGCTTTCATAGGGCGCGAAGATCACGTCGAACTTTGGATTCTTCAGGTCAAGCCAGGCCAGATCGCTGGGAAAGTAATCATCACTGAGCAGCGCATCGGCGCGCATGCGCAAAAACCTGGCGAAGGCGGGGTCGTTGCTGAGCTGCGCAGCCTCGCGTAGATCCCTTGCCGCAGGCTCCAGGAACGACCGGTAGGCAATGTGATAGGGAATGCCCTGTAGCTGGCTGCCCTCCCAGCGCACGACCGTGTAGGGGCTGTAGATCTCTGCTTTCGACTTGGGAAACGCCTTGACATAGACTTCGATCTTCTCGGGGGTCAGTCCCACAGGATAGAAGCCGCGTCCGGGCGGCATAGGGCTAAGGCCGACGAAGGGCTTGTTCTCGTCAATCAGATCGAAGCGCGAGCCGTTGATCCACAGATAGCGCCGCAGCTCTATGTCCCTCGGATTCTTGCTGCCGAGCAAAGACTGATAAAGAGTCAAAGCCTCGGGATCGCTCTGCCGCCAGAAAATGTCTTCGAGATAGCAGGAAGCCTCCACCAGCTTGTTCACCATCTGCCGCTGGCGCGCGGTGAGCCCCTTGGAGGGAAATGGCATGCGAACTTCTCGGAACTTCGCGAGGCGCTGCGCCAGGTCGGGCGCGACCGTCAATCCGGCCGAGTCTGCGCCTCTGGCCGCAGAGCCGGTCATGATCAGGTGGTGTCTCTTGGTCGTGGCGAGGGAAAACGCCGAGGCAAAAATGAGCAGGAAAGCGAACCAGCGGCGAGTTGTCATCCCTCCGATTCTAGCAAAGCGATGCCCCTCGCCTTCGCTGTCGCGCGTGGTTCGTTCTATGATGGCTCTGATGTCCACGAATTCCCGAGCGCAAGGCCCGCAAACTCTGCTGATAGACGCGGATGACACGCTCTGGGAAAATAACGTCTATTTCGAGCGGGCCATCGCCAGTTTTATTTCCTTTCTCAATCATCACGAATATTCCCCGGAGCAGGTGCGCGAAGTGCTCAATGAGGTGGAGCGCGAGTGCATTATCAGCCACGGATACGGCCTGCATAGCTTTGCTCATGCGCTGGCCCAGACCTTTGAGCGGCTGGCCGTCGAGCCGCTTACGCCGGCCCTGCGCGAAACCATTCTCGGATTCACGCACGCCATTGCCGAACACCCCATGGAGATTCGGCCAGGCGTTGAGCCGACACTCGACTACCTTGCCGGGCGGCATTGCCTGGTTCTGATGACCAAGGGCGACCGCAAAGAGCAGGCCGGCAAAGTGGAACGCTCAGGACTGAAGCGATACTTCGACGCCGTTGAAATCGTCGCGGAAAAGGATCCCGCGGCGTATCGGAACCTGGTCGAAAAGCACGGCTGGCCGAGCCTTTCGACGTGGATGATCGGGAACAGCCCGAAGTCGGACATAAACCCGGCCCTAGCCGCTGGCCTGAACGCGGTGCACGTGCCGCATCACGAGACCTGGGTGCTGGAGCACGAGGATGTGGTGCAGCCCACGCCGCCCAGCCGCTTGCTGGTGGTGGAAAGCTTCGCAGAGTTGAAAGAACACTTTTAACTCTCAGCACTTGGCATTTGGCCAAGGCAGGCAAGTGCAGGTGACTTCTCTAAGCCGCCGCGGGAAACGACCTCAACGGCCAAGTGCCAATGCCGACTGCCGGAAGCTGACTGCTGAGTACCGAGTGCTTTCTTCCTGCACCAAACTAAC
>Ga0335079_10003780_pt1 | contig 17437 bp, 16 predicted proteins | sample Lox_Sample_33_FD_206719 | JGI IMG/M metagenome (GOLD analysis project Ga0335079, IMG submission 206719) | Soil microbial communities from Loxahatchee National Wildlife Refuge, Florida, United States - Lox_Sample_3.3 | ecosystem: Environmental > Terrestrial > Soil > Wetlands | place: USA... | reverse complement strand
AGGGGAGGGTCGAGGGGCGCATGGGGGGGCGGGAGACGCCGGGCCGCGAGGCGCTCGCTAGGGCTCCTCGACTCCGTGGCGCGGGCCGCGGGCGCGGAAGGCGACCGCGCGGCCGGCAATCCAGCCGGCGATGCCGCGCGCCCCCCAGCGGCCGTCCACCGGGAAGCGGGGGAGCGGGCTGCGCCCCTCCCTCTCCCGGGCGCGGTAGGGGCGCCGGGTGGTGCTCCAGATGGGCCCCGCGGTCCGGGCCGCCACCACCTCCACGTGCGACGCGTCGAAGAGCGGCCAGCCGTAGGGGAAGGCGAAGTGAGCCGGCGCCCCGAAGAGGCGCGCGAAGTCGGCCTGCGAGCGCTCGACGTCCACCCCCAGGTCGGCCCTCGAGAGGTCGCACGACTTGAAGTGACAGTTCGTGTGGTTCCCGATCGCCACGTTCTCCCGCCGCGCCGCGCTCCGGATCTCGTCGGGCGTGGCGAGCCGGTAGTCGGGGAGCGCGGCGACGGCGCGGAGCTCCTCGCGCTCGTTCTCGCGGAGCACGTCCCTGGGCCGCTCCATGTGATCGTTCCAGGCCTCCTCCAGGTCGCGCCCGGCCCGCACGTCCCGGTCGACGAGGTCCCAGCGGAACCCCGCCTGCCGCTCCGCCTTCTCCGGGCAGGCGAAGAGGAGGAACTCCACCTCGGGGAAACGGGAGGCGCGCGAGGCGACGTAGTCGACGGAGTCCGCGTACCCGTCGTCGAAGGTGAGGCTGAGCCAGCGATCGCCCGAGCTCCTCGAGCCGAGCAGCAGCTCCACGAGTTCGTCGAGGTCCCGCTCCGGAATCGTCATGGAGGGCAGGAAGGCACCCACCGGGGGTTCCCCTACGCGGTGCAGGCAGAGGGCGACGCGCAGGTCCCCGAGCGAGGCTTGGAGCGCCAAACGAAGCGCCCTGCGGGGGGTGCGGCTTCCGAGGGCGACGAGGTTCGTGTCGAAATGCAGGGCCATCCCGCGTGAAGAGTCTAGCGCAGACGCGCTGTGGCGCACCACGAGTTATCCGTCTAAGGGACTAGGATTAACGGTGGGGTCTGTAGAAAAGGTTCACCAACGTCACGCAGCCATGTGACGGGAGTGGTTCGACTTGGTGTGAATGCGGCGACCCGTGTCGGGCCTCGGCGCGAAGTCATATGGGTCCGATAGCACCCAGCAGGTAATCAAACATTAAAACCCTATTAGGGCGCTGCAAGGCGGTTTCCCCCGACTACCTTAGAGTGAATACCGTCGGCTCACTCGCATACCCGACCGGATACATCCGCGTACCTGCGTTGCGGTACAAGCACGATGTCCGGTGACCTGATACGTAGTCGCTGCGGGCTGGCCAAACGGGGGGGAAGAACCACATGCGCAACCGAGTCATCGAGGGCGGTCTTCGAGTGCTCGATCTCGCCTGTCTGTCCCTCGCGATGCCCCTCGCGTACACCATCCGGGACCGGCTCGTCGATCACTCCCACGGAGTGATGTATCCACTCTCCGCGTACCAGCCGGCCCTCGCCCTCACCCTCTTCCTCTGGCTCGCCACCTCCTGGCTATTCCAGGTCTACGAGACCTTCCGCACCCAGAGCATCAGCGCCGAGCTCTGGCGCATCGCCCGCTCGATGGTGACCCTCACCCTGGCGGTCTCGGCCTCGGTGTTCTTCCTGCACGGGCAGCAGGACGTCTCGCGCCTCTTCCTCGGCCTCTTCTTCGCCATGGCGCTCCTGCTCCTCTCCACCAACCGCCTCGCCCTGCGCTACGCGGCCCGCGAGCTCCGCCGCCGCGGCTACAACACCCGCATGTTCGCGGTGGTGGGCTCGGGCGAGCTCGCCCGCGAGGTCGTCGACACCGTGGTCGCTCACCCGGAGTGGGGGCTCCAGTTCGCCGGCCACATCCTGGAGGACGACGCGGTGCGGGAGGTGGCGCGCAGCCTGGTGCTCGGGCGCGTGTCGCAGCTCGGTCAGATCCTCGACGACAACGTCATCGACGAGGTGGTCTTCGCGGTGCCGAGGGAGCGCCTCTCCGCCGTCGAGAGCGCCTTCTACCTGTGCGAGGAGCAGGGGGTGGGGTCGCGGGTGTGCCTCGACCTCTTCACCGAGGGCCCTTCCCGCATGTCGCTCGGGGAGATGGAGGGCCTTCCCATGCTCTCCTTCACTCGCGCTCCCACCGACGAGGTGGCGCTCGCCGCCAAGCGCGTCTTCGACGTGGCCTCGAGCGCCCTCGCCCTCCTCGTCGCGGCGCCGGTGCTCGTCGCCGTGGCGGTGGGCATCAAGCTCGAGTCCCGCGGCCCGGTGTTCTTCCGGCAGCGGCGGGTGGGCCTGAACGGGCGCCCGTTCACCATGTACAAGTTCCGCAGCATGCACATGGACGCGGAGGCGCGCCTCGAGTCCCTGCGCGCCCTCAACGAGGCCAAGGGTCCGGTCTTCAAGATGCGCAACGACCCCCGCATCACCCGCGTGGGCCGCTTCATCCGCAAGACCTCGCTCGACGAGCTGCCCCAGTTCTTCAACGTCCTCCTGGGCGAGATGAGCATCGTCGGCCCCCGGCCGCCCGTCCCCGCCGAGGTGCGCCAGTACAAGCGCTGGCAGCGGCGCCGCCTGAGCGTGAAGCCCGGCATCACCTGCACCTGGCAGGTGAGCGGCCGGTCCAACATCGACTTCGACCAGTGGATGGAGCTCGACCTCGACTACATCGACAACTGGTCCCTCTGGAAGGACATCCAGATCTGCTTCCGCACCATCCCCGCGGTGCTGAGCTCGCGGGGGGCCCACTAGCCGGAAGGCCGCTCGCGGGCGGCCGGCGGGCCGGGCTGGTTCCCGGCCCGCGATCCGTTTGGGCGACCGCCGCTAGCGCCGCAGCATCTTGAAGGCGTGGCGGAAGTCCTTCGTCTGCACGAAGTGGTGGATCCACACCATCGCCATGGGCTCGAGCAGGCGCGCCCCCTCGATGCCCCCCAGGTCGAGGACCGGCCAGCCGAACTCGGCCAGGATGGCAGACACCGCCCTCTTCGCCTCCGGGTCGTTCCCCGCCATCCACATGTCGGGAAGCCCCTCCTCCCGCATGGGGCTCACCATGGTGGCGGCGGTGACGATGTTCCAGGTCTTCACCACCCGGGAGTCGGGCAGCCAGCGCTGCACCTGCTCGCCCCCCGAGTCGCTCCACCCGAGCGCCAGCCGGGGCCGGCCGCCCGAGAAATCGAGCGGGTTGGTGACGTCGATGACCACCTTGCCGCGCAAATTCGCGGGGCCGGCGAGCTCGATGGCCGAGCGCGTCCCGCTCCAGAGGGTGGCGAGCACCGCCACCTCGCCGAAGCCCGCCGCCTCGGCGAAGGTCGCAGCGCGCGCCCCTTCCCCTGCTCCCTTCACCCAGGCGACGAGCCTCTCCTGGGAGGGGTCGCGCGTCCCGAGGACCACCTCGTGGCCGCGCGCCGCGAAGCCGGTACCGAGCATCTGCCCCACCATCCCCGAGCCCAGGATCGCAACCTTCATCGCGCGCCTCCTCCCCTCGTGACGGACACCCTCGCGGGGCCCTGGCCCTTCGCCGCACTCCCTCCCGGCGCCCGGCCGCTCGCCCTCCCTAGCACGCCACCCGGCCCTGTAAAGCCCTCACCGCGCCCGAGGCCCGCGCGCGAGTTCCTCCGCGAGCGCGGCGTCCAGGCCGTAGACGTCGTCCCGGAACTCCAGGCAGCCGTCGGGGTCCACCCGCCAGCGAAGCCAGGGGTGGCGCCCCGCGCCCAGCAGCTCCTGCCAGGCGGAATCGATCTCGCCCTGCTCCGCAGCGGGCGGAGAGGCCGCCGCGAGCCAGCCCGCCAGAGCTGCCCTCGCGATGGACCGAACGCCCAACCCCTTCCCCCCACCGTTCCCCACACGCCGCGACGAACCACCGTTGCGCTTCGACGCTCCACCCGACTAGGTTGTAAGCAAGCTTACGCCCCATGAGCCCGGCCCACCGTCGCGTCGAGGACGGCGCCCCGAGCGGGATCTCCCGGAGGAGGTTCCTCGGCGGGGTCATCGCCGCCGCGAGCGCCCTCGCGCTCCACCCTCGGCGCGCCCTCGCGTCGGCGAACGCCCCGCGGGAGCTCTCCTTCGTGCACCTGCACACCGGGGAAAGGCTCGCCGTCGCCTACCGAAATGGCAGCGGCTACGAGCGGGAAGAGCTCGCCCGGGTCGACCACTTCCTCAGGGACTTCCGGACCGGCGAGCGCCACCCCATCGACACCGCCCTTCTCGACCTCCTGCACGAGCTCAAGCTCGCGACCGGCACCTCCGCGCCTTTTCAGGTCATCAGCGGCTACCGCTCCCCCCGCACCAACGAGGCCCTGCGCGCCCAGGGCGGCGGCCAGGCCCGGAACAGCTTCCACCTCCAGGGGCGGGCCATCGACGTCCGCCTCGCCGACGTCGAGAGCCGGACGCTTCGCAACTTCGCGCTCGCGCTCGCGCGAGGCGGCGTCGGCTACTACCCAGCCGAGGACTTCGTGCACGTGGATACCGGCCCGGTGCGGCGCTGGTAGGCCGCGCTTCCCGTCCGTCGAGCTCCTCCTCCCCCCCTTGCGGGGGTCACAGAAACGTTTCGACCTTTGGCGTTGTGCTCCAGGGCAGCCGGCGCTAGGCATCTTCACATGCTCCTGTGGGCTGCGGCGATCCTGTCCGTGGTCGAGGCAGGGGGCGGGCTTTCCTCCGAGGCGCTGCTCGCGCCTGCGCCGACCCAGGTCGCCCTCGTCCTGGCGGAGCCTCGCTCCGACGCGGACGGGCGGGGCTCGTCGGCCTGCTACCTCGACGTGTGCCAGCCCGCGGTGGCGCTGCCGGGACAGGAGGCGCGATTCGACGTTCGCGGCCGGCGCACCGAGCTCGCGCTCTCCATGCTCGCCTCCCTGAACGCCGAGCCCTTCTCGGGCGTGGCACGCTCGATCGCGCTCGCCGGCGTGCGCCTCGACTACCTGCCGCCGCAGATGGACTCGGGCCCGCACACCGGCTTCGGGAAGGTGAACCTCTCCGTCCGCTGGCGACTCGACGCCTTCGGCGAGCCCGACTGGCTCGCCTGGCTCGGGCTCGGCCGCTAGCGCCGCCGCCTCAGGCGCGGGGGGAGGAGACGAAGGCCGCCGTCACCTGGTCCATCGACTGGATGTGCGAGACGAACCAGGACGGCACCACGTCGGCCACGTACCTCCACAGCCGGGCCGTGTCGCCGGTCTCGCGGAAGTGCGTCTCCTCGGACTCCATCTCCTCGAGGACCCGGTCGTGCTCCGCCTTGTGCACCGGGAAGGGGGGGAAGCGCGCCTTCTTCATCGCCTCCTCCTCTCGGGCAAAGTGCTCCTGGGTGTGCTCGTAGAGCGCCTCCAGGCGGTGGAGCACGGTCTCCACGGCGACCTTCCCTCCCTGGTGGCCCCTCACCGCGTCGGCGAGGTCGTTCAGGCGCTGCGCCTCCTCGCGGTGATCGTCGTTGATGAAGGCAACTGCCACCTGGGGAATCTTGTCGAGGGCGACGAGCGGCATGGCGAGAGTCCTCCTCGCGCCATCGTGCCTCCGTTCGCCGGGAGGGGGCGCGGCCCCATGGGGCGCACCGCCTGACGCGACGCGTCGACGCGCCCTTGCCCCCGGTTCGCCGGGGCACAACGCCTCCCGGCTCGACTACCATGAGCGGCGAGGGGGGGCCGATGGGCGCTTTCCACGACGTGGAGGAGTTCAAAGAGGTCTTCGAGCGCATCTTCAGCCTGATGAACGAGCACCCGGAGGTGGGCCGGACGCTCCGCGACGCGCACGCGCCGCACCGCTTCCTCATCACCGACCTCTCGCTCGAGTTCAACGTCACCGCCGCCGAGGAGGCGCAGGAGGCCGGCGGGCGCTTCCTGAAATGGGTGTGGGGCCCGCCCTCCTGGGAGCCCCTCATCACCATGAAGATGTCGAGCGACACCGCCAACCGCTTCTTCCAGGGCAAGGAGAACGTGGCGCTCGCGATCGCCTTCGGCCGGGTGAGGCTCTCGGGCCCCATCGTCACCATCCTCCGGCTCGCCCCGGTGACGAACCCCATCCACCCCGTCTACCGCCGCTGGCTCGAGGAGAGCGGCCGCGCCCACCTCCTCGCCTGAACGGAGAGACCCTTGCGCACCCCGCTCAGCAACGTCGACGCCTCCTGGCTGCGGATGGACGACCCCACCAACCTCATGGTGGTGAACGGGGTCCTGGTGCTCGACGAGGTCCTCCCACTCGAGCGGTTCCGCGAGCTGCTCCGCGACCGGCTCGTCCACTTCGACCGCTTCCGCTCGCGGGTGGTCCCGGCGCCGGCCGGCATCGGCCCTCCCTCCTGGGAGATCGACCCGGACTTCTCCCTCGACCGCCACCTCGTCGAGGCGCGCGTCCCGGAGCCCGGCGACGAGGCCGCCCTCCAGGCCTTCGTGAGCGGGCTCCTCTCCCAGCCGCTCGACCCCGACCGGCCGCTGTGGCGCTTCCACTTCGTGCCCCGCTACCAGGGCGGCTCGGCGGTGGTGACCCGCATTCACCACTGCGTCGGCGACGGCCTGGCTCTCGTCCACGTCCTGCTCTCCATGGCCGACGGGGCCGCCGCGGCGCCGTCCCCGCCGCCCCCGGCGGCGGCCCCGGAGGAGGAGGAGCACGGGAGCTTCTTCGACGCCGTCGGCGCGACGCTCGAGAGGACCCGGGACGCGGCGCGCGCGGTGTCCGGGCGGGTGCTGCGCGAGGCGCGCGAGCTCCTCGCCCACCCCGAGCGCATCGCCCGCTCCGGCAAGGACGTGGCGACGCACCTCGGCTCGCTGGCGCGGCTTTTGGCGCTCCCTCCCGACCCGAAGAGCGCCTTCAAGGGGCCGCTCGCGGTGCAGAAGCGGGCCGCCTGGTCGCGCGCCTTCGAGCTCGAGGACTTCAAGGCGGTGAGCCGCGCCACCGGCTCCACCGTGAACGACGTCCTCATGGCCGCGCTCGCCGGCGGCCTGCGCCGCTACCTGCTCGGCCGCGGCGAGGTGGCGGCGGGGCTCGACGTCCGCGGGGTGGTCCCGGTGAACCTGCGCCCGCCGTCGGAAGCCCACCTGCTCGGCAACCGCTTCGGCCTCGTCTTCCTCGAGCTCCCCCTCGGGGTCGAGGACGCCCTCGACCGCCTCTTCGAGATCCGCCGCCGCATGAGGGCCATCAAGGAGTCCCCCGAGGCCGCCGCCATCTTCGAGGTGCTCTGGGCCGTCGGCGTCGTCCCCAAGGCGGTGTTCGACCTGGTGCTCGCCATCTTCGCCACCAAGGCGACGGCGGTGGTGACGAACGTGGCCGGGCCGAGGCAGCGGATCTCCATCGCCGGCGTCCCGCTGCGCCAGTGCATGTTCTGGGTCCCGTCCGCCGGACACCTCGGCCTGGGGGTGAGCCTCCTCAGCTACGCCGGCAAGGTCTGGCTGGGCGTGCAGAGCGACGCCAACCTCGTCCCCGATCCGGACCGCATCCTGGCCGGGTTCGAGCGCGAGATCGAGGCGCTCCAGGAGCTCCGGCGCGAGGCCGCGAGCTAGAGGGGCCCTCGCCGGGCGCCTCCGCGAGCGGGGGACGTGCTAGTCTCCGCCTCGCCTGGGCGATCTCGCCCGCCGAGGGGATTCGAGGAGGAGGATGGCGACGAGCGAACTCGGGGTGAGCCCTGCGAGCGGCCGGGCGCGAGGGTTCGCCTGCGTGGCGGTCGCCTACGCCCTGGCGCTCGGGGCCGCGGGGGCGGTCGTCGCGGCGCTCCCCGGGCGCCACCCCGTCCTCGTCGCCCTCGGCGCCGACGTGGCAGCGACGGTCGTCGTCTTCGCCTTCAGCGTCGCCCTCGACAACTCGAGCCTCTACGACCCGTACTGGAGCGTCGCCCCCATCCCCATCGCCCTCTACTGGGCCTTCGGGACCGCCCCCACCGCCGCCCCCGCCGCGCGCCGGGTCCTCCTCCTCCTCCTCCTCGCGGCCTGGGGCGTCCGCCTCACCGCCAACTGGGCGGTGCGCTGGCGCGGCCTCGGCGACGAGGACTTCCGCTACCGCGAGATCCGGTCGAAGGCAGGCCGGCTCTACTGGCCGGCGAGCTTCTTCTCCATCCACCTCTTCCCCACCGCCTGGGTGTTCCTCGCGCTCCTGCCCGCCTTCCCGGCGCTCGCCGGCCCCGGCCGGCCGCTCGGGGCGCTCGACCTCGCCGCCGCCCTCGTCACCGCGGGCGCCATCGCCATCGAGGCGGTGGCCGACCTGCAGCTCCGCCGCTACCTGCGCGCGCGCCAGGACCCCGCCAGCATCCTCGACACCGGCCTCTGGGCAGTGTGGCGCCACCCCAACTACCTCGGCGAGGTGCTCTTCTGGTGGGGGGTCTTCCTCTTCGGCCTCGCCGCTCGCCCCGGCTGGGCGCTCGGCGCGGTCGGCGCCGTCGCCATCACCGGTCTCTTCACCTTCGTCAGCATCCCGTGGATGGACCGGCGCATGTTGGCCGGTCATCCGGCCTGGGCCGAGCACATGCAGCGGACCGGGACCCTCCTCCCCCGGCCGCGCCCGCGCGGCTAGGGCTCCTCCGCATCCCTGCCATGGCCCTCATGGACGAGAACGCGCGGCTGCGCATCGCCTTCGTCGCCGACTCCTGGGACGGCGCGGTCAAGAACGGCGGGGCCATGTCGGCGCGCCGGTTCGTGTCGGCGCTCCGCTCGAGGATGGACGTGACAGTGGTCACGACCGGCGAGGCGAAGAAGGCGTCGGCGGACCACATCCTCCTGCCGAGCTTCTACGTGCCCGGCTTCAAGAAGGTGATGCGGGACATGGGGTTTCCCTTCGCCTGGCCCAAGGGCGAGGTCCTCAGCGAGGTCTTCCGGGTCGCGGACGTGGTGCACGTCCAGTTCCCCTTCCCGCTCGGCATCCGCGCCGCCACGCTCGCGAAGCGCCTCGCCAAGCCCGTCACCGCCGGGTTTCACGTGCAGCCCGAGAACATCCTCTACAACATCGGCATCCACTCCCCGCGGATCAGCGCCGCCACCTACCGCTTCTTCCTCCGCAGCCTCTACAACAAGGCGGACCTGGTCGTCTGCCCGAGCCAGTTCGCGCTCGACGAGCTCCTGCGCCACGGGCTCCGCTCGCCGGCGCAGGTGATCTCGAACGGGATCGCCGACGGGTACCGCCCCGAGCGCGCCGAGCGGCCGGAGCCGCACCGCGACCGGCTTCTCGTCCTGGCGGTGGGCCGGCTCGCCCGGGAGAAGCGGCTCGACGTGGTCATCGAGGGGGTGCGGCGCTCCCGCCACGCCGGGCGCATCCAGCTCGTCGTCACCGGGCGCGGGCCAGAGGCGGGACGAGTGGCGGCCCTGGGCCGCACCCTGCCGCTCCCGGCCGAGGTGACCTTCGTCCCGGAGGAGGAGCTCCTTCGCCTCTTCCACACCGCCGATCTGCTCCTGCACGCCTCGGAGGTGGAGCTCGAGGGGATGGCGGTACTGGAGGCGCTCGGCTGCGGGCTGCCGGCGCTCGTCGCCGACGCTCCCCTGAGCGCCGCGCGGCAGTTCGCCGCCTCGCCCGACTTCCTCTTCGCCCCCGGCGACCCCGACGACCTGGCGCGCCACCTCGACCTCCTCCTCGAGCACCCCGAGAAGGTGGCGGCAGCGCGGGCCCGCTGCCTCGAGCTCCGCGACGACTTCGCCTTCGAGCGCTCGGTGGAGAGGTTGGAGGCGGTCTGGCGGGGCGTGGCCCGCCGCCCCGCGCCCTAGCGGCCCGCGCCCCCGAGGGAGGCTGGCCTCTCGCCGCTCACGATCCACAGCGCCGCCGGGAGGGCGGTGAAGTCGGCCGTCATCCCGAGCAGGAAGGCGGCGGCGGTGATGATCCCGAACTGCCGGAGCGGCGGGAAGTTCGAGACCGAGAGCGCCAGGAACCCCACCGCGTTGATGAGGGTGGCGAAGACGATGGCGCGCCCGGAGACGCGGAGCGCGTAGCGGAGCGCGCTCTCGAAGTCCCGGTGCTGCGCCCGCCCCTCCTGCAGGTGGTAGAAGAAGTGGATCTGGTCGTTCTCGGTGGTGCCGAGGACGGTGGTGGCGATGAGGATGGTGGCGACGTTGAGCGACGCCCCGAAGACCCGCATCCCCAGGAAGGTGAGGAGGATGGCGAAGACCGAGGGGATCATCGCCATGAGCCGCGCCGAGGGGCTGCGGAACACGAAGAGGAAGGCGACGAAGATGAGGGCGGCGGTGAGCGCGAAGCTCTCGGTGAGGGTGGGGACGAGGCTCGCGCCCACCTTGGCCTGCAGCATGGACTCGCCCACCACCTGCATCTCCACCCCGCGGAAGGCGGCGTCGCCCGCCACCGTCCGGTCCCAGACGCGGCGCATCTCCTGCGACAGGCGCAGGTAGTCCTTCTCGTCCCCCCCGGAGAACACCACCGTCAGCTGCGCGTTCGCGAGCGTGCCCACGTCGACGAAAGCGCGCAGCTCGCCCTCGGAGAGCAAGAGCTGCTCCACGTCCGCCGCCGCCTGGGCGAAGGCCTGCGGGTCCTGCGGCAGCTCGTCACCCTGCCCGGCGAGGTAGCGGCGCATGCGCAGGAAGGTGGTCGGGCCCACCACCGACGACACGCCGGGCAGGGCCTCCACCGCGGTGGCGAAGCGATCGAGGCCGCGGAGCACCTCGGGCTCGACGACCGCCCCCGGGGGCGTCCGCACCCACGCCCGCGCCACGCTGAGCCCGGAGACGTTCTTGCGGAAGAAGAGCATGTCGCGGTGGATGGCGAGGCCGGGGTCCACGTAGTCGAGGGAGTCGACCCCGACCTTCATGTGGTCGAGGTGGCCGGGGATCCCGAAGAGCGCCACCGCCCCCACCGCCGAGAGGGCGAGCGAACCCGCCACCAGGGGCCAGCGAAACCGGTAGCTGAACTCGGGCAGGAAGGAGGCGAGCCGGTCGTAGAAGCCGATGCGGAGCGCCACCGACCGGCTGGTGGGGGTGCGCAGGAGCTTCTGCAGGGCGGGGAAGAGGGTGAAGGCCACCACCCAGCCGATGGCGAGGCCGGTCGCGGTCCAGAGCCCCATCTCCCGCACCGGGCGGATCTTCGAGACCTGCAGGGCCCCGAACCCGAGCACCGCCGCCACCGTGGACGCGGTCACCGGGAGGAACTTGTTCGCGAGGGCGAACACCTGGTGCCGGTCGACCTCGCTCTCCTCGGGCTGGTCGACGAAGCGCGACTGGAGGTACACGAGGGTCGCGAGCGTGGTGACGAGCACGGTGAGCGGCACGAGCGCCGACACCACCGTGAAGGAGAGCCCCAGCAGCGAACCCGCCCCCACCCCGAGGGCCACCGAGGTCCCGAGGGCGAGCAGGATGGCGAAGAGCGTGCGGACCGAGCGGTAGAGGAACAGGGTGACCACGACGACGAAGAGCCCGAAGAGCGGGAAGTACCTCACCGAGGCGGCGCCCGACTCGTGCTCGATCCAGGCCTCCACGTAGGGCGCCCCGACCCGCCGCACCTCCTTCACCGGCCCGGTCGCCGCCCCCGAGAGCGCCCGGTCGATGGCCTCGAGGGTGGCGGTGCGCTCCCGCGCGCTCTTCGAGGCGAACCCCACCGCGATCCCCTGGAAGCCGGGGCCGACGAGCCCCTGGCGCCGGAAGATGGAGGTCCCGTTGGCGAAGCGTCGGTAGGCTTCGGCGCTCTCCGCCGTCGGCTGGAAGGCGGGCCGGGTGCGCCGGAAGATGTCGAGCCCCGAGATCGGGACCACCCCGGGGACGGCCCGGAGGCGCTCCTCCACCCGGGAGAGGTCGGCGAGCACCTCGGGGCCCCAGGGGTCGTCCGCCTCCAGGAGGAGCATCACCACCTGTCCCTCCGGGAACACCTTCTGGAAGGCGCGGGTGGCGAGGTAGTCCGGGTCGGAAGGGACGATGAGCTTGTCGATCGCCCCTTCGGAGGGGATGCGCAGCGCCAGCACCACGGCGAGGGGCAGCAGCACCGCGTAGGCGGCGACGATGGGGAGGCGCAGGGCGACGATGCGGCGGAAGAGGCGCTCGAGCAGCGGGTGCGTTACCATCGCGAGGGGGAAGCTAGCACTCCGCCGGCCCGCGAGCGCGTGGATTTCGCGCGCGGGCGGCGCCCTCCGGCTCTCACCAATGGCCTGCCCGCGCCGGGGCACCCCGAAGGTGACGGGTCGCCTATGACAGGGCGGTGACACGGGCCGTGTTGGGATCCGCGCATGGTGCGAGCTCTCCTCGTCAACGCCGGATCGCCCGCCACCTACTGGAGCTACGACTACAGCCTGCCCTTCCTGGGGAAGTCGGCCGCGCTCCCCCCGCTCGGGCTCGCCACGCTCGCGGCGCTGCTGCCCCCGGCGTGGCAGATCCGGATCGTCGACCTGCAGGTGGAGCCGCTCGCCGACCGCGACCTCCTCTGGGCCGACGCCGTCCTGGTGAGCGGCATGCTCATCCAGGCCGACTCCATGCGCGCGGTGGTGTCGCGGGCGCGCTCGCTCGGCCGCCGCACCGTCGTGGGCGGGCCCGCGCCCACCACCTCCCCCGGCGCCTTCCCCGAGGCGGACCACGTCTTCCGCGGCGAGGCGGAAGGGCGGCTCGCCGCGCTCGTCGAGGCGCTCGAGCACCCCGAGATCCGGGCCGCGCGCGTGCTCTCGCCCCCGGAGGGCGACGAGCGGCCCGGGCTCGAGAGCGCGCCGGTGCCCCGCTTCGACCTCCTCGCGCTCGACGGCTACGCGAGCTTCTCCATCCAGGTCTCGCGCGGGTGCCCCTTCCGCTGCGAGTTCTGCGACATCGTGGAGATGTACGGCCGGGTGCCGCGCCTCAAGACCTGCGAGCAGGTCCTCGCCGAGCTCGACGCGCTCTTGCGCCACGGCGGACCGGGCGCCGTCTTCATCGTCGACGACAACTTCATCGGCAACCGGCGCGCGGCCGCCGAGCTCCTGCCGCGCATCGCCGCCTGGCAGCGGGCGCACGGCCAGCCCTTCGACCTCTTCACCGAGGCGAGCCTCGACCTCGCCGCCCTGCCCGGGCTCGTCGAGTCCATGGTGGACGCCGGGTTCTCGGCGGTGTTCGTGGGGGTGGAGACGCCGTCGCGGGAGGCGCTCGCCGGGGCGGGCAAGACCCAGAACCTGAGGGTCGACCCCTCGGAGGCGGTGAGGTCCATCACCGCCGCCGGCCTGGAGGTGTTCGCCGGCTTCATCGTGGGCTTCGACAGCGACGGGCCGGACATCTTCGAGCGCCAGCGCGAGTTCATCTCGCGCCTCCCGCTCGCCGTCGCCATGGTGGGCATCCTGGGCGCCCTGCCCGGCACCGCGCTCTGGCGCCGGCTGGAGCGGGAGGGGCGGCTCCGGCCCGGGCTCGTCGGCGACCAGTTCGGGCGGGCGAACTTCCGCCCCGTCCTCGACGAGGTGCTGCTGCTCCGGGGGTACCGCGACCTGCTCGCCTCCCTCTACGCGCCGGCGGCCTACTACGAGCGCTGCGCGCTCCACGTCGAGGTGGCGAAGCCCATCGCCTCGGCGCGCCGGCCCGGGGTGCTCGGCTCGCTCGCCCGCGCGCTGTGGGGGATCGGCGTGCGCGGGCCGCGCCGCTCGCACTTCTGGAGGCTCGTCGCCCGCTCGCTCCGGCGCGGCCCGGCGGCGGTCGCGCGGGCCCTGTCGCTCGCGGTGCGGGGAGAGCACCTCATCCGCTACACGAGCGAGGTCGCCCTCCCCCGGCTCGATCGCCAGATCGCCGCCCTCCAGGCGGCCCGGGGCGAGGAGGCCGCGGCGACGGCGCCGCGCCCGCCTCCGGCGGTGGAGTTGCCCGCCGTGGACTGCGCCGGCACCCCCGGATAGGCTTACTCCACCTGGAGGAGAGCCATGCTGGAGCGCATCGGGATCTCGCTCGAAGACGACCTTCTCGCGCAGTTCGACCGGCTCATCACCGCGAAGGGCTACGTGAACCGCTCCGAGGCCATCCGCGACCTCATCCGGGACTCCCTGGTGCAGCGGGAGTGGGCGGAGTCCACCGGGCGCGAGGAGAAGGTGGTCGTCGTCGCGCTCGTCTACGACCACGACGCCGCGAGCCTCGCCCAGAAGCTCGCCCACATCCAGCACGAGAACCACCGGGCGGTGGTGTCGGCCCTGCACGTCCACCTCGACGCCCACAACTGCCTCGAGGTGCTGGTGCTGCGCGGCCAGGCCCGCGACGTGGTGGCGATGGGGGACGGCCTCGTCAGCACCAAGGGCGTGAAGTACGGCAAGGTCGTCCCGGCGACGACCGGCCAGGCGCTCCGCTAGTCCGCCGGCCCAAAGGGCGCCTTCGGGGGCGCCTCAGGACCGGAAGATGAAGTAGACCGCGCCGAGGAGGCAGAGCCCGGCCCACAGGTAGTCGAGCTTCGGCGACTCTCCCATGTAGAGGAGCGCGAAGGGGACGAACACCGAGAGGGTGATCACCTCCTGCATCACCTTGAGCTGGCCGAGCGAGAGCGCCCGGTAGCCGATGCGGTTCGCCGGGACCTGGAGCAGGTACTCGAAGAGCGCGATCCCCCAGGAGGCGATCGCCGCCACCCACCAGGGGCGCGACTGGAGGTACTTGAGGTGCCCGTACCAGGCGAACGTCATGAAGAGGTTGGAGGCGGTGAGCAGGGCGGCCGCGACGAGCGCCGGGGCGAGGGTGGGCATGCGCCCATCCGTAGCACCGACCCGGCGCGCGGGCGAGGCAGCGCCCTCAGCCGCCTCCGGGCTCCCCGCGCCCGGGCGGGCCCGTTCGCGCGGCCCCGAGCAGCGCGCGCGCCGCCTCCGGGTCGACCGAGGCGAGGTGGAGGTCGCGCTGCGGGAAGGGGATCTCGATCCCCGCCTCCCCGAGCCGCCGGTAGACGCCGAGCCGGATCTCGCTCGCGAGCGCCATGTAGGAGTCGAAGCGGTGGGTCCAGAAGCGGAGCTGGAAGTCGAGGGAGCTCTCGCCGAAGCCGGTGAACAGGGCCCCGGGCCCGGGGTTCTCGAGCACCCCCTCCGCGCCGCGGGCCACCTCGAGGAGGATCTCGATCACCTTGGCCGGGTCGTTGCCGTAGGCCACCCCGACCGCCAGGTCCACGCGGCGGAGCTTGTCGGAGAGCGTCCAGTTCACGAGCTCGCCGGAGATGAGGTTCGCGTTCGGCACCACCACCTCCGCCCCGGGGTAGGTGCGGATGGTGCTCGAGCGGATGCCGATGCGCTGCACCACCCCGGAGACGTTCCCCACCTCGACGATGTCGCCCACCTGAACCGGGCGCTCGTAGAGCAGGATGAGCCCGGAGACGAAGTTGTTCACCACGTTCTGCAGGCCGAAGCCGATGCCGACGCCGAGGGTGCCGACGAGCACGGTGAAGCGCGTCACCTCCATTCCGGAGGCGAGGACGGCGAACCCGAACCCCACCCCCACCACCGTGTAGCTCACGGTCTTGGAGATGGCCGCCGGCACCCCGCGCGGCAGGCCGCGCCCCTCGAGCCCCTCCTCGAGGAAGAAGCTCAGCAGGCGCGCCAGGAGGACCGAGAGCCACAGGGTCACCGCGAAGGCCACCACGTCGCCGAGGGAGACGTCGAGCCCGCCCACCTTGAGTCGCGGCGACAGGACCGCCGCCACCGCGTCCTCGAGTGGCTGGGTGAGCCGGAACATGGCGAGCGCGATGTAGACCCAGGCGGCGACGGCGAGCCAGCCGATGTACTTCCGCCCGCGCGCCTCGAGGAGCGCACCGTGGCGCGCCACCACGCCCACCCCCTTGGCGAAGGGCATGTGGAGGAGCCCGACGTAGAGCGCCCGCAGCACCTGGGCGGTGCCGAAGAGGAGGACGGCGATGACGGCGCTCGCGAGCATCCCGTTCGCGAGCCGCTTCGCGAGCGTCACGTTCCCCACCACGTTCGCGACGAGGGAGACGGCGAAGAGCACGGCCGCCACCAGGGAGAGGACGCGCACCGCCTTCCGCCAGGACGCCCGGGGCAGGTCCTCCGCCCAGGACCCGCGGCGGATCTCGCGCACCAGACCGGCCAGAGCGACCGCCGCCACCGCGATGACCACGAGCCGCCCGAGGAGGGAGTTCTCCGGGATGAGCGCCTCGACGCGGCTCGCCGCGAAGGTGGCGGCGATCCCGTAGACCGAGCGGCGCACCCTCTCCGGGAGGATGCCCCCCACCGCGCGGAGGAATGCGGGAAGCATGGCGAGGACCGCGATCTCCGCCACGGTGACGGGCGGGCGCGCGAACAGCCAGGGACTGAAGGAGAGGGTGAGGAGCACCGCCACCGCGAAGGGGTGCTTCAGCACCTCGGCCGGCGCCTCCAGCGCCCGGTCCTCCTCCGCCCGGGCGCGGAACCGCCGCGCCACCTTGCGGACCACGAGGAAGAGGACGCCGATCGCCACCGCCAGGCTCACGAGCGCGCCCCACTCGGCGGCGGCGAAGGCGCTGAGCACCCTCCCCTGCATCTCGAGCGAGCGCAGCACCTGCTCGCGGAGCTTCGCCCCCTTCGCCGGGCGGCCGAGCGAGCTCCACAGGGGGGCGCTCTCGAGCTCGAGGAGCTGCTCCTCCCGGGCCCGCTCCCTGCGCTCGACCGCCGCGAGCCAGTCGCCGATGCGGAGCCGGAGCGCCGCCACCTGCACCTGGACCTCGAGCGCCTTCCCGAGCCTCCCCTGTGCCTTGTCCTCCAGGGTGCGGACGCGCGCGCGGAGGTCGCGGATCCGCGCGAGGAGCTGCTCGGGCGCCTCCGCCGACCGGGCCGACTCCTCGGTGAGGGCCCAGGTGGCGCCCATGCGCTTCAGCTCCGTCCTCGAGGCGTCGAGGGTGCGCACCGAGTCTTCGAGCCGCCCGTCCCAGCGGGCGAGCTGCTGCTCGTTCCGGAGCACCGCTTGCCGGAGGTCGGCGAGATCCCGGTCGGGCATCTCCAGGGTCGGCTCCCCCGCCGGCATGAGCCGCTCCACGAACTTCTGCAGGGCCGGGAGCCGCTCGACCACCTCCGCCACCTCGGCCTCGTCGCCGAGCCGCTCGCCGATCCGGGCGAGGGCGCGGTGGGCGTCCTCCGCCGACCGTATGATGGAGGGGAGCGGGATGGCGGCGGGGGCAGCGGGCTCGCTGCCCTTCGCCCCCTCCCCGGCTCCGGGCTTGCCCGGGAGCGGCAGCGGGACGCCCGGGGTCGAGCCGGCGGCGGCCGAGGGGCCCGCCGAGACCGCCGCCACCAGCAGGAGCGCGAGCGCGGCCAGGCGGGCCGCGCGCCTCCGCGTCGCCTTCCGGTTCGGGGCGCCCATCGGCGGCATGGTAGCGCGCCCGGCGCCCGCCCTGGCGGTGAATCGGACTAGCTCTCGCTCACCGCACGGAGGAGCGCCGCGCCGAAGCCGGCGAGCTTCGCGGGCCCGATGCCCTTCACGCCGGCGAGCTCGTCGAGGGTCCGGGGGCGCGCCTCGGCGACCGCCTGGAGCGTCGCGTCGGGGAAGACGAGGAACGGGGGGACGCCCCGCTCGGAGGCGACCCGCTTCCGCCACGCCCTGAGCCTCTCGTAGAGCGCCTCGCCCGAG
>Ga0335079_10003779_pt1 | contig 17437 bp, 12 predicted proteins | sample Lox_Sample_33_FD_206719 | JGI IMG/M metagenome (GOLD analysis project Ga0335079, IMG submission 206719) | Soil microbial communities from Loxahatchee National Wildlife Refuge, Florida, United States - Lox_Sample_3.3 | ecosystem: Environmental > Terrestrial > Soil > Wetlands | place: USA... | reverse complement strand
GCCTACGCGCGCCAGCTGGGTGCTACCCACCTGATCGACGCCGCCACGCTCACCGGCGCGGTTGTCGTCGCGCTGGGTGGGGTGAATGCCGGCGTCTTCGCCAACAACGACGAGATGTACGGGCGCTTCGAAAAAGCCGAGCAGCGCGCCGGCGAGAAGATGTGGCGTATGCCACTGGACGACGAATACCGCGAGCTGATCCGCTCCGGCATCGCCGACATCAAGAACACCGGCGGGCGCTACGGCGGCGCTATCAGTGCCGCCATGTTTCTGAAGGAGTTTGTCGAGGACACGCCCTGGATCCATCTCGACATCGCCGGCACCGCCTGGACAGAGGAGAACAAGAGCTGGATCGCGCTGGGTCCGAGCGGGATCGCGGTACGCTCGATCGTGGAGTTTGTGAAAGACATGGCAGGGAACAGCCGCTGAGTGCTGAATGCTGAGTGCTCCGCATCACATCACTGGTGGCACCGCGATTCCCATCACCGCCAGCGCGCGAATCAATTCGCGTCGCACCACCGCAGCCGTCGCCAGCAGGAACCTCTTACGACCTTCGTCCGGTTCGGTCAGGATGTGGTGCCGGTGATAGAAGTTGTTGAACACCTGCGCCAACTGAAACGCGTGCTTGGCCATGTGCGCCGGCTCGGCAGTAACGATGCACTGCTCGACCACCTGCGAAAATCGCGAGGCCGTCAGCCAGAGCTCCCAAATCTCGTTTCCTGTCTCGCCTGAAAAGAAGCTCACGTAATCGATTCTTTCGGCCAGTACCGTTTCCGGTTCCACGGCGGCCTTGCGGAAGATATTAGTGGCGCGCACGACGGCATACTGCGCGTAGGGACCGGTTTCGCCCTCGAAGCTGAGCGCCTCGCGAAAGTCGAAGGCGATTACGGAATTCTTCGTGAACTTCAGCATGAAGTAGCGCAACGCGCCCACCGCGATCTCGGTCGCGATTTGGGTGCGCGCGGCCTGGTCGAGCTCGGGGTGGCGGCTGTCCACTTCTTTTTGCGCGGAAGCGATCAGCGTGTCGATCAAATCATCGGCTTTCACGCCGAAGCCGCGCCGGCCCGAAATTTCGATGTAGGGCTTGGCCCAGTCGTCCTCGGCCAGCTCGTAGCCCAACTCCTGCGCGCAGCGCGGGGTGAGCGCCACCATGTCGTAGGAAAAATGCGTGTAGTGGCCGGCTTGCACCGTGGCGCCCAGCGCCCGTAGCGCCTCAATGACGTTGTTCTGCGCGTCCTGCTGGCGCGAATCGATGACGTTGTAGATCTCGGCGACATCACCAAAGTGCGGATGGTCCCGCTCGCCCTGTTCGGCCGAAATCCAGCACTCGCGCCCGTCCGGATAGCGGTAGAAGCGGCGATATCCGAAGTCGCGCCCCAGCAGGCCGAACTTCCACAGGTGATAGGCGATGTCCTTGCCGACATAGGTGACGGTGCCGTTCGAGCGCACGATCACCTTCTGGTTCTGCTCGGCTTCCTCAGGCGTTTCAGCCTCGCGCCGATCGCGCTTCATCACCCAGCAGCCTTTGTTCTTCCCTTCCTCGATCTTGGTGAGCACGCCCTTTTCCTTCATCTTCTGGAACGCCAAGTCCCAGAAGTGCAGGTGGAGTATTTCGCTCTCGCGCGGGAGGAAGTCGTACTCGACGTCGAGCCGCAGCATGGTTTCGAGGTGGCGGCGCAGCACGGTGGTGGAGATCTGATCGGCAATCGCGGCCAGTTCGTTGCCGCCCTGCTCAATGGCATGCAGCGTGTCAAGACGGACCTTGAGGTTGGCTTTGTCCTGCTCGTACCAGTGCGTCACGCGGGCGTAGAGATCCCAGCAGGTGTAATCGAAGCGCGGATCGGAAGCTATCAGCCGCTCGATCTCGGCCCGCGACTTTTTCTCAAGGTGAACGAAACCAACGATCACGTCCGCCACCTGCACGCCAGTGTTGTCGATGTAGTTCTGTACGTCCACCGAGCGGCCATGCGCGCGCAGCAGCCGCACGAAGGTGTCGCCGAGGATGGCGTTGCGCAGATGGCCGATGTGCGCCGCCTTGTTGGGATTGATGCTGGTGTGCTCGACCAGAATCTTGCCGGGCATTGTCGGCATTACAGCAGGTCCAGCGGCGAACGCGGCGGTCAGTTGGCCTCGGTTTACGTGAGCGTTGATGTATCCCGCGCCCGCGACTTCCAGCTTCTCGAATCCCGGAACCTCTCCCAACCCGGCGACGATCTCTTCCGCGATCTTGCGCGGCGGCTTGCGCAGTTTCTTCGCCAACTCGAATGAAAGCGGCAGCGCGTATTCGCCAAACTGGGTGCTCGGCGGCTGCTCGACCACGATTGTGGGCAGTTCGAGCTGGTACTTCTCGCGCAGAAAATTCCGCACGCGCTCGGCGAGACGCTTCTGGAACTGGAGATACACTCTGGGGAAGCCTCGTAAGTCGCTGAGAAAGAACCGATTATAACAAACACGTTTTGCGGCCCGGGTTTGACCGCGAGGCACCCGCTTCCCTATGATGAAAGTTTGTTTTGAGCTACGGTCACGCGGAGTGTGCGCTTTGCGCATCGGCTATCTCGAATGTTTTTCGGGCGTCAGCGGCGATATGTTCCTGGGAGCGTTGCTTGACGCCGGCCTGCCCATCAGCGTCCTGGAAGAGACTGTGGCTGCGCTCGACGTCGGTGCGCGCCTGGAAATTTCTCGCGTGACGCGCAGCGGCATTTCGGCGACCAAGGTGGATGTGTGGATTGGCGACGAAAAGGATTTGCCGCGTGAGCAGGTGTCGCACACGCACCAGCATGAGCCCGCGCATGACCATAGTAGCGCCGGCGTCTCGCCGGCTGTCGTGCGGGCGTCTCGCCCGCACCATCACGAGCCTCACCGTGGCCTGAGCGAGATCGGAGCAATCATCCGCAGCGCGAACATTGCTCCCGCAGCTCAGGAGCGTGCCCTGGCCATCTTCCAGGCGCTGGGCGAGACCGAGGCCAAGATCCATAACACCGACGTGGAAAAGATTCACTTCCACGAAGTCGGCGCAGTGGATGCCATCGTGGATATCGTCTGCGCTGCGGTCGGCAGCCTGGCCCTGGGCGTGGAAGACTGGGTCTGCTCCCCGCTCAACGTCGGCGGTGGCTCGGTCGAGTGTGCGCACGGGAGGTTCCCCGTACCATCGCCCGCAACGGTCGAACTGCTGCGCGGCGCACCCGTGTATTCCTCAGGTCTGGACGCAGAACTCGTCACGCCGACGGGCGCTGCCATCGTGAAGACATTGTGCCAACGCTTCGTTCCCTTCCCTGCCATGAAGGTCGCCACCACGGGCTATGGCGCGGGCGCGCGCGACTTCCCCGGCCAGCCTAACGTGCTTCGTCTCACGCTCGGTGACAGCGCGGAGACACAGCTTGCTGCATCTACAGAGATCCCTGAAGACACGATCGCCGTCCTCGAAGCCAATCTTGATGATCTGAATCCGCAGGTTTTCGGCTACGTGATGGAACGGCTGCTCGTTGAGGGCGCGCTCGACGCATTTTGTACCCCCGTGCAGATGAAGAAGAACCGTCCTGGCATGCTGTTGACGGTACTGGCCCGGCCGGAAGACGCGACACGCCTCTCGAAACTGGTCTTCGGCGAGACTACGACCCTGGGTATCCGCATGCGCCAGGAGCGGCGGCAGACGCTCGTGCGCCGCAGCATCAGCGTGCAAACGCAATGGGGCGAGGTGCGAATGAAGGTCGCCAACTTGAACGGCTCCATCGCCAACTACGCGCCGGAGTATGAAGACTGCCGGCGTATCGCCGACCAGCATAGGGTACCGCTCAAGCAGGTAATGCAGGAAGCGACAAGGCGGTATTTAGAAAGTCAGAATGGCTAAGAAGTTCTACATCACGACCCCAATTTATTACGTCAACGCCCGCCCGCACATTGGACACGCGTACACGACCATCGCTTGCGACGCCATCGCGCGCCGCCAGCGCATGCTGGGCAGCGATACGCACTTCCTGACCGGCACCGATGAACATGGGCAGAAGATCGAACGCTCCGCCGCCGAGGCCGGCATTACGCCGCAGGAACTCACGGATCGTATCGCGGGAGAATTCCGCGGCCTGTGGGACCGGATGAAGATCAGCTATGACGACTTCATCCGCACCACCGAACCGCGCCACAAGCGCGGCGTACAGGAGATGTTCCGCCGCATCCGCGACAACGGCTACATCTACAAAGGCTCTTACAGCGGCCAGTATTGCGTCTTCGACGAACTCTATGTCGACGCGGCCGAGCCCGGTTCGCCCTGCCCGGAGTGCGGACGACCCACCGAGACGGTGAGCGAGGAGAATTACTTCTTCAAGCTCTCGGCTTTCGAGGACAAGCTGCTCAAGCTCTACACTGGGCAGCCGGACTTCATCCGCCCGGAGACGCGCCGCAACGAAGTCATGACGTTCGTCCGCAGCGGGCTGCGCGATCTCTCCATCAGCCGCACTACCATCAAGTGGGGCATTCCCGTGCCCGACGACCCGCGCCATGTGATCTACGTCTGGCTGGATGCGCTCAGCAACTACTGCACCGCCATCGGATTCGGCTCCCCCGAAAAACAGGACCAGCAGAAGTTCGATCATTACTGGCCGGCTGATGTGCATATGATCGGCAAAGAAATCGTGCGCTTCCATTGCGTGTATTGGCCGGCGTTCCTGATGGCCGCCGGGCTGCCGCTGCCCAAGTCCATTGTGGCGCACGGCTGGCTGCTGTTCGAAGAAAGCAAGATGTCGAAGTCGCGCGGCAACATTGTGCGCGCCGAGACCGTGATTGATGTTCTCGGCAACGATGCGCTGCGCTACTTCCTGCTGCGCGAGGTGGTCTTCGGGCAGGATGGCAGCTTCTCTTTCGACGCCCTGGTCCAGCGCTACAACTCCGACCTGGCCAACGATCTCGGAAACCTCGCCAGCCGTACCCTCACCATGATCACGCGCTACTTCCGCGGCGGAGAAGTACCCTACCCTTCTTCCGGCGGCGCGCGCACCGCGGCGGACGACGCTATCGCCCGAACGGCTGAGGACACCATCGCCAGCTTCGCCTCCCTCTGGGATGATTTCCAGTTTTCGCGTGCGCTCGAAGCCGCGTGGGGCTTGGTCGGCGCGGTCAACAAATACATAGTGGAAAACGAGCCGTGGGCGGTCGCTGAAAAGGAAGATGAAGGCAGCCGCTCGCGCCTGGCCACCATTCTCTACACCGCCGCCGAGGCGCTGCGGATCGTGACCGCGCTGGCGCATCCGGCGATTCCGGAAGCGACGGCGCGGATCTGGGAGCAGTTCGGGCTGGGGGCGATCTCTGACTTCCGCCTGACCGATCTGAAGTGGGGCCAACTGCAGCACGGCACAAAGCTGGGCAAGGTGGAGGGCGTCTTTCCGCGTGCAGACAAATCCACCATCGAAAGGATGCAACAAATGGAACAACAGCGCGTGGCCGCACCGGTTGCTCTGGCCGCGCCCGCGGCGACGCCTGCCCCAACTGCGCCTCAAGCGACACCGGCGGCAACTGCGCCGGCAACTCCCGCAGCCACTCCCGACGGGCGCATCAGCATCGAAGATTTCGCCAAGGTCGAGATGCGCGTCGGGCAGGTGAAAGCCGCGGAGAAGGTTAAGGGCGCGGACAAGCTGCTTCGTCTGGAGGTCGACATCGGCACTGAGGTCCGCCAGGTGGTGGCCGGCATCGCCGAAGCTTATGCGCCAGAATCGCTGGTCGGACGCAAAGTGGTCCTTGTCGTGAACCTGCAACCGCGCAAGCTCCGCGGCCTGGAATCGAACGGAATGATCGTTGCCGCGTCAGTCGGCGATAAGGGTTCGCCGGTGCTGGCGGGGTTCCTGGAAGACGTTCCCATCGGGGCAAGATTGAAGTAAATCGGTCACGGATTTTCACGGATACATGCGGACCTTGTTTATGTTTTCCGATGTGATCCGTGAATATCCGCGAAAATTCCTGGCAAAGGTTATTCCTTGTTCGTCGATTCGCACGCTCACCTCGAGATGTCGCAGTTCGACGCCGATCGCGACGCCATGCTGGCACGAGCGCACGAGGCCGGGATTGAGACGGTGGTCGCAATCGGCAGCGGCACCGGGCCGGGCTCGCTCGATTGTGCCATCCAGCTCGCCAACCGTAAGAGGGCAGGCGAGCCGCGCATATATGCCACGGTTGGAATCCATCCGCATGAAGCCAAGCTGGCCACTGACGCCGATTTCGACGAGCTGAGCACCCTGGCGCGAAATCCCAAGGTAGTCGTCTGGGGCGAGATTGGGCTGGACTATTTCTACGATCACTCGCCGCGCGAGGTGCAACGCGCAGTTTTCCTGAAGCAACTTGAGCTGGCGCGCGTGGCGCGGCTGCCAGTGGTGATCCACTGCCGGCCCTCACCGAATAGCCAGAACGCCTGGGATGAGTGCCTGGGGATTTTGGCCGAACAGTGGGCGCCGAGCGGGCTGGGCGGCGTTCTTCACTGTTTTACAGGATTGATGGAGCAGGCGCGGCGGGCGCTCGAGATGGGTTTTATGATCTCATTCGCGGGCAACGTGACGTTCCCGAAAGCGCAGAACATTCGCGACGCGGCGCGGGAGTTGCCGCTCGACCGTATCTTCATCGAGACGGATGCTCCGTTTCTGGCGCCGGTCCCGCACCGCGGCAAGCGTAATGAGCCGGCATTCGTGACAGAAGTCGCGCGCCAGATTGGAGAACTACGCGGGATGGCGGTCGAGGAAGTCGCGTTTCAGACGGCCCAGAACGCCTATCGGTTTTTCAAGCTGGCCCCGCCCAGTAACGCCCGAACGCCGATTCCTTCCCCATCGCGGGGCCCGGCACGGTAATCTATTGCACTGCTGAGGGAGCATGGCTGAATCATTCGACATTGTGAGCAAAGTAGACCTGCAGGAGGTGTCCAACGCCATCCAGCAGGCGCTGAAGGAAGTACATACCCGCTTTGACCTGAAGGGTTCGAGGTCAACCATCGAGCTCGAGGGCAAAGAAGCCATCGTGCTCCAATCTGAGGACGAGTTCAAGCTGAAGGCAGTCAACGACGTGCTGCAGCAACGGTTGGTCAAGCGCGGCGTTCCGCTCAAAGCGCTCACCTACGGCACGGTGGAACCGGCGGCCGGGAGCACGGTCCGGCAGCGCATCAGCATGCAACAAGGGATCCCGATCGAGAAAGCGCGCGAGATCGTGAAGCTCATCAAGGAGTCGAAGAAGAAAGTCCAGGCTTCGATCCAGGCAGACACGGTGCGGGTAAGCGGCAAGGACCGCGACATCCTTCAGGAGATCATCACCCTGCTGCGCAATACCGACCTCGGCATCGACATGCACTTCACCAACTACAGGTCGAACTAGCGTGAGCACGCCCGCCATCAACGCTGTGAAGGCGAAGGAGGTATTCGAACTCCTGCGCGACGACCTGGAAGCGGTAGAGCGCGAGTTCGGGCGCGACACTGTTTCAAGCGTCCCCGCCATCACCGAGATCGGCGAATACCTGCGCGCGGGCGGCGGCAAGCGCATCCGCCCCGCTCTGCTGCTGCTTTCCGCCAAGCTCTTCCATTACGCCGGACGCGGCGCCATTCGCCTGGGCGCCGTGGTGGAGATGATTCACACCGCAACCCTGGTGCACGATGACATCATCGACGAGGCCCGTACCCGTCGCGGACGTCCGGCCGCCAACACGAAATGGGGCAACTCGAAGTGCGTGCTCGCCGGCGACTGGCTCTACATGCAGTCGTTCAAGATTGCCGTGCAGGAGCGCAACTTCAGGATTCTCGACGTGCTCATCGATCTGACGCAGCAGATGGTGGAGGGCGAACTGCTGCAGATGGAGAAGCTGGGACGCTCGATCACGCTTGACGAGCACTTCGACCTCATCCAGCGCAAGACCGCATGTTTGTTCTCTACCTGCACACGGCTGGGCGCCATCGTCAGCGGCGCTTCCGCTGAGAATGAAGAAAAGCTCGCGCGTTACGGCCGAAGTCTGGGCATGGCATTTCAGCTTGTCGACGACGTGCTCGACCTGACGGCCTGCGAAGACGTACTGGGCAAGCCCGTAGCCAGCGACCTGCGCGAAGGCAAAGTTACGATGGCCGTAATTCACGCCCTCGGACACTGCACGCCGAAGGAAACGGCGCTCATCCAGACGGTGCTCGATGAACGCGGATTCCAGTCGGTTGCTCACGACCAGATTCTGGCCATCCTGAATCGCTATGACTCGCTGGAAGCAGCAACCGCCCGCGCGCACGAGTATGCGGCGGACGCTCGTAGCACCATGTGCGATCTTCCTGACTCCGAGATCAAGCGCGCTCTGCTGTGGGCGCCGGAGTTTGTGGTGGCGCGGGAAAAGTGAGTCAACCTCAGGACTGATATCCTGCTCTGAACATAATCCCTCGCTTAGTGATCTCCGGGCCTCCTCGTCTTGATGGCGGCTTTATACTCCTGACAGATGGCGCGCGAAGTCGAGATCAAATTTCTGGTGGCGGACGCCAGGGCGCTTGCCCGGCGGCTACGCGCTTGCGGGTTCCGGCTGGCCACGCGGCGCACGCACGAGATGAATGTGCTCTATGACCTGCCGGGGCATCCGTTGAAGCAGCGCGGAGAGATTCTGCGCCTGCGAAAGTACGGCAAGCGCTGGACGTTCACCCACAAGTCGAAGGGCACGGCGCGGCGGTACAAGTCGCGGCAGGAGTTTGAGACCGTGGTCGCCGATGGCGCAAATCTCGACCGCATTCTGCGTGCGCTGGGCTTCTCGCCCAGCTTTCGTTACGAGAAGTTTCGCACTGAATGGGCGGACGGCCATGGCCACGTCGTCATCGACGAGACCCCCATCGGCACTGTGGCCGAGATCGAAGGCCAGGCGCGTTGGATCGACCGCACGGCCCGGGTGCTGGGCATCCCGCAAAGCAGTTACATCACGCTCAGCTACGGTGCGATGTTTGACGAATGGAAGCGCCGCACCGGTAGCCCTGCGACTGACATGACCTTTGCGGCTGTCGGCCGCAGAAGGCCGCGATTGTAGCCTCTACACAAAGCGGCCTATGCCGCCCTGCTCTGGGCGCGGGCCCGCTCGTAGCCGACCGTGGCGTAGTAGAGAGCGTTGTCGAAAAAGCGGTCCAGCAACTGCAGCAGCTCCATTTCCCCGAACAACTCAATCACATGGTCCACCATCGCCTCGCGTTGCAGAAATCCCCAGAGATGTTCCTTGGTCATCGCGATAGCCCAAACGAAATGGCTGAGCGAGATGCCTTGCCGGGCGCGAAGCTCGCCGACTCGTGTGTAGCGCAGTTCGATGTCGCTTTCGGTCTTGGTCAGCAGCCAATCACTCAGGTGCTGATACACGTCATAGACTGCTGTGCACATCTCGCTCTCGGGCATTTTCCGATAATCCCTGGTCCGTTCGGAGCTAAGGATCTTCTGCGTCAGCCCGTAAGAGAGTTCCTGGGAATTGGCTTCGATAAGGCGTACTAACTTCATAGCAACCATATTCGGTTAGATGAAGATTATGCGACCGGCGTCGACACGCCGAAAAAAAGATGCCACGGCTCCACAGGGCTGAATGCTGAGTGCTGAATGCTAACTAGGCCCCGCAGCACTTTTTGTACTTCTTGCCGGAGCCGCAGGGACAGGGATCGTTGCGGCCGATCTTGGCGCCCGAGCGTACGACTTGTTGCACCGGCTGATAGTCGCCGGAGCCGGCCATGCGGGCTTGTTCCAGTTCGCGGCGCTTGCGGCGCTGAAATTCCTCTTCCAGGTCGTCCATCGAAGTGGAAGCGCGGCGTGGACGGCGGTCACCTCCGCCTTGGCCGTTGCCATCGCCGGATGCAAGGGCGGGCGCCCCGCCCGAAGGCTGAGCGACTACCTGCGCCGCCGGTTCGATCACCTGCATCAGGTACAGGTAACGAACCGTGTCTTCCTGAAAGCGCTGCATCATGGCTTCGAACATCTCGAAGGACTCGCGCTTGTACTCGACGAGCGGATCGTGCTGCGCGTAGCCGCGCAGCCCGATGCCTTCCTTCAGGTGGTCCATGCTGAGCAGGTGGTCTTTCCACTGTTGGTCGAGCACGCTGAGCATGATCATGCGTTCGTGGTAACGCATGGCTTCGGGACCTATCAGGTTCTCCTTGGCGTCGTAACGTTCTTTAAGCTTATTGAAAATGGCGTCGCCAAGCTCCTGGCGATTCAGTGTGTCGGGCTGCACGCCCTCGGCCAGGATATCCACGCCAAAGCGCGTGAAGATATCGCCCTTGAGCTTCGTGGTGTCCCAGTCGTCGGCGTGCGCGTCCTTGGGGCAGTACTTCTCCATCAGGTCGGCGAGAATGCCGGCCACGTAGTCGTCGAGGATGAGTTCTTTCTGATCGACGCCCTCCAGCAACTGACGGCGCATGCCGTACACCGCCTCGCGCTGCTTGTTCATGACGTCGTCGTACTCGAGCAGGTGTTTGCGGGACTCGAAGTTCTGGCCCTCGACCGCCTTCTGCGCGGCCTCGATGCGGCGGGAGATCAGCCGCGACTCGATGGGCACGCCCTCCTCCATGCCCAGACGCTGCAGCAGCTTCGACACCCACTCCTTGGCGAAGATGCGCATCAGGTCGTCTTCGAGCGAGAGATAGAAGCGCGAGCTGCCAGGATCGCCCTGGCGGCCAGCGCGGCCGCGAAGCTGGTTGTCGATGCGCCGCGCCTCGTGGCGTTCCGTGCCGAGGATGTGCAGCCCGCCCAGGTTGACGACCTGGTCGTGCTCAGCATCGGTCTCCGCCTTGTGCTTCGCCAGCATTTCCTCCCACTTCTGCTTGTCGACACGAAACTCGTTGCCCTGGTAATACCAGGTGATGATGTTCTCTTCCGTGGCGCCGCCGTCGCCCAGGCGGCCTTCGGCGCGTCGCACCGGCTGTGCCAGGCCTTTTTTGAAGCACTCCTGCTTGGCCATGAATTCAGGATTGCCGCCCAGCAGGATGTCGGTGCCGCGGCCCGCCATGTTGGTGGCGATCGTGATTACACCCTTGCGGCCGGCTTGCGCGACGATTTCGGCCTCCTTCTCGTGGTACTTGGCGTTCAGCACCACGTGCTTCACGTTCTTCTTGCGCAGGATTTCCGAGAGCCGCTCTGACTTTTCCACCGAGGTGGTGCCCACCAGCACCGGCTGACCCGCCTGGTTGAGTTGCTGGATCTCGTCGGCCGCGGCCAGATATTTTTCCTTCTCGGTGCGATAGACGGTGTCGGCGTTCTCCACGCGGCGCAGGTCCTTGTTGGTCGGAATGACGATCACGTCGAGGTTGTAGATCTTCTGGAACTCTTCGGCTTCCGTCTCCGCCGTGCCGGTCATGCCCGCCAGCTTTTTGTACATGCGGAAATAATTCTGGAAGGTAATGGTGGCGAGCGTCTGGTTTTCGGCTTCGACCTTGACGCGCTCCTTGGCTTCTACGGCCTGGTGCAGCCCGTCAGACCAGCGGCGGCCTGGCATTAGGCGGCCAGTGAACTCGTCCACGATGAGAACCTCGCCATCCTTCACCACGTACTCCACGTCCCTGCGGTAGAGGGCGTGGGCTTTGATGGCGGTCTCGACGTGGTGCTTCAGGTCCCAGTTTTCCGGATCGGCAATGTTGGTGATGCCCAGCAACTGTTCGACCTTCTCCCAGCCCTCGTCGGTGACAGTGATGGTCTTGTGCTTTTCATCGACCACAAAGTCGCCGGTCAGCACCTTGGGCTCGCCCGGTGCGGTATCGAGTTCTTCGCCTTTTTCGAGCTTGGGAATGATGCGGTTGACGCGATCGTACTTCTCCGTGGACTTTTCGGCCTGGCCGGAGATGATGAGCGGGGTGCGAGCTTCGTCGATGAGGATGGAATCCACCTCGTCGACGATGGCGTAGTTGTGGCCGCGTTGCACGCAGTCGGCCATGTCGAATTTCATGTTGTCGCGAAGGTAGTCAAAGCCGAACTCGTTGTTGGTGCCGTAGGTGACGTCGGCAGCGTAGGCTTCGCGGCGCTCGGCATCGTCCAGTTCATGCACGATCACGCCCACGCTCAGGCCGAGGAAGCGATAAATGGTTCCCATCCATTCGGAGTCGCGCTTGGCCAAATAGTCGTTTACGGTCACGACGTGCATGCCGTTGCCGGTGAGCGCATTCAGGTATACGGGCAGGGTGGCGACCAGCGTCTTGCCTTCGCCGGTCTTCATTTCCGATATCCTGCCGTCGTGCAGGACCATGCCGCCGATGAGCTGCACGTCAAAATGCCGCATGTTGAGCGTGCGGCGGCCGGCTTCGCGGACGACGGCAAAAGCTTCGGGCAGGATCTCGTCCAGGACTTCCTTCAACACCCGGTCGCGCTCGGTGGGACCCCGGCTGCTGCGGTTCTCGTCCTCGGCTTCGGGCTCGAGCTGCACCTGGCTGAGGCGATCACTGATGCGTTTGCGGAATTCGTCGGTCTTGGCGCGCAGCTCGGCGTCGGTGAGGCGCTGCATCTCCGGCTCGAGAGCATTGATCCGCTCCACCAGCGGCCGCATGCGCTTGACCTCGCGCTCGTTCCTGGTTCCGAATATTTTGGCGAGAATCGTGTCCAGAAACAACTTTATGTCCTTATAGAGGGACGAATAAACTCAACCGAAGCTTTAGAAAGCCTACCATATTGGATGCCGGCAGGTGGGCAGGGTCGCAGGGGGCGGTAGCTTGAGAGAGACGTAGCAAGTTACGTCTCGTGTCAGTTTGCGAGGAGCCTTTCCAGAACCTGCAAATCGGCTTCCGTCAGCTCCGCGTATTTCCTGGCGCGGGCGAGATCTCCGCCCTGGACCGCGCTCTGGGCCTTCGACAAGTTCCCCTGCATGCTGGCCTGTGTGGAAGCGATGTCACCACGCAATCCAAAGCCGGCGGCGGCCTGCTGGCGCTGCAGACGATCCACGCGGTTGTTCATGGCAGCAGCGCGACTGGTGAGCTGATCGACCTCGCCCGCCACTTCGCCGAACTCCGGGGAACTCGCGGAGCCGGCCGCGGGGGCTGAACCGCTAGAAAAACTGGCATCTTGCGTGAGCACGAATTCGATCCTGCTCTCGGACGGGATCTGGACTTTGCTGCCATGGGTAGCCATCTGGAAGGCCATGGCGCCCCCCACTCCGATGGCCCCGCCGGCAAACGCTCCCTTGCCTCCTCCAAAAATGCCACCCAACACAGCGCCGGCCGCCCCGGCCCCTCCCGCCTTCTTGGCGGTATTCGAACCCCGGGACGGGCCTTGGGCGCTGTGGACGTCCGTCTGCACCGGCAAGGTGCGTCCGCGGATCTTCAAACTAACGAGCTGGATGCTCAGCTCGGAGCGGCCTTTTATGTGACCGCCCTTCTTCATCCCTGCAATCTCCAGGACCGCATCGGCGTTCTTGGCCACCACGGTCCGGTCACCGACGGCAATCGGCTCGTCCAGACTGGCACTAAACCGCCGGCCGGCAACGGCAGTCCTGGAGTCAATTGCGTCGATCGTCCTGACCACGACGTGGGTACCGCCGGGAATCACGACCGCGCTCTCAGGTTTTGGACTCGCAGCGGGCTTGGGTTGTTGCGCCGAAGGCGGAGAATTCGGACGAGGAGCGGCGGGCGCTGCCGGCGTGCGTTGTCCCTGTGACTGACCGGAGGGCGGCGGCGGGGAAGGGCTCTGCGGGGTAACAGTCACTTCAGGCTGCTGCGGCGCCGGCGTGGCAGAGCCGGCCGGCGCGGAAGCAATGGCCGCGGGGTTCTGCGCAGTGGGCGGCTTGCGTCCGAACATCAGAATTGCCAGTAGGATCAGCGCCGCAGCCGCGATTGCCGCCGCAGCCGTGTATCGCGAATCCCAAGTGATTTTTCCCGCAGCCGGACTCGCCACCGGTTGCGGAGCGGGCGGGATCGCGGCTATCGACTGCGTCTGGGGTACGGTCACTGGCGACGCGTAAGCGGGTGCAGGCGCAGCGGCTGCCGGTGCGGCCGCCAGAGCGGTCGACCCAGCGACCAAGGGCGGCCTCGGCATTTCAATAATCGTTGGCTTCACCCCTGGCAGGATCGCGGCCGCGCCGCTTGACCCAGGCACGCTCTCCGGGTGCTCCAGTGCCGCCCCGAATTGCTCCACCGTCTGGTAACGGTTGTCCGGGTTCTTCTCCAAAGCCTTCATCACCACGTTCTCGTACTGGACGGGGGCATACGGATACATGCGCGTGAGCGGCGGCGGCGGCGCAGTGATGTGTTCGTTCATGATCTCGAAATCGCTGTCGCTCTCGAAGGGAACATGGCCGCTCAGCATCTGGTAGAGCGTGATCCCCAGCGCATAAATATCGGTGCGCATATCGACCGGCCGGTTCTGAATCTGCTCCGGAGACATGTAGGGTAAGGTGCCCAGTTGCATGCCGGTGCGGGTCATGCCGCGCGCGCCCACCACCTTAGCGATGCCGAAATCCATCACCTTCACGATGCCCTGGCGGTTCAGCATCAGGTTACTGGGCTTGATGTCGCGGTGAATGATGCCCATGCGATGCGCCGCTCCGATGCCCAGCAACGCCTGCTTGAACCACGGCACCGCGTCTTCCGGCGGGATGGGACCGCGGCGGTTGATGATCTGTTCGAAGGTCTCTCCCTCGACGAACTCCATCACCATGAACGCGTTTCCCTGATCGACCAGGAAGGCGTACAAGGTCGCGAGATTCACATGATTCAGGTTGGCCTGGGCCCTGGCTTCAGTGCGGAATCGCTCCACCACCTGCGGATCGCGAGCCAGCTCGGCGTTGAGCATCTTAATGGCGACCGGACGGTCCAATTGCACGTCGACCGCCCGGAAAACCACACCCATGCCGCCTTCGCCGAGCTTATCTACAATGCGGAAATTTGCGATTTGATTGCCGATCATGACCCCCGCCTTCTGGCTAACCTGTCCCTTCGAACTTGAGAATCTGCACCGTGATGTTGTCGAATCCGCCGCGGGACTTGGCCAGGTCGACCAATGCGCGGCAAGCGGCCGCGGGAGGATTGGCCCTGGCGGCGGCAGCCAGCTCCTGGTCGCTGACCAGATCGTGGAGGCCGTCGGTGCACATCAGAAGAATGTCCTCAGGCTCGAGCGTGACGGGAGCCTCCGGGACTTCGGCCGCCACCCCAGCGCCGATCCCAAGGGCCGCCGTCAGTACGCCGCGATCAGGATGGTCCGCCGCCTCTTCCGGCTTCAGCAGGCCTTGTTGGACGAGCTGGTTGACAACCGTCTGGTCTTGCGTGAGCTGGGTGATAGCCGCATTGCGCACCAGGTAAAGCCGCGAGTCGCCAATATGAGCATAGGTGAGCTGGGAACCGCGCACTACCACCGCAATGCAGGTGGTGCCCATGCCTGCCAGCTCCGGATGCTCGCGGGCGAATTCCTGAATTGCCTGGTGCGCTGCCTGCAGGGCCTCGGCCAGCGCCGCCTCGGAGGAATCGGCATCACTGTCCAAGTAGGCAGCCCGAACCGACTCAACCGCGATCGCGCTGGCAAATTGACCACCCTTGTGGCCACCCATGCCATCGGCGATCACAATGAGCCGGCCCTTGCGGCTGAACTCTTCATTGCTGACCGGCTCTGCGTAGCAGTAATAGTCCTCGTTGTGGGAGCGATGGCAGCCCACATCGGTAAGATTGCCCAGCTCAATGCCGGGCCGGAGTTTCATCCCTGTTCCTGCTGCTGCCGCCTCGGACACTGATTCCGTAGGACCGCCGAGAATCCCCATAACATCACAGGCACTTGAACTTGAGCACCAGCTCCCCGATACGGATCGTGTCGCCGTCCTTGAGCTCCTCGCGGGCGATCGTCTCCTTGCCGTCGTTGAGGTAAGTGCCGTTGGAGGAATCGAGATCGGTCAGGAAGAACTTACCCTCCTTATAGCGAAGGCTGGCGTGCTTAGCGGAAACCGTGTTATCCCTGACCACGATCTCCGCCTCCGGGCTGGTTCCGAGCGTGTTCTGTCCGTCGCGCACCCGGAAATCCTCGCCTTTCTGCTCGCCATTCATAGCCACCAGCCAGCCCACCACCGGCGGCTTGCGCTTGTCCGAGATGAGCACTGTCTTGCGCGCGACCGCGACCCCTGGCGCCGCGGCGGCGCCGGCATCGGTCTCAATGCGCGTTTTGGGCAACGAGGTTGGACCAACTGAGTACCCGGTTTTCTGGCAGTAAGGACATACCTCCCAGGAATCTTCCATCTGGTGGCCGTTGGCGCAGAACTTCGACATAGGAATCCTCCCGAACCCTTCTTGCCGCGCCGGGCGCGGCACTTACGGCTCATGCCGCGAAGTAAGTAGCAACCGGTCCCTTCTTGCCGATGAAGATCCGGTCTCCGTTCTTCAAGCTGATTTTGCTGACCCGCGGCGAATCGACGGAGTTCACATACGTGCCGTTGCTGGAGCCCTTGTCGATGACCACCACGGATCCTTCCACGGGAACAATCCAGGCGTGTTCGCCGGAGACGGTGTCGTCGGGCACCACCGCACCGCAACGCGGGTCACGCCCGATCCACAAGCCGTCCTTGCTGATCTTGAAGCTGCGCCCGGAGAGCGGTCCGGAGATGAATTGGATGCTGCCGTAGTTCTCCGCTGCTGGCGGGAGAACCGAAACTCCCGGGCTGGGCGTTAGGACCGGTCGCGTAGCGGGCACGCGTGCACCGGCGGCAGCAGCGGTCGCCATGGCGGGTTGCGGCAGCGGTTTGCGGCGCAACACCAGCGCCACCGCGGCCAGCAAGAGCACCACCACTACGATGTAGAGGGGCGTGGTGCCCGTGGTCTCGACCAGTTTCTGCAGGGGATTGAGCTTGTCCTCGGCTACCACAGCCGCGGCTCGGTATTTTTTGGCGTCCGGCAGATCGGGCATGAACTGCAACACGTTGTCGAATTCGGTGATGGCCTTGTGAAACTGGCCGGCGTCGTAGGCCGAAAGGGCCTGGTCCCAGTGCTGGTTAAAGGTGCCGCGATCTGCTTCCACACCGGTCTGGTGCACAAATTCCATCGCGGTATTGATCGGCACCAGGAAGTTAAATCCCTGAACTGCCAGGCCGCTCTGATCCAGGGAAATGAAAGTGGCGATCCCAATCACCTGTCCCTGCTCGTTAAAGGCAGGGCCGCCGCTGTTGCCATGGGTAATGGCAGCATCGCATTGCAACACGGGAACCCCGATGGCGCTGGTCTTCACGGCGGAGATATGCCCGTTGGTGGCAGACGACTCGAAGTTAGATTCCGCGCTGATCAGCGCATTGCCGCCCCAGGGCGAGGCAACCCCCGGATAGCCCATCACCATGACCGGATCCTGCAGGCGCACCTGGTCAGAGTTTCCCAGCGGGACCGTGGGATAGTTAGACCCTCCAACCTTCAGCACGGCGACATCTTTGCCGTTCTCCGTGACCGGAGCGCTGTACTGCAGAATGTCGCCCTTGACGGTTTTGCCGTTGGCCAGCACCAGGGTGAGTGTCGGAGGGCTTGCAAGTTCGATACTCGCC
>Ga0335079_10003778_pt1 | contig 17441 bp, 17 predicted proteins | sample Lox_Sample_33_FD_206719 | JGI IMG/M metagenome (GOLD analysis project Ga0335079, IMG submission 206719) | Soil microbial communities from Loxahatchee National Wildlife Refuge, Florida, United States - Lox_Sample_3.3 | ecosystem: Environmental > Terrestrial > Soil > Wetlands | place: USA... | reverse complement strand
CTTCAGCCAGGTGGGCGTTGGCTTCTTCGCGCAGCGTAGCGGTTCCTCCCTGGACCTTCGTCTGGACGGCGTCCACGTCGGCGCGGGCCAATTGATATTCGAGACGGGCAACCTCGCGTGCGGCCGCCAGTTCCGTTACCTGGTGCTGCAGCTTGCGCGTGTCGTTCGAGACTTTGCGCTTTGCCTCCTCCGCGTCGTGGCGGGCTTGCACGGCTTCGACGTCCGCTTCTGCCGCGCGCGCTTTCTGGGACATATTGAAGAACGGGAAGCGGATGGCCACCCCTACGACGAGGTTGTTGTACTGGAATGTGTTCATGGGGAAGTACTGTGTGTAGTTGTTGAACTTGGCGAACAGGCCGTATTGGCTGACGAAATCCACGGCCGGCCAAAGTGCTCTGTGCTCGCCACGGGCGCGTAGCAGCTTGGCGTCGGCCTGGGCGAAGGCCAACTTGACGGCGGGATTGGCGGAAGCACTTTTGGTTGCCAAGTCTTCACTCTGGTTGACCTCGGGAAGCTGCGGGATCGACTCGGTGACGGTTTCGATCCGCGCCGCCGGCAGCCCGGTCTGCTGAGCAAGCAGGTTGCGCAGAGCATCAACGTTGCCTTCGATCTGGGCGATAGTCATCCGAACACGCGCGCTGGCCAACTTGGCGCGCGTGAGTTCGACCTCAGCCTCGACGCCCGCCTGCACGCGCTCGGAGGCGATCTGCTCAGCTCGCTGAGCTTCTTGCGCTTGTTGGTGGAGCAAATTCAATGCGGTGACCAGCCGGTCGAGCTGCGTGTAGGTGACCGATGTTTCCAGGATTGCCTGCTGGCGCTTGTCCTCGGCGCTGAGCGCTGTCGCATCCCATTCAGCGTGTGCGGCACGAACCACATCACGCTGCGAAGGGTTGATGAGATACCCGGTGGCGTTCACGCTCACCACCGAAGGCGCCGAACCTTCGATACTCAGTGGGTATCCATAAGTTTTGGCCAGGCCCGAGCCCACCGTGAGTTGCGGGATGTACAGGCGCGCGGCCGCAAGGTAGGCGTCGTGAGCGCGAGCCTGTTCGGAGGCGCTGATGACGGTGCTGCGCCTGGCCGCCAGTTCGACGGCTTGTCGGAAGGGAAGTGGCTCTCCGTGAAGTGAAACAGCCAGCACGCACAGAACAATGCTGCAGCGAACGATTGTCATGGATTCCACCTTACAGGGCATTGGCCGAAGGGCGAGTATAGAGCAGGGGAAGCAGAGAGTACCAAGTACCCAGTAACCCAAATCTTCTTTTGGGTGGAGCAGGGCTTCAGTCCTGCATAATGGGGCTTGAACGACCTCCGGCTTTAGCCGCTGAGGGAGCCTTGCCGCGATCCCTAAGGGAATCTTAGGGGCTAAAAGCCGCAAATCAAGAGACTGCGTGAATGCAGGCCTGAAGGCCTGTTTCACCCAACGAAGGTTTTGCTTGGTACTGGGTACTCGGTGCTGGGTACTTTCTAGGGCGCCACTCGCTGCAACGCACTGCGCGCTGGCTCGAATTCGCGGGCGAGCGAGAGCGCGGTGCGATATTCGGCGGCGGCTGCTTGGCGGTTGCCTTGCTTCTCGAAGATCTCGCCCAGCAGATAGTGGGCATGATAGGCGGGCGCTGCCTCGGGCTGCGATCCATTTGCTAGAAAGTTCTGCAATAGCTCGATAGCGCCGGGAAAGTTCCTGCTGGCATGGAACAGCAGCATGGCAGCTTCGTAGGGCACGGTGCTTTGTCCGGTGTCTTCGGCGACAGCCCGGTTGACGGCCTTCTCCATCTCCTCGAGCCGTTCGTGGGAGCGATAGAAGCCGGCAAGATCGAGCCAGCGCCCGCCGGGATGCGGGCTGGCGGCGACGGCGGCGCGATACTCCCGCTCGGCGACGTCGAACTGCTTGCCGCGCTCAGCTAGCCGTGCCTTGATCCAGTGGGCGGCGGCTTCGTCCTGCGAGGCGAGCTTCTCGGCTTGGGCCAGGGCCTTGTCTTTGCCGCCGCCGAGAAAGCCGGGAGCTTCCATGTAGAACTCGGCAAGATCGGTACGCGCGGCGGCGTTCGATCCGTCGAGCTGCACGGCGCGTTCGAAGGCACCGCGGATGCGCGGCACCATGCGCACGGCGGTCACGAAGCTGGAGTGTGCGGCCTTCTCGCCGACGGCGCGTCCCAACCACAACTGGTAGTCGCTTACCGAGGGAGCGGCCGCCGCCGCGCGCTCGGCGGCCGTGGCCGCTTCTTCCCACCGTCCCATATAGAAATAAGTACGAGTGAGCAGGTTATAGGCCCGGGCATCGTTGGGTGCGGCCTGAACGCGCTCCTTCAGAGCGAGGATGGCATCATCCACGCGTCCCAGCGAGAGCAGCTCTGTCGGTGACGCGGGCTCGGCTGCTGCCGAAACTGCCGTCAGCGCTCCGAACAGCAAGGGAATGATCGGGAGAAAACGAAATCGCATCAGCGCTGCACCACACGCACCGCCAGGCCGTCCGTCAGGGAATGATTATCAACCGCGCTGAGGGCGACCCAGGCGTCCTCAGAGAGGCCGTTGATCTCGATGCGCGTGGGATTGGAAATCGAAGTCGTAACGTCACGGCGCTTGAGTTCACCGTTCACAATCTCGTACACGTATTGCTTGCCGTCATCCTGGCGGATGGCTTCGCGCGAGACGGTCAGCACATTATTTTCCTGGATGGTGGTGATGGCCACGTTCACGTTGACGTTGGGCAGCAGCTTGAGGTCGCGGTTGTCGACCGTGCAGGTGACGTCGCCCACGGTGCGTGTGCCGAGCTGCGCGACAGTGGTGGGAAGGCGCGCGATGCTCCCCTGCCAAACCCGTCCGGGCAGCGCGTCCCAGGTCACGCTGACTTTCAGCCCCGTGGCCAGGCGCCCGATTTCGGGCTCATCCACGTAGCCGACTACCTGCACCGTGTGCAGATCGGCCACCTGCACCAGCAGGTCGCCGGGATTGACGAAGGCGCCGACCCGCACCGGCAGTGAATATACGATGCCCTCGCGCGGAGCGCGCACACTCGATCGCAGCAACGCGTCTTCGGCGGCCTGGTACGCGGTTTCGGCCTCCGTCTGGCCGGCTTTGACCTTGGCGATCTCCGGACGCGAATAGCGCGAGGTTTCCTTCTGCTGGAGGAAGTTGACCTCCTGCTGGGCGAGCTCGACGCGATTGCGCGCGTCCGCGACCTCGGCGGCGGAGGCGGCGCCGCGCTGCTGCAGTTGCTGCAGCACGGTGAGGTTGCGATTGGCAGCCTCCAGTTCAGCGCGCGCCTTGACCAGATCGGATTGATTAACCAGAACCTCTTCCTGTGTCCCGCCCGATTCGATGGAGTGTAGATCAGCGTGCGCCGCCTTGAGCTGTGCCCAGGCGCGCGAGGCATGCGCGCGAGCGTCGGAGTCATCGAGCTGCAGGAGCAATTGCCCGGCCTTTACGCGGTCGCCCTCGTGCACCAGCACCCGGCGCACTGTGGTGGCGACAGGAGCGTGGGCCTCGAAGTTATCCATGGGACGGACCTTGCCGTTCGTGTTAATGAAGTTGGTGATGTTTCCGCGCACCGCCCGGTCGGCGCGCACCGGCACTTCGTTGCCGCGCAGGGAGTTAAACGCCGCCAGCAGAATGACCAACACGGCCGCGCCAGCCACAATCAACATCAGCCGCTTGCTATGCAGGAGATTCAACGGCCGCGCCTCTCCGATGATTACATGTTGAACGCCCAATCAGCCTTCCAGTATAGACCGCCACTAATAGCAAATGTTACCTCCGCGGCGCAGAAATGCGTCCCACAAAGGCCGTGTTGGCGGAACTTCGCTGTATATCATTTGGATGCGCCGATCCGGCGGAAGTGACGGTCGGGAAGAAAAAGTCGTTGGCAATTAGGAGGTCAGTGGTCGGACCAACGACCCGCTTCTCCCATACAATGTCCGCATGCCGAAGAAGAAGCCCGCCTACACTCCCCAGCACGCGCACTCGGGGTTGAATGCGCCTTTTCCGCAAATCGAAACCTGGCCCAACCAGTTTCCCGCCTACGAGATCGTGATCGACTCGCCCGAGTTCACGGCGGTCTGTCCCAAAACGGGCTTGCCGGATTTCGGCCTGATCACTCTGCGCTACATGCCCGACCGTCGTTGCCTGGAGCTGAAGTCGTATAAGGAGTATCTGCTGGCCTATCGCGATCTGGGCATCTTCCAAGAGAACGTAGTGAATCGCGTGCTTGAGGACGTGGTGCGCGCGGCGCGTCCCGTGTGGGCGGTGGTACGGGGCGAGTTCCGTCCGCGCGGCGGCATTGGCACGATGATAGAGGCACGCTGGCCGCGACCGGACGGAAGAGAATCCGCGAGGAAAGACAAATGAAAGAAGTACTGGCATTCGTGCTGGGCCAGATCAATGATGAATGGGATCGCCTGCTGCGAGAGTTCGTGCAGCTCACGCCCGAAGCCTTCACCTGGCAGCCCGACCCGAACCTGCACTCCATCGGCTGGCACGTGCGGCACGTCATCGAGTGGCGCTACGCGTTGGTGCACGCCATGATCCTCCGCCAGCCCAACCTGGAGAAGCTCTACTGCCTGGGATGGGAGACCGATCCGGTGGTGAATAAGCTCGCAGCCAATCCTGGGGTCTGGTATGAGCCGAAGTTCACGGTGAGCGAAAATGTGAAGTTCGCCGATCGCATACGGGGCATCACCAACGCCGAGATCGCCAGCCTGCCCCCGGCGCGTTTTTCCGAAGAGATAGATTTTCCCTGGAAGGCAAACAGCCGTGTGCTGGACGAGATCGCGGAAGAGTTGCGGCACTCGGCCCTGCATCGCGGCCACGTGCAGGAGCTGAAGAAGTTGTATTCGCGCAGAGGACAGTCGGTGGCCGGTGGTCGTTAGTCGTTGGCAAAAACCGCTAACGACAAACGACCAACGGCCAACGGCCGCATGCTATAGTCGCCCGACCGGATGGCGCGAAAAACCTATCCCCTGGCCACGCTGGCGCTGCTGACGGCGATCAACTTCGTCAATTACATCGACCGCTCGGTGCTGTTCGCGGTGCAGCCACTGGTACAGGCGGAGTTCAAGTTCAGCGACACCCAGTACGGCCTGCTGACTACCTCGTTCTTCTTTTTCTATATGGCGGCGGCGCCCTTCATCGGCATGGCCGCCGACCGTTACTCGCGCAAGTGGATCGTCTTCGCCGGCATCTTCCTGTGGAGCGGCGCCACGCTGCTGACGGCGGTGACGCACGATTACACGACGCTGCTGATCCGGCACACCGTGGTGGCGATCGGCGAGTGCAGCTACGCCACCATCGCGCCGGCGCTGCTGGCGGACTTGTTTCCCGAAGAGCGCCGCGGACGCATGCTCGCCTTCTTCTTTCTCGCCATCCCCGTGGGCACGGCGATGGGATACATTCTCGGCGGCTATCTCGGCCACCACTACGGTTGGCGCACGCCCTTCTACGTGGCCGCACTGCCAGGATTCCTGTTCGCGCTGATCTTCCTCTTCCTCCCGGAGCCGGATCGCGGGTCGAGCGATCATCTTTCGGCCACGCCCGATCGCGCCACCCTGCGCGGGCTCACCCACAACGGCGCCTTCTGGACGGCTACGCTGGGCATGGCCATGATGACCTTCGCCCTGGGCGGCATTTCCGTCTTTCTGCCAAAGTTCTTGTCGCAGTATCGGGGAATGTCGCTGGACCACGCCAACCTGCTGCTGGGCGTGAGCATCGGCGCGAACGGCATCGTGGCCACGCTGTTCGGCGGCTGGCTTGGCGACCGCCTGCTGCGCCGGCGGGATTCGGCCTACTACCTGGTGTCAGCCGCGGGCATGGCGCTGGGCATCCCGGTGATGGCGGTGGCGCTCTACGTGGCCGGACCGCCCATGATGCCGGCCATCGTGGTGGCGGAATTTCTGCTCCTGATGAACACCGGGCCGCTGAATGCCGCGGTGGTGAACTCGGTGAGCGCACCGATCCGCTCCAGCGCCATCGCCGTGAACCTGATCGTGATCCACCTGCTGGGCGACGCCTTCTCGCCGCCGCTGATGGGCTACATCTCTGACCGCAGCTCACTTCCGATGGCGTTCATCGCCGCGATCGTCGCAACGGCGTTATCGGCCGGGGTGCTGTTCTACGGCATGCGCTACGCGCCGCGCCTCCACGCGTCCGGGGCCGAAACCTGATGCACATCTTCTGGTGGTTGCTGGGCGCTGCGCTGGCCGTCGTGTGGGTGGACCGTCTGCAGGACGCCGCCCGCGGCATGAGGCACGTCGCCGATATCACGCGGCCGGAATGGGACAGCCATCCCGAGCCGATGCCGCGCCTGAGCATCATCGTGCCCGCCTGCGACGAGCAGGAACACGTGGCGGCGGCGCTCGCCTCCTTTGCCGCGCAGGATTACGACAATCTGGAAATCATCGCCGTCGATGACCGCTCGCGTGACGCTACCGGAGAGATCATGGACCGTGCGGCTCGCGAGGCGATCGCGGTCCGCCCCGGGTTGCGCTTTGAAGTGCTGCACGTGCGCGAGTTGCCCGCGGGCTGGCTGGGCAAGACGCACGCCATGTGGCTGGCCGGCCAGCGCGCCACTGGTGATTGGATCCTGTTTACCGATGCCGACGTCAAGATGCGTCCGGACGCCCTGCGCCGCGCCATCGTCTACGCCGAAGCCGAGAAGGCCCACCACCTGGTGCTGTTTCCCACCCACGCGCTCAAGACTGTCGGCGAATGCATGGTGATCGCAGGCTTCCAGATGCAGTTCGTCTTTGGGCACCGGCCGTGGAAAGTTTCCGATCCCAAAGCCCAGGACACGATGGGGCTGGGATCGTTCAACCTGGTGCGCCGCAGCGTGTATGAAAGCATTGGGACCTTTCGCGCGCTGCGCCTTGAAGTGGTGGATGACATTCAACTGGGCGAGTTGGTAAAGACGCGCGGCTTCTCGCAGCGTACCGTGGTCGGCCGCGGACTGCTGGATTTGCGGTGGGGAGCCGGCGGGCTGGGCATCGTGCGCAACCTGACCAAGAACCTGTTTGCGGCGTTGCACTACAAGTGGCCGCGCGCCGTGGGTGCATGCCTGATGCTGATCATCCTGAATGTTGTCCCGTTTCTGGGACTGTGGCTGGCGCCGGGATGGTCGAAGGCAGGATTCGCCGCTGCGGTCGGCGCCCTTGCTGCGCTCTACGCTGGCATGTACCGCACGTCGCGCATCTCGCCGGCCTACGTCCTGTTACATCCGCTCAACAGCCTGATTATTGCCGGAACCCTGCTGCTTTCGATGGCGGCTACATTGTGGCGCGGTGGCGTCGTGTGGCGAGGAACGAAGTATGAACTGGAGGAGCTACGCGGACGGCCGCGGAGTAGCAAGTAGCAAGTAGCAAGTACCAAGTCCCAAGTCCGAAGGTAAGACCCTGCCGAGTAACTGGGTACTTGGTACTGGGTACTGGGTACTTCTCAGTCGCTTTCCTGAACGTGAAGCGAAGATATCAAGCCCGCCAAGATTCTGCCGAGTTCCTTGATGTAATCGATGCACAGATCACAGCAATCCTGGTTGATGTAGTGGAGTCGGAGTGCGATCAGCACCTGCGTTTCGATCTCTGCCAGAGAACCTTTTGCGACCCGGAGAAAAATGCCGAAAGTCCTTCTTCGAGTACCTCGCCTGTCCTTCTGCGATGTTGCTGGCAACCGACACTGCCGCCCTTCGGAGTTGATTGGACAATCCGTAATTTTCCCGTGCTGGAAACGCCTCGGTTAGCCGATAGATCTGCTCGACCAAATCCATGGCTTTTTGCCACGCAATGAGGTCTTTGAAGTGATTCACGTCAGTCGTCTCGCGATTAGCGGTTTCGTACTCGGTACTTGCTACTCGGTACTTGGTACTTGTTCTTCACTCCGGCTCAGACGCAGTCTCGGTAAGGGCGTCGACACTACGGTGGGAGTATTTGGCAGGCTTGTGTTTGCCGCTGGGACGCTGGCCGGGGCTGGCCTTGCCCTGCTTGGCTACATCGTAGTTCTTGGGGATGGGCGGCAGCTTGGCGGCTTCTCCCTTGAGCTGGCGTGAGTCGCGCACGATGACCTCCGGGTGACCTTTGTAGAGGCGGATCTGTCCCTGGATATCAACTTCCTTGCCTTGGAGGGTGCGCACGTCACCCACCTGTCGGAGGTCCTTCGCGAAGACCACCGCCGAGAAGCCGCACTCGCGTCCTTCTTCGCAAAAGTGCAGCAGGTGAGTGCCGCCGGGGGTTGCGGAGACGGTGAGAACCTTGCCGTGAACGCACGCGGTTTCGCCGACGTGCCGGGCCGCTTGCTCGATGGGCAAGCAGGCGGCCGAGGCACACACGGCGAGTGAGAGCATCCAGAGAGGACGCACAGCGCGGCGGAGTTTAAGCAAGCCGCGGAAGCGACGGTAGGGGTCTTTCTTCTCCGGGATGAAAGACCTCAGAGGAAGGGCGTTTCAAGTTCAAGCTGGAAAATCGTGAAACGTGAAACGCTACCGCAGGTTCACAATGGCTGCCCCCCTTCCACCGTCATGCTGAGCGAGTGCGGGCACGCTTTTGCCGGCACGAGTCGAAGCACTGACGCAGCGCAGTGACACTGGGCCGCACTATCGCGGTGCGCTAACAGGTACCGATGCCAACTCCCACAGGTAAATCGGCGTACCATCGGGGTCTTCGAGACTGGCGAATGAGCCAGCCTCCTCGCGGATGATGTCGCCCTTGAAGAGCACGCCCTTTCCCTTCAGTTGCTGCACCACGGCTTCAAGCGGGCTGTTCACTTCAAGGCCCAGCATCATTCCGCCCTTCGTCCCCGGAGCCGGATACTTCGGCGACGCCGGGTGCAGGCCGATAGTAAATCCACGACCTGCATCCACGGTGGCCCAGTGATTGCCATAACGCTCAACAAGGCGAAGCCCCAGCACTTCCGTGTAGAAGCGTGCAGCGTTGTCCATGTTGGATACGAAGACGGTCGCATTGCCGCCTGAGATCATCACTCACCCCCGGATTTGTGTGCCTATTTTAACGGAAACGCTTTATTTCGTGATCTCCATCCGCAGGGCGTCGTTGAAGCGGTTGAAGTAATTGAACAAGCCGATGGCGGCGGCGAGTTCGACGATCTCGCCATGATCGTAGTAGCGGCGGAGCTCGGCCCAGAATTCATCGTCGACCGAGTGCGCGTTGCGGGTCATGCGCTCGGCTAAGCGCAACGCGGCTTTTTCCGGGGGAGTAAAGTCGGAACGCTGCTCGAAATCGGCCAGGTTCTTGAGCTGGTCTTCGCTCCAGCCTTCCTGCCTGGCCCAGGCGGTGTGGGACGCCAGTCAATAATCGCAGCCGTTGATCTGCGAGGTGCGCACGATCACCAGTTCTTTCAGCTTGAGGGGAACGGTGCCGGTTTTGAGCACGGCGCGCCAGTGCGCCACCAGGGTGCGCAGGATCTCCGGGCGGTGCGCCACGGTGCGAAACATGTTGGGGACTTTGCCGCGCTCGCGTTCCACCGAGTCGAAGACCTCGCCGGTGGGAGCATCGACCTGGGACTTATCGAGCCGGGGAATGCGCATAGGGATGCTGTCCGGCCCGGCGAGCAGGCGGCGGCCAACAACACGCAGCGCCCTCGCCGGGCGGGGAGTTTACTTGAACGCCGCTACCGCCGTGGCCTCGTCGTCCTTCACGTCGAAAACGGTGTACAGCTTGGTAATCTGCAGCAGGTCGTGGACCTTCTTGGTCAGGTTGAGCAGCTTGAGTTCGCCGCCCTGGTTGCGGACGGTGGTGAAGGCGCTGACCAGCTCGCCGATCCCGGAGCTGTCGATATAGGTGACGTCGCCCAGGTTCAGCAAGATCTTCCGCTGTCCTTTGGTGACCAGGTCACGCACCATGTCGCGCAGCACCACGCTGCCTTCCCCCAGGGTGATGCGACCGCTGAGGTCGACGATGGTGATGCCATTCACCTGCCGGGTCATGCTTTTCATGCTCACTTTGAAGCCTCCTTATGAAGTTCGGCCGGGCCGCTGACGTTCTTGACCATGGTGACTTCCGTGCCCGGCGCCAGGAGCCGTATGCGGACCTCGTCCATAAAGGACCGCATGAGGAAAATGCCCCGCCCGGACTGCTTGAGAAGGTTTTCCGGGGTGGTGGGGTCAGGAACCTTGCTTACATCCAGGCCGCGGCCCTCGTCGGTGACGGTGATCACCAGGGCCTGGCCGGTGTTCTCGAAAGCGACGGTCATCTTCTTATTGGGATCGTACGCATTGCCGTGGAGCACAGCGTTGACCGCCGCCTCCCGCACCGCCATGGAGATCCTCAGACAGTTGTCTTCGTCGAAGCCCGCCTTGGCCGCGAGAAGCTGAGCTGTCTCCTCGGCCGTGTTCACGCTTTGCAGCGACGAATCGAGGGTGTAGGAGACCCGCTTGGCGGTCATCTTCAAGTTATTTATACCAGTTTGAAGGCGGAGCGGAGCAGCCCGTTCCCCCCCGGGAATGCGACAGTTTGAAGGTCACACGGAGAAATGTCAAATGAATCGGAGCAATGGCTGGATTCGGCCTGCCGTCTCCGGTATTCTGCCGACCATGCTGGCGATCCCCCTTTCCGAGCTGCTGGGCGCGCCCGTGCTCGACCCGGGCGGCGGACCGCAGGGACGGGTGCGGGAGGTGGCGGTATGTCCGCAGGCCGACACGGCGCGAATTTGCGGGCTGATCGTCAAGACCAGGCAGGGCGACCGGCTGCTCTCCCCGGAGGCGGTGGCGGAAATCAGCGGCAAGGGAGTCAGGGCCAGCGCCCCTGCCGCAGAGTGGGCGCCCTTCACCAGCACTGAAGGAATGCTGCTATTGGGACGTGACCTGCTCGATCAGCAAATCATCGACGTCCACGGCCGCAAGGTGGTACGAGTCAATGATTTAGACATCCACCAGGAGCAGATAAACCACCACCTGGTGCTGAAGGTCGGCGACGTGGACGTGGGCGCGCGCGGCGCCGTGCGCCGTCTGCTGAAGGGCATTGTGCCGGCCAGCGCCGTGCACGTCCTTACCCAAAAGCTGCCCCCGCGCGTCATCCCGTGGGAATTCGTGGACCTGATTGAGACGGATCCGGCGCGCCGGGTGAAGCTGAAGATCGAGCACGAGCGGCTCTCCAGGCTGCACCCTGCCGACATCGCCGACATCGTAGAAGAACTGGCGCCGGCCGAGCGCGAAGCCGTCTTCGAGACCCTCGACGAACAAGTGGCAGCCGAGGCCCTGGAAGAGGTCGATCCCAAGCTGCAGGTCTCCATCGTTCAATCACTCGACTCCGACCGCGCCGCCGACATCGTCGAGGAGATGGGCCCGGACGCGGCCGCCGACCTGCTCGCCGACCTGCCCAAGGAACGTTCGGAAGAGATCCTGGAGGAGATGGAGCCCGAAGAGCGCGAGGAAATCTCCGAGCTGCTGGAGTTTAAGGAAAACACCGCCGCCGGCCGCATGACCACCGACTACCTGGCGCTGGCGCCCACCGCTACGGTGAACGATGCCATCGAGGCGCTGCGCAAGTTCGAAGGCGGCATTGAAGGCGTGAGCACCATCTTCCTGACGGATAAAGACAACAACCTGGTGGGAGCAGTCCCGCTGGCCAGCCTGGTGCTCGCCTCCGGCGACACGCCCTTGGTCAGCCTGGCGCCAGGGCCGCCCATCTTCTGCCTCGCCGGCACCCGCGAAAAAGAAGTGGCGGAGCTGTTCGACAAGTACAACCTGTTGATGCTGCCGGTGGTGGACAGCCAGGGCGTGCTCACGGGCGTGATCACCGCCGATGATGTGATCAGCCTGCTGCGCAGCAAGCTGTGATTAACCGCAATTTAATTTTTCTATTCTTCCCGTAATCGTCGCTCCGCGTTTATTCTGAGGAGCTTTTGATTCCCTGTATGCGAACCTGCGATGAATTGGCTGAGACGCTGGAAGACCCGGATCCTGATCTTCGCCGCCGTGGCCGGCCCGGGTTTCATCACCGCGAACGTGGACAACGATGCCGGCGGCATCACCACGTATTCTCAGGCCGGGGCGCAGTTCGGCTACATGCTGCTGTGGACCATGATCCCCACCACGCTGGCACTGATCGTGGTGCAGGAGATGGCCTCGCGCATGGGAGCGGTCACCGGCAAGGGGCTCAGCGACCTGATCCGCGAGGAGTTCGGTTTCCGCATCACCTTCCTCATGATGCTGGGGCTGGTGCTCACCAACTTCGGCAACGTGCTGGCCGAGTTTTCCGGCATCGCCCTCAGCCTGGAGCTGTTCGGAGTCCCGAAGTACATCAGCGTCTCGGTGTGCGCGGTGATCGTCTGGCTGATAGTGGTGAAGGGCACCTACAAGAGCGTGGAGAAGATCTTTCTGGTGGCGTCGTTCATCTACGTCACCTACATCGCTGCCGGCCTGATTGCCCGCCCGGAGTGGAAGCTGGCGATGGTCGCTACGGTGCGGCCGCCGGAACTACACGTATTCTCGCAGTCTGCTTATCTCTACATGGTGATTGGCGTCGTGGGTACCACCATCGCTCCGTGGATGCAGTTCTACCTGCAGGCGTCGGTGGTGGAGAAGGGAATCACGCCGCGAGAATATGGCGCTTCCCGGCTGGATGTGGTCTCGGGCTGCATCTTCACTGACATCGTGGCCTGGTTCATCATCGTGGCCTGTGCCGCCACCCTGTTCGCCCACGGCATGTTCGAGATCCGCAACGGGGCGGACGCCGCCCAGGCGCTCAAGCCGCTGGCCGGCAATTACGCCTACATCCTGTTCGCTGTCGGGTTGTTCAACGCCTCGCTGTTCGCGGCCTCCATCCTGCCCATCTCGACCGCCTACGCGGTGTGTGAAGGACTGGGCCTGGAATCGGGTGTAGGCAGGAAGTTCAGCGAGGCCCCGTTCTTCTACTGGCTATATACCGCGCTGATCGCGGTGGGCGCAGGGGTCATCCTGATTCCCAACGTTCCCCTGATCCAGATCACGGTGCTCTCCCAGGTGGTGAACGGTATCACCCTCCCGTTCGTGCTGATCTTCATGCTGCTGCTCATCAACAAGAAAGAGCTGATGGGCGAGTTCACCAATTCGCGCTTCTTCAACTGGGTGGCGTGGGCGACAACGGTGGTGATGATCGGGCTGACGGTTGCGTGGTTCTGGACGTTGCGTAGCTGATTACAGGATCTTTCCCGCCGCGATCTCCCGTACCAGCTCGTGGTCGGCTTCCAGAAAATCGAATTCCACCAGGCGCGCGCGCGGGACCCACTGGATGTCCTTGAAGATGCGGTTCTCCGGTTCGCCCTTGAACTCCCGCACCACGAAGAAACGCAACTCGACGGTGCCGCCGCGCGGATACTTGTGCTGGACGCGTGCCACTTCATCGCCGATGCGCGCCTGAATACCCAGCTCCTCGTCCAGCTCGCGCCGCAGCGCCTCGGTCGAATGCTCGCCCGGCTCGATCTTGCCGCCGGGAAACTCCCATTTTAGCGGCATGGGCTGATGGCGCGTGCGCTGGCAGATGAGGATCTTGCGGCCCCGCACGATCAATGCGGCGGCCACGCGCTTCCTGGGCGAAGGGGCTCGCCGCGGCGGGCCAGAATTGTGGGCGGGCGCCATCGACAATGATTATAGGGCCTCGACGGTACGACCAAGGGCCGTCGGCTTTTTCAGTCAGGCTCCCTTCATTCGTAACCGGCACCGTAAGCGTCACTGGTGTTTTCCCGGTATGAGGCGTTAAATATTATGCGCATCTAACCAGCCATGCCTCTCGTAGAGAACCACGCCGTGCGCTACGATTTCTCGCTCTTGAGCGACTATGACCTACATCTGTTCAACGAAGGCAACCACAACAGCCTTTACGAGAAACTGGGCGCGCACGGCGCTACCGTGGATGGCCAGCGCGGCACCCACTTCGCGGTGTGGGCGCCGAACGCTTATTCAGTCTCGGTGATCGGCGATTTCAATAGCTGGAATAAGGAAAACCATCCCCTGCGCAGGCGTGGCGACTCGGGCATCTGGGAGGGATTCATCCCCGAGCTGAGCCCGGGCACGGTGTACAAGTACCACGTCGCCTCGAAGTATCTCGGCTACAGCGTGGACAAAGCCGATCCCTACGCCTTCGCCGCAGAACTCCCGCCACGGACCGCCTCCATCGTGTGGGACCTGGGATATCAGTGGGGCGACGAGAGCTGGATGCAGTCCCGCCAGCACCACAACGGGCTGAACCGCCCCGTCTCGATCTATGAAATGCACCTGGGCTCGTGGATGCGCGCCTGGGACCAGGGCAACCGCTGGCTGACCTATCGCGAGCTGGCGCCCAAGCTGGCCGAGTACTGCACCCGCATGGGATTCACGCACGTCGAGTTCATGCCGGTGATGGAGCATCCCTTCTACGGCTCCTGGGGATACCAGGTGACCGGCTTCTTCGCTCCCACCAGCCGCTACGGTACACCACAGGATTTCATGTATCTCGTGGACCATTTGCACCAGCACGGTGTAGGCGTGATCCTCGATTGGGTGCCCTCGCACTTCCCCATGGACGCGCATGGGCTCGCTTACTTCGACGGGACGCATTTGTATGAGCACTCCGACCCGCGCCAGGGTTTCCACCCCGAATGGAAGTCGCACATCTTCAACTTCGGACGCAACGAGGTGCGCAGCTTCCTACTGTCGAGCGGCCTGTTCTGGCTCAACCAATATCATGCCGACGGCCTGCGCGTGGATGCCGTCGCCTCCATGCTCTATCTCGATTACGCCCGCCAGCACGGCGAGTGGATTCCCAACAAGTACGGCGGCAACGAGAACCTGGAGGCCATCAGCTTCCTGCAAAAACTGAACTCCGATATCTACGGCAGCCATTCCGACGTGCAGACCATTGCCGAGGAATCTACTGCCTGGCCCATGGTTTCGCGGCCCACGTATGTCGGCGGGCTCGGCTTCGGCCTCAAGTGGGATATGGGATGGATGCACGACACGCTGAAATACCTGTCGAAAGATCCGATTCATCGCCGCTTCCACCACAACCAGCTCACCTTCCGCGGGCTGTACATGTTTACGGAGAACTACGTGCTGCCGCTTTCCCACGATGAAGTCGTACACGGCAAGGGCGCGCTCATCGGCAAGATGCCGGGAGACGAATGGCAGCAGTTCGCCAACCTGCGCCTGCTCTTCGGATATCAGTGGGCGCAGCCGGGCAAGAAGCTACTGTTTATGGGCGGCGAGTTCGGCCAGAAGAAGGAGTGGTACCACGAGGAAGGCCTGGAGTGGTGGGTGCTGCAGTTCCCCTGGCACTCTGGGGTGCAGAAACTGGTGAGCGACCTGAACCGCGTCTATCGCGAGCAGCCCGCTCTCTATGAGCGCGAGTTCGATCCGGCGACCTTCGAGTGGGTGGATGCCAACGACGGCGACACCAGCGTCTTGAGTTTCCTGCGCCGCGGCCACCACGACGTGATCCTCGTGGTCGGCAACTTCACTCCGGTCCTGCGCAAGAGCTATCGCATCGGCGTGCCCGACGGCGGCTGGTGGCGCGAACTGCTAAACAGTGACGCCGAGATGTATGGCGGCAGCAACCAGGGCAACGGCGGCGGGGTGATGGCCGAGCCCGTCGTACACCACGGTCGTCCGTTCTCGCTCAGGCTCACGTTGCCGCCGCTGGGAATCCTCTACCTCAAGCTCCAACGCTAGCTGCCAGATCCACGTAAAGTGCAACTGCGGCCGTTTCTTATTCATCCAACCAACAGAACGAATGGTCTTCCGGTGAGGAGGTCCAAGAACGTGAAGACTTTTGGACGCAGTTTTGGGTTCCGGGGGCCGCGACTAGCTCAGCAGATCCTGGTTGTACTCATGTCGCTGGCTCTCCTTTTTGCAACTTCGCCGGCGAGCCTGATGGCGCAGGACCAGCCATCTCCGCCTCCACCAGATGCCCAAGCTCCGCCGCCGGGAGCGCCGGCGCCCGCGCCGCCCTACGCGCAACAGACTCCCGAGCAGTTACAGCGGCTGGTCGCCCCGATTGCTCTGTATCCGGATTCGCTGGTTGCGCAGATTCTGGCGGCGTCTACCTTTCCCGAGCAAGTCGTCGAAGCCGACCGCTGGGTGCAGGCACATCCTGATTTGAAAGGTGAGGCCTTGGGGCAGGCGGTCAACGATCAGCCCTGGGACCCGAGTGTGAAGGCGCTCACCGCATTTCCCTCGGTCCTGGGCAATATGGACAAAAACATCTCGTGGACGTCAGCTCTGGGCGACGCCTACTACAACCAGCAGCAGGATGTGATGGATGCCGTGCAGTTTATGCGCCAGAAGGCGGAAGCTGCCGGCAATCTCAAGAGCACGCCACAGCAAACGGTGACCAACCAAGGCCCGAATGTCGTGATCCAGCCGGCTGATCCCGACGTGGTCTACGTCCCCGCCTACGATCCCTGGCTGGTCTATGGATATCCCATCGTGGCTTGGCCAGGATGGTACCCGTATCCGGGCATCTGGTTTGGCGGGCCGTACCTCTCCTTTGGTATTGGCTTCGGAATCGGCTGGTTCGGGGGATTTGGCTGGGGTTGGCATCATTGGGGATTTGATTGGCATAACCATTGGGCCGTCTATAACGGCGGCAGGTACTACTCCCGCAGCCGCACCTTTTATAACCGGGACGCCTTCTACCGTGGCGGAGTCGCACGCGGCGGAGTCGCGCGCGGTGGAGTCGCGCGTGGCGGAGTCGAGCACGGCGGAGTGGCGCGCGGGGGAGTTTACAACCATCCTGGCGCGGTCAGCAGGCCCTTCGAGGGCAACACGCGGGCGGCTCGCGGATATGCCGCGCCGCGCGGCGAGAGCGGCGTGCGCTCGGGGGCATTCAGCGGCTACGACCACGGCGGGGAGACTAGGAGTTATAGCTCGCGCGGAGCCTCCAGCTTCGGCGGCGGCGGTGGATTTCACGGTGGTGGCGGCCATGCAGGTGGCGGGCGCCGCTAGTACCTTCAACGTTTCCTCTTAGGTTCCTGAAGCTTTAGACGTGGAGAGAACTCATATGCCGCATACGAAGCCGACCAAAACTCATTGGGCCGATCTTCCTCAATCAGCAATGGTAGCCATTCTGCTGACGGCGTGCTTTGCCATCGGCACCATGGCGCAGCAGCGCGGCCAGAAGACGTTTTCTTCCGCCGAAGAGGCCAGCAAGGCGCTGGTCACGGCGGCGCAGAATAACGACGAAAAAACCATGCTCGATATCCTCGGACCCGAGGGAAAGCAAATCGTCTCCTCGGGAGACGAAACCGAGGACGCGGAGAACCGCGCCAATTTCGTGAGGCGATATCAGCAAATGCATCGTCTGGTTACAGAGCCGGATGGCACCACGACCCTGTATATCGGCGCGGAGAATTGGCCCACGCCCATCCCTCTGGTAAACAAGGACAACACCTGGTTTTTCGACACCGCAGCCGGCAAGCAGGAAATTTTGTACCGGCGGATTGGCCGCAATGAGATGTCGGCCATTCGTGTCTGCGAGGAACTGGTGGCTGCG